>BFBZ01000100.1_pt1 | contig 143917 bp, 143 predicted proteins | sample 1888401 | NCBI WGS metagenome assembly BFBZ01 (sample SAMD00112614, study PRJDB3348) | symbiont metagenome | host: Chara braunii
ACGCGATGGCCCTGGTCGGGCATCACGTGGTTCATGAACTGGTGGGCCTGCTCGAACAGGTCGTCCGTGTCGATCAGGATCTCGCCGATGTCGGCAGTGAAGTAGTCGCGGATCGCGCGGATGACGAGGCTGCTTTCCTGGTAGATCAGGTAGGCGCCCTTGCCGCCCTTGGCCGCGTCGTCGATCGCGGTCCAGAGCTTGAGCATGTAGTTCAGGTCCCACTGCAGCTCGGCGGCGGAGCGGCCGATGCCGGCGGTGCGGGCGATCAGGCTCATGCCCTTGGGGTATTCGAGCTGGTCGAGGTTCTCCTTCAGCTCCTCGCGGTCCTCGCCCTCGATGCGGCGGCTCACGCCACCGCCGCGCGGGTTGTTGGGCATCAGCACGAGGTAGCGGCCGGCCAGGCTGACGAAGGTGGTCAGCGCCGCGCCCTTGTTGCCGCGCTCTTCCTTCTCGACCTGGACCAGCAGTTCCTGGCCTTCCTTGATCGCGTCCTTGATGGTGGCGCTCTTGACGTCGGTGCCCTCGCGGAAGAACTGGCGCGAGATTTCCTTGAACGGCAGGAAGCCGTGGCGGTCCTCGCCGTAGTCGACGAAGCAGGCCTCGAGCGAGGGCTCGACCCGCGTCACGACGGCCTTGTAGATATTGCCCTTGCGCTGTTCCCGGCCTTCGATCTCGGTCTCGAAGTCGAGCAGCTTCTGGCCATCGACGATCGCGAGGCGCCGCTCTTCCGGCTGCGTCGCATTGATCAGCATGCGTTTCATGTCATCACTCCTCGCGTCCCGTGCAGGAACGCGTCACGTCATGCCACCCTGGGGTGGCGTTCAAGACGCACGAGCGACAGCGTGGAACCGTGGAAGGAGTGCCCTGGACCGCTCGGGTTTCTGACGGGGGTCAGACGCCGAGCGGCGTTGGCGCATGCGACCGGGCCGCCCTGCCGCGGGGAAGCCCCGCCTCGACCCAGCCGCGCGTGAACGCGAACGCGCCGGGCCAGGCGACCACCACAGCTTCTGGCCGGGGTCGCGCGGCGGGGCGCATCGGGTGGGGGAGGAAAGGGCTCATCCGCGAAGGAGGGCTGGACGCTGGCGCGAGCGGCTGCGGGGCGACCCGCGTGTTCTCACGCCGTGAAAACCTTGTCTGGCATCCGGCCTGCTTCGCGCTGATCAGCGGCTGAAGACATGCCGGAGGGTTCCGTGTGTCATCGCTCTGCCACACCGTGCCGCTGACCGCGTTTTCGCTTGGGGAAACCGCCTGCCGGCCGCAGGATGTGTTGCATCGCCTGGTCTGACCCGTGGGGCGAACCCCACGAGCGCCTCGTTGCCGCCGCTAAAATCAAAAAAATCAAACACTTACGGCAGCAACGTGGTGAAAAGGATTATAGGGGCAGCGCCGGCGGCCCCCGCCACGGGGGTGAAGGCCGCCGTGAGTACGGACAAACCCGCGGTCCGACGCGTCGTCGTCGACGAGGGATCGGCCGGCCAGCGGCTGGACAACTTCCTGCTGCGCGAGCTCAAGGGCGTGCCCAAGACCCATGTTTACCGCGTCATCCGCGCCGGTGAAGTGCGCGTCAACAAGGGCCGGGCGCATGCCGACACAAGGCTGGAGATCGGTGACGAAGTCCGCATCCCGCCGGTGCGCGTGCCCGAGAAGGCCGAGGCTCCGGCGGCCCCGGCGCGCGAGTTCCCGGTCGTGTTCGAGGACGAGCACCTGCTCGTCATCGACAAGCCGGCCGGCGTGGCCGTGCATGGCGGCTCCGGCGTCAGCTATGGCGTCATCGAGGCGCTGCGCCGTGCGCGGCCCCAGGCCAGGTTCCTGGAGCTGGTGCACCGCCTGGACAAGGAGACCTCGGGCCTGCTGATGATCGCGAAGAAGCGCAGCGCGCTGACGAATCTGCAGGACCAGTTGCGCGACCGCGAGACGGGCAAGACCTATGCTGCCCTGGTCTGGGGCGACTGGCCCGACAAGCTCAAGGTCATCGACGTGCCGCTCGTGAAGTTCGTCGGCGGCGACGGCGAGCGCTGGGTGCGCCCGGGCAAACCGGACGAGGACGAAGCCAAGCGCTCGATCAGCCTCGTCAAGGTCGTGCAGAAGACGCCGCAGTTCAGCCTGCTCGACGTGACCATCAAGACCGGCCGCACCCACCAGATCCGCGTGCACCTGCAGCAGGCCGGCCACCCCATCGTCGGCGACCCCAAGTACGGCGACTTCGAGCGCAACCGCGAGCTGGCCCGCGGCGCCGCGAAGTTCGACCGCATGTTCCTGCACGCCCGCCAGCTGCGCTTCACCCATCCGGCCACCGGGGCCGAGATGAGTTGCGAAGCGCCGCTGCCGCCCGAGTGTGAGAAGCTGATGACCCCATGAGACCGCAACGCTTCGACCTGATCGCCTTCGACTGGGACGGCACCCTGTTCGACTCCACCGCGCTGATCGCGCGCTGCATCCAGCGCGCCGCCGTCGACATCGGCCTGCCCGAGCCCGAGTTCGAGCGCGCCAAATACGTCATCGGCCTGGGACTGCGCGATGCGCTGGAGCATGCCGTGCCGGGCCTGCCCGCGGAGCGCTACCCGGAGCTGGGCCTGCGCTACCGGCACCACTACCTGGCTTCCGAGCACGAGGTGTCGCTGTTCGACGGCAGCATCGAGATGCTGCAGGCGCTGAAGGCCCGCCACCACTGGCTGGCCGTGGCCACCGGCAAGAACCGCGTCGGCCTGGACCGCGTGCTGGCCCATGCCGAGCTGACGCAGATGTTCGACGGCACGCGCACGGCCGACGAGACGCGCTCCAAGCCGCATCCGCAGATGCTGCTGGAGCTGATGCGCGAGTTCGGCGCCGAGCCCGAGCGCACGCTGATGGTCGGCGACACGACGCATGACCTGCAGCTGGCCGCCAATGCCGGCGTGCCCAGCGTCGCGGTCAGCTTCGGCGCGCACGATCACGAGAGCTTCGCCGAGCACCAGCCGCTGTTCATCGCTCACTCCACGCGCGAACTGCACGACTGGCTGGTCCAGCATGCCTGAACCCGACGTCGCGCCGCCGCAATACCTGTGCGCGTCCGCCGACCTGCCGGAGCGCGGCAAGGCGGTGAGCTTCCACGTCGTCCAGTGGCGCGAGCCGGTGCGGGCCTTCGCGCTGCGCTTCGACGGCCGCGCCGTCGCCTACCTGAACCGCTGCGCCCACGTGCCGACCGAGATGGACTGGCAGGACGGCGAGTTCCTGGACCGCGACAGGAAGTACATCATGTGCAGCATCCACGGTGCCGTCTACGACCCGCTCAGCGGGCAGTGCGTGATGGGCCCCTGCAACCGCGGCCGGCTGACCCGCATCGAACTCACCGAGAGCGAGGGCCAGGTCTACTGGCACCCGACCCGCGACACCAAGCCCGCCTTCGAAGACTGATATGAGCACTCCATCCGACGACCTGCCGCCTCCGATGCAAGACCCCATCGGCGTGCCGCCCGCGATCACGCCCGAGACCGAGCCGGTGTTCGCGCAGCTGGCGCGCGACTTCCTGCGCGAGCGGCGCGCCGAGCGGCGCTGGCGCAACCTGTTCCGCCTGTTCTGGCTCGGCCTCGCGGCCCTGCTGGTCTACAGCCTGTGGCTGCAGACGCGGCATGTGACGCCGTCCGCCGAGCCGCACACGGCCCTCATCGACGTGCGCGGCGAGATCGCCGCCGACAGCGACGCCAGCGCCGAGCTGCTGCTGGCCGCGCTGAAGGATGCCTTCAAGGACGACGCGGCCCAGGCCATCGTGCTGCGCATCAACTCGCCCGGCGGCAGCCCGGTGCAGGCCGGCATCGTCTATGACGAGATCAAGCGGCTGAAGAAGCAGTACGACAAGCCGGTCTATGCGGTCGTCGAGGAGATGTGCGCGTCGGGGGCCTACTACATCGCTGCGGCGGCGGACGAGATCTTCGTCGACAAGGCCTCGGTCGTCGGTTCCATCGGCGTGCTGATGGACGGCTTCGGCTTCACCGGCCTGATGGACAAGGTCGGCGTCGAGCGGCGGCTGATGACGGCCGGCGAGAACAAGGGCATGCTGGACCCGTTCAGCCCCGTGACGCCCAGGCAGCGCGCCTATGCCCAGGCCATGCTCGACCAGATCCACCAGCAGTTCATCGCCGTCGTGCGCGAGGGCCGCGGCAAGCGGCTGAAGGAAACGCCGGAGACCTTCTCGGGCCTGTTCTGGAACGGCGAGCAGGCCGTCAAGCTCGGCCTGGCGGACCGCTATGGCAACCTCGATTTCGTGGCCCGCGAGGTGGTCAAGGCCGAGGACGTCATCGACTACACGCCGCGCGAGAATGTCGCCGAGCGGCTGGCCAAGCGCTTCGGCGCGTCCATCGGCGGTGGCGCCGTGAAGGCGCTGCGCGAGTTGGCGCCGATCCGCTGAATCAGCGCCGGCCGCGCCGGCGTGCCAGCGTGGCGGCCACCAGGCCCAGGCCGGCCAAGGTCAGCGAGGCCGGCTCCGGTACATGCTGAGTCTGGGATTGGGACTGGACCGGCATCGGCGCGTCGTTGACCTGCACGCTGCTGTTCCAGTTTTTCACGACGACCTGGCCGTTGATCTGGCCCCAGCCCTGGCCGACGCTGGCGTTCAGCGCCAGCAGCGAGGCGTTGATGCCGCCGTTGAGGATGATGCTGGTCGCCTCGGGCAGGTTGAACAGCACCTGGCCCTTGTTGAAGCCGGTGTAGCCGTGGTTGCCGAAGTCGACCGATGCGCCGTGGACGTTGACGAGGATCTGCGCGCCGCTGGCCAGGCCGTCGATCTGCAGGTTCCAGGCCGCGTCGGCGGCCTGGATGTCGAACACCGCGAGCGACTGGCCGGTGGCGTCGAAGTGCAGCGTGCCCCACTGGTCGACGGCGCTGCCCGTGTTGGTCAGCGCGTCCAGCGTCGACGACAGCGCGGCCAGGCGCTGCTGCTCGCTCGCGAACGCGAAGCCCCGGCCGCCCTGCACGCCGCCCATCACAGTGCCGGATGGGCTGGGCGTGTAGCTGCCGCCGACGATGGCGCCGCCCCAGACCGAGCCGCTGGAGAAGCTGAGGTTGCCGCCCACCGTCAGGCCGGTGCCGTTGTAGAGGGCGCTGGAGCCGGTCTTGGTGTTGATCGAATAGCCGCCGAGGCTGGCGTTGCCGCCGACGGCCACGCGGCCTTCCACGTCGCTGCTGCTGACGTTCATATTGCCGAAGGCGAGCAGGTTCAGGCTGGAGTCCAGGCCGAGGCCGATCGGGCCGGCGTGGGCCGCGCCGGCGGCGAGGAGGGAGGCGGCCAGCGCGAGACGGCGCAGCGAGCAGGGCAGGGCGTAAGGCATAGCCCGCCAGTCTAGGAAGCGGCGGCGCTTCGCGTCACGCCTCGACGCGGGGGGTGGGAAGGCAGTTCGAGACACAGTTCACGGCCTGTACGCCCTCAATGGAAAAAGGCCGCAACCCTTGCGGGCTGCGGCCTTGCGCAGAGCGCTGTGGCGCTTACTGCGTCTTGGTCTCGGTCTTGGCGGCGTCGCCGGCCTTGGCATCGGCGGCCTTCTTGTGGTGGTGATGCTTGTGGCCATGCTTGGCACCGCTGGCGGCTTCGGCAGGGGCGGCAGCTGCGGCCGGAGCCGCGGTGGCGGCGGGGGCCGGCTTGGCGGGGGCGGCCGGTGCGGAGGCCGGGGTCTGGGCCAGGGCCACGCCCGAGGCAAGCGTGATGAGGGCGGTGGCGATGGTGGTCTTCAGCGTGTTCATCTTGAGGGCTCCAGGGTGGTTTGGGGTTTCGGGTCGGCTCTTGCGAGAGCTTGGCCAAACAACGGCGACTGTGCACCGCCCGTTGACGCGGGGCCGGTCGGTTGCAAAGCTTTACAACGGCAGAATCAACGCGCATGAATACCTCCGCCCGTTTCGACTGGAGCGCCGGCTACGTCAGCCGGCGCAGCCCGCTGTTCGCGCGCAACATCGTGTCGACCTCGCATCCGCTCGCGGCCCAGGCCGGCTTGGCGCTGCTGCAGGCCGGCGGCAATGCGGTGGATGCCGCCATCGCGACGGCGGCCTGCATGACGGTGGTCGAGCCCTGCAGCAACGGCCTGGGGTCGGACGCCTTCTGCATCCTGTGGGATGGCCGGCAACTGCATGGCCTCAACGCCAGTGGCCCGGCGCCGGCGGCGTGGACGCCCGAGTTCTTCCAGGGTCAGGTCATGCCGCGGCGGGGCTGGGGCTCGGTGACGGTGCCGGGCGCCGTCGGCGCGTGGGCGGCGCTGAGCGAGCGCTTCGGCAGGCTGCCCTTTGCGGACCTGATGCAGCCGGCCATCGAGATTGCCGAGCGCGGCCATGCCGTGCCGCCCATCGTGCAGGGCAAATGGGCCATGGCCGCGGGCCTGGGCGAGATCACGTCGCAGCCGGGCTTTGCGCAGGCCTTCCTGCCGCAGGGCCGCGCGCCCGAGGTGGGCGAGCTGTTCCGCTTCGCCGATGCGGCCCGCAGCCTGAGGCTGATCGCCGACTCCAGGGGCGAGGCCTTCTACCGCGGCGAGATCGCGGCGGCCCTGGCCCGCTTCGCGCGTGAGACGGGTGGCGCGCTGGCCGAGGCCGATCTGGCGGCCTACCGGCCCGAATGGGTCACGCCGCTGGCCAAGGACTTTGCCGGCTACACGCTGCACGAGATCCCGCCTAACGGCCAGGGCATCGCGGCGCAGATGGCGCTGGGCCTGCTCGAACACCGCGGCCTGGCGGCCCATGCGGTCGACAGCCCCGAGGCCCAGCATCTGATGATCGAGGCGATGAAGCTGGCCTTCGCCGACGTCTACCGCTTCGTCGCCGAGCCGGGCTCCATGCCCGTCGGCGCGGCGCAGCTGCTCGACCCTGGCTATCTCGCCGAGCGGGCTCGACTCATCGATCCGGATCGCGCCCAGGTCTTCGGTGCCGGCAACCCCGTCAAGGGCGGCACCATCTACCTGACCGCGGCCGACGAGTCCGGGATGATGGTCAGCTTCATCCAGAGCAACTACATGGGCTTCGGCTCCGGTCTCGTGCTGCCGGGCTATGGCATCAGCCTGCAGAACCGTGGCCACTGCTTCACGCTGGAGGCCGGCCATCCCAACCAGGTCGCGCCGGGCAAGCGGCCCTTCCACACCATCATCCCCGCCTTCCTGACGCAGGACGATGCACCGGTCATGAGCTTCGGCGTCATGGGCGGCAACATGCAACCGCAGGGCCACCTGCAGACGCTGGTGCGCATGCTCTGCTACGGCCAGAACCCGCAGGCCGCCTGCGATGCGCCGCGCTGGCGCTTCAACGAGGGCCTGTCGATCAACATCGAGCCCCACATGCCGGCCGCCACCATCGAGGGGCTGCGCGCGCGCGGCCACCAGGTCGGCGACATCCACGACAGCTACCAGGACTTCGGCGCCGGCCAGTTCATCTGGCGCCTGGGCGAGCCGGGCGTGGCGGGCTATGTGGCCGCCAGCGACCCGCGGCGCGACGGCGCGGCCGTGGGTTGGTGAGACATGACTGCCGGCACGCGACGCCGCAGCGGTGCGCTGCTAGCATGCCGCGCATGACCAAGCTGCTCGACCTCGACTGACGCCGCTGCGCGCCAAACCACCCGGCGGAGCCCCTCCCGCCTGTCGAGTCCTGTCGGAGCCTCAGCGTCATGTCCTCCAAGTTCCTTTCCCTCGCGCCCGGCGACCTGCTGCGCGATGCGGTCTACCGGCGGCTGTGGTCGTCGATCCTGATCTCCTCTCTCGGCGGCCAGATCACCATGCTGGCCCTGCCGCTGACGGCGGCCGTGCTGCTGCAGGCCAGCCCCACGCAGATGGGCCTGCTGCAGGCGATGGAGATCCTGCCCTTCGTGCTGTTCTCGCTGCCGGCCGGCGTGCTGCTGGACCGCGTGCGCAAACTGCCGGTCTATGTCGTCGGCGAGAGCCTGCTGGCCGTCGCCGTGGCCAGCGTGCCGCTGGCGGCCTGGATGGGTTGGCTGGGCATGGGCTGGCTCTATGTCGTCGGCTTCGTGCTGGGCTGCGTCTACACGGTGGCCGGCAGTGCCGCGCAGATCGTGCTGACCCAGGTCGTGCCGCGCGAGCGCCTGGTGGAGGCGCATGCGAAGAATGCGCTGGCCTCGTCGGGCGCCGAAGTCGCCGGCCCGGGCCTGGCCGGCGCGCTGATCAAGCTGCTGGGCGCGCCGCTGGCGCTGGCCGTGGATGCGCTGCTGCTGCTGGTGTCGGCGGCCATCCTGCGTGGCATCCGGGTCGAGGAGGCCCTGGCCGAACGCCGCGGCCAGGCCTTCTGGCCCGAGCTGAAGGCCGGCCTGCATTTCGTGCGCGAGCGCCGGCTGCTGGTGAGCCTGGCCACGGCCTGCGGCGGCTGGCAGCTCTTCCACAACGCGGCCCTGGTCGTGCAGATCCTGTTCGCCACGCGCGAGTTGCACCTCAGCCCGCAGACCGTGGGCCTGTCCTATGTCGCGCTGGGCGCCGGCACGGTGCTGGCCAGCGTCTTCGGCCATCGCATCAGCCGCCGCATCGGGCCGGGGCCCTGCCTGGTGCTGGGCTATGCGGCCTGCGGCATCGGCTGGCTGCAGCTCGCGTTCGCGCCGACGGGGCGGTTCGGCGTCGTCAGCTTCGGGCTGATGCTGTTCGCCTTCGGCGTCGGCGCGGTGCTGATCTTCATCAACTTCCTGTCGCTGCGCCAGGCCGTCACGCCCGCGCCCATGCTGGGCCGCATGACGAGCACGATGCGCTGGCTCATCCTGCTGCCGGCCGGCCCCGGCGCGCTGGTCGGCGGCTGGCTGGGCGAGCATGTCGGCCTGCGCGCGGCGCTGGGCTTCTCGGGCGTGGGTGCCTGCCTGCTGGCCGTGCTGGCCTGGCGGCATGACGTGATCCGCGGCGTGCGCGAGCTGCCCAAGCCGGTCGAGGTCGTGACCGCATGAATGAGCCGGACCCTCCGCTGATCGACGTGCCGGAGCGCCTTGACGGCGAGCGCATCGTGCTGCTGGCGCCGCGCGCCGGCCTGGGCGCGGAGATGGCCGTCGTCATCGCGCAGTCGCTGTCGCATCTGCGGCCGTGGATGCCCTGGGCCCAGGAGGCGCCGACGGCGGAGAGCTCCGAGCGGGTCGTGCGGCGCATGCAGGCCGACTTCATCATGCGCCGCGACCTGTGCTTCCAGATCTATGCGCGCCGCGCCGACGGCAGCCCGGGGCGCATGCTGGGCGGCGCGGGCCTGCACCGCATCGACTGGGCGGTGCGGCGCTTCGAGGTCGGCTACTGGATACGGCCGGAGGCGGCCGGGCAGGGGCATGTCGGCGAGGCCGTGCGGCTGCTGGCGGCGCTGGCCTTCGAGCAACTGGGCGCGCGGCGCGTGGAGATCCGCTGCGACCCGCGCAACGTGAAGAGCCGTGCGGTGGCGGAGCGCGCCGGCTTCGAGCTGGAGGGCGTGCTGAGGAGGCACGGCCTCGACGTCGACGGTCGTCCCTGCGACACCTGCGTGTTTTCGCGGCTGGAGTGAAGCCGCAGCTGCGGCGGCTCGGGGCCCGATTGCGGGACGGGGTTTACGTCGCTGCGGTCAACAGGCGTGCGACCTGCGGCACGATCTCGCGGAAGGCGTCCTCCTTCTCGATCACGGCCCTGATGCCCGCCTGCCGCGCTTCATCGCAGAGTTCCTCGGTGATCAGGCCCGAACAGATGACGATGGGCAGGCCGGGCCGGATCGCAGCCACCTCGCGGGCCACTTCGAGCCCGGACAGCCCCGGCATGTTGTAGTCGGTGATGAAGACATCGACGCCCAGGGACTCGTCCTTGACGGCGGACAGCGCGTCGGCGGCTTCCCGGTAGCCGCTGCACCGGTAGCCCGCCCTCTGCAGGGTCCTGACCATGACGAGCATGACGGTCTCGTCGTCGTCGAGGTAGACGATGTGCTCGCCGCGCGCGGCCCGCGCCGGCGCGGTGCGCTCGGCGGTCGGCGGCATGGCCGGCGGCGCGGAGGTCGCCGGCAGGTGGACATGGAAGCTGCTGCCCTGGCCCGGCTGGCTGTCCACGGTGATGCTGCCGTGATGGCTGACGACGATGCCGTGGACGACCGACAGGCCGAGCCCGGTGCCCTGGCCGGCCGACTTGGTCGTGAAGAAGGGCTCGAAGATCCTTTCGAGCGTCGCCGGATCCATCCCCGAGCCCGTGTCCTTCACCCACAGGTGGACGTGGGACCCGGCGGCCAGGCCGCGCAGGCGGGCGGTGGCGGCATCGATGTGGGCGGCGGCCAGGCCGATGTCGATCTGCCCGGCCTCGCCCCGCAGCGCATGCCAGGCGTTCGTGCACAGGTTCATCAGCACCTGCTGGAGCTGGGTCGCATCGGCGTTCGCGTGCAGCGGGGCTTCGTCCAGGCACAGCCGCAGCTCGACGCCGGCCGGCAGGGTCGCGCGCAGCAGGCGGAAGGTCTCTTCGACGATCGGCCTCAGCGCGATGTTCTGCAATTGCTGCGGCCGGCGGCGGCTGAAGGTCAGGATCTGCCGCACGAGGTCGCGGGCGCGCAGGCTGGCCAGCTGGATCTCGGTGAGGGCGGCCAGCGCCGGATGCCCGGCCTCGAGATCGGCCCGCGCGAGCTCGACGTTGCCGAGGATCGCGCCGAGGATGTTGTTGAAGTCGTGCGCGATGCCGCCGGCCAGCGTGCCGAGCGACTCCATCTTCTGGGCCTGATGCAGATGCGCCTCGAAGCGGCTCAGCTCGGCCTCGGCCTGGCGATGGGCCGCGCGCCGGGCGGCCTGCGCCAGTTCGCGCTCCAGGGCCGGCCCGAGGCGGCTCAGGTTCTCCTTCATCACATAGTCGTTGGCGCCGGCCTGCATCGCGGCGACGGCCGTCTCTTCGCCGATCGTTCCGGAGACGAAGATGAAGGGGATGTCCAGCCCCGTCTTGCGGAACTCGGCCAGCGCCTCCAGGCCGCTGAAGCCGGGCATGCTGAAGTCCGAGATCAGGGCGTCCCAGGGGCCTTCGAGCAGGGACTGCCGCAGTGCCGGCAGGTCCTGCACGCGCCGGCAGTCCGGCGCGAAGCCCGCCCGCCGGAGCAGGCGCATGGCCAGGCGGAAGTCGTTCTCGGAGTCCTCGACCGCGAGAACCTTGATCGGACGCTCGTTCATGGAGTCTGCCGCGGCGGGATCTGGTTGAGCGCGAGCCAGTACAGGCCGAGCACCTTGACGGCCTCGACGAACTCGATGAAGTCGACCGGCTTGCGGACGTAGCTGTTGGCGCCGAAGGAATAGCCGGCGACGACGTCCTGCTCCTCCTTGGACGAGGTCAGGATGACCGTCGGCAGCAGCATCGTGCGCGCATCGGCGCGCAGCGCCTTGAGCACGCCCAGCCCGTCCAGCCTGGGCAGCTTCAGGTCGAGGATGACCAGCGTCGGCAGCGGCGCCGCGGCCCGGTCGGCGTAGGCGCCGCGCGCGAACAGGAAGTCGAGGGCCTCGACACCGTCGCGAACCACGACGATCGGGTTCATCAGGTGGCTGCGCTTGAAGGCCCGCAGCGTCAGCGCGACGTCGTCGGGGTTGTCTTCAACCAGCAGGATGGTCTTGTTCTCTTCGTTCATCGTCTCGCTCCGTGGGGCGGAAATAGAAGGTCGCGCCTTGGCCGGGCGCAGCGTCGGCCCCGAGCGACCAGCCATGGCGACGCATCACGCGCTGGACGATGGCCAGGCCGACCCCCGTGCCCGGGAAATCGGTCTCGTGATGAAGGCGTTGAAAGGCGCCGAAGAGGCGGGCGGCATAGGCCATGTCGAATCCGGCACCGTTGTCGGCGACGAAGCAGACCGGCCGGCCGTCCTCGTGCCGCGTGCCGACCCGGATGACGGCCTCGTCGACCTTGCCGGTGAACTTCCAGGCGTTGTCGAGCAGGTTCTGCAGCGCGATCGCGAGCAGTTCGCGGTCGCCGCGAAGGACGATGCCCTTCTCGATCTCCCACCGGACCCGGCGCCCGGGCTGCGTGCGGGCCAGCGCGGCGGCGATCTCCCCGGCCATCGCGCTGAGGTCGACGTCCTGGATCCTCAACTCGGCCCGCGTGACCCGCGCCAGGCCGAGCAGCTCGTCGATCAGGCGGCCCATGCGCTGGCTGGCCCCGCGTATGCGCTGCAGGCTGTCGCGGGCCTCGTCGTCGAGCCGGTCGCCGTAGTCCTCCAGCAGCGCGAGGGAGAAACCGTCCATGCTGCGCAGCGGGCTGCGCAGATCGTGGGACACCGAATAGCTGAACGATTCGAGCTCGCGGTTCAGCGCCACGAGATCGCGGTTGCTGACTTCGAGCCGGCCGAAGGAATCTCGCAGCGCGCGCGTCATCGCGTCGAAGTGGCGCGCCATGTCGCCCAGTTCGTCGGCGCTCCCGACGCCGAGCTCGAACGACCAGTTGCCGGCAGCGACCTCGCGGGTCGCCAGCTCCAGGCGTGCGATCGGATCGAGCACGTCGCGCCGGAACAGCCACGCGGCGAGGCCGGTCAGGACCGCCATCGCCAGCAGGCCCAGGCCCGTGACCAGCACGACGCGGCGCTGCGTCGCGTCGATCCGCGCCCCCGCATCGTCGATCAGCTGCTCGACATCGACGAGGCTGTTCTGCTGCAGGATCAGGATGCGGCTCGACAGCTGCGCCTCGAACCGGCGCTGGACGTCGTCGACGGCCGCCGTGCCGGGCGGCGCCGCATCGACCTCGCCGAACAGGCGATGGCTGGCCTCGCCCTGGCTGCGCAGGCTCGCCAGGATGCCGGCGGCCGCGCCGTCGAGCGCAACGGGGGTTGCGAACAGGCGCTCCAGCCTTTGCCACACGGCCTGCTCCTGCAGCCGCGCGCGCTCGCGGCGATTGAGCAGGTATTCGAAGGTGACCATGCGGATGTTGTTGAGCGCGCCGGCAATCTCGACGCTGTGGCGGCGCTGGACCACCGCCGCGCGGACCTGGGCATTGGCCCAGCCGATGCTGATCGCGATCAGCACCATCGTGCCCAGCATCAGCGTTGCGGCCAGCTTGGCCTTGCTGCTGATCTTCATCGCACCACCGTCACCCGCGCCGGGTCCAGCGCCAGCAGGGCGTCCAGGGACAGATGCGCCAGGAAGTTGGGCATGGGCTGGGCCGGGGCATAGCCGCGCGCCATGGCCCAGGTCGCCACGTCTTCGAGCGTGACCAACTGGGCCTGCTGCTGCTCGACCGCGAAAGTCATGTCCCGCCAGGACGGGTCGAGGGTGCCGGGGCTGAGCCTGAGCAGGCCCGCCAGCGTCGCCCTGGCCTGCCGCGGGTCGGCGTGCGCGAAGGTTTCGGCCTCGGTCAATGCGCGCAGCAGACGGCGCAGATCCTGCGGCTGCGCCTGCAGATACTCGCGAAGGCCCACGACGACGAACCTTTGCGCATAGGCGTCCGGCGCATGGAGGGAGACGATGGCGTCGCCAAAGGCCAGCTCGGCCTCGTGCCGCACGGGCTGCCAGGCCGCGACGCCGTCCACGAGGCCGCTGCGCAGCGAATCGATGAGCTGCGCAGGCGGCAGGTCGACCAGCTGCAGCGACTGGGGCGCGATGCGATGACGCACCAGGAAGGCCCAGAGGAAGTATTCGCCACTCGTCCCGAGGGTGGCGCCTACCCTGCGCCCGCGCAGATCGCCGGGGCCGTGGATGCCGCGGTCGACGCGCCCAAGCACGGCGAGCTCGTTCGACGCGCTGGCCACCGAGGCGATGATGCCCAGCGGCGCGCCCTTGAGCACCTCGACGACGACGGGCACGTCCGCCGCGACGGCCAGGTCGGCCCGCCCCTGCAGCAGTTCGGCCAGCGCAGCCTTGCCATGCATCTGGGGGAGCAGGGCGACGTCCAGCCCTTGGTCACGGAAGAAGCCGCGCGCCGACGCGAGATGGAGCAGGCCCGAATGCGGCACCAGGGGCGTCGCGATGCGGAGTTTCGACAGCCCCTCGGCGCGGCCGGCATTGCGGCGATCGCAACCGTGCAGGGATGCCAGCCACCCGGCCACGCCCGCGCCGATCAAAGCCCGCCTGCGCATCAGAACGGATGGAATCCGAGCGCGCACCTGAATCCCCCTTGATCAACTCGCCCCAACGACGGTGCGCCAAGAGAAAAAGTTATTGTTGCCGGCCGCACCCGAGTGGGAGCGAGCGTACGAGGCTAACCCTTCGTTGACAAGTCTTGTCGACGTGCCGGATGCCGGCGCCGCACCATGGACGGGCGAGGTGCGGACCGCGCAAGGAAAAAGACCCCTGCCGGCGAGCCGTGCAGGGGTCAATCCACCGGTGGGTGGAGGAGACAACCGGCATCGAAGAATCGATGTTGCAGCGCAGCATACATGTTCCGCCGCCGGCCGGGAAGTCGTCCGTTAGGGGGCGTCCGGTCGGTGCGGGCCGAACCGGTCGACGGCGTCCGTGATGAGGCCGTCGATGCCGTCGGCAATCAGCCGCCCGGCTACGGCCGCGTCGTTGACCGTGTAGACCAGCGCCCGCCAGCCGCTGCCGTGCAGGCGCTCGATCAGCGCGCGGTCCATCAGCCGCCAGTTCGTGATGACGGCCGCGACGCCCAGCGCCTCGGCGGCCTCGGGCCAGCCGTCCCAGAGCTGGTCCAGCAGCAGTGCGCGGGGCAGGGCGGGCTCGGCGTCGCGCGCGGCGGCCAGGGCCTCGGGCTTGAAGCTGCTCAGCAGCGGCGGCAGCGCGCCCGCCCACAGCCGCGCCGCCTCGCGCGCGACGGCCGCGCCGGTGCGCGCCTCGTCGCCGGGGCAGGGCTTGATCTCGACGTTCAGCATGCAGGCATTGGCCTGGCAGAAGGCGGCGATCTGCGCAAAGCGCGGCAGCGGCTCGGCGGCATAGGCGGGGCCGTGCCAGCCGCCGGCGTCCAGGCGCGCCAGTTCCGTCCAGTCGAGGCCGGCCGGCGAGCCCCGGCCGCTGGTCGTGCGTTCCAGCGTGTCGTCGTGCAACAGGAAGGCTTCGCCGTCCCGGCTGAGCTTGACGTCACATTCGAAGGCTCGGAAGCCGAAACCGGCGCCGGCGCGGAAGGCGGCCAGCGTGTTCTCCGGGGCGAGCCTGCCCGCGCCGCGGTGGGCGAGCCACAAGGGATAGGGCCAGGGCTTCATCCCGCCAATTCTGAGGGGAAAACCCCTGCGATACGATCCTTGGCCGCTCCCCCCTTTTCCCCATGAACGCACCGCATCCCCTGATGCCGGCCGCCGCTGACGCGACCGACACCACCGCAGGCGCGCCGCGCCTGCGTGAGATCCCCTACAACTACACCTCGTTCTCCGACCGCGAGATCGTCATCCGGCTGCTGGGCTCCCGGGCCTGGCAGCTGCTGGACCAGCTGCGGCTGGAGCGGCGCACGGGCCGCTCCGCGCGCATGCTGTACGAGGTGCTGGGCGACATCTGGGTGGTGCAGCGCAACCCCTATCTGCAGGACGACCTGCTGGACAACCCCAGGCGCCGGGCCCTGCTGATCGAGGCCCTGCATCACCGCCTGGCCGAGGTGCAGAAGCGCCGTGATCCGGCCAGCGACCCGCAGCGCGACGCCGCCGTGGGCGAGCTGCTGGACGCCGCGCGCGGCGCGGTGACCGAGTTCGCCAAGTTCTTCGACAGCGTCACGACGCTGCGCCGGCGCGCCGCCAAGACGCTGGCCCGCCACACCGCCAAGGACAACATCAAGTTCGACGGCCTGTCGCGCGTGTCGCATGTGACCGACGCGACCGACTGGCGCGTGGAATACCCCTTCGTCGTGCTGACGCCCGACACCGAGGCCGAGATGGCCGGCCTGGTGGCGGCCTGCTTCGAGCTGGGGTTGACGGTGATCCCGCGCGGCGGCGGCACCGGCTACACGGGCGGCGCGGTGCCGCTGGTGTGGAACAGCGCCGTCATCAACACCGAGAAGCTCGAGGCCCTGCGCGGCGTCGAGATGCTGAAGCTGCCGGGCCTGGACCGCGAAGTGCCGACCATCTTCAGCGAGGCCGGCGTCGTCACGCAGCGCGTGGCCGACCTGGCCGAGCAGCATGGCTTCGTCTTCGCCGTGGACCCGACCTCGGCCGAGGCCAGCTGCATCGGCGGCAATGTCGCGATGAACGCCGGCGGCAAGAAGGCCGTGCTGTGGGGCACGGCCTTGGACAACCTCGCCAGCTGGCGCATGGTGACGCCCGAGGCCAAGTGGCTGGAGGTCGTGCGCCTGAACCACAACCTCGGCAAGATCCACGACGTCGAGGTCGCGAGCTTCGAGCTGCGCTATTTCGATGCGTCGGGCAAGACGCTGGAGCGCAGCGAGCGCCTGGACATCCCCGGCCGGGTCTTCCGCAAGGAGGGCCTGGGCAAGGACGTGACGGACAAGTTCCTGGCCGGCCTGCCGGGCATCCAGAAGGAAGGCTGCGACGGCCTCATCACCAGCGCGCGCTGGATCGTGCACCGCATGCCGAGCGCCGTGCGCACGGTCTGCCTGGAGTTCTTCGGCAACCCCAGGGACTGCGTGCCCAGCATCGTCGACATCAAGGACTACATGTTCGGGGTCGCCGACCAGGGCGTGCTGCTGGCCGGCCTGGAGCACCTGGACGACCGCTACCTGAAGGCCGTGGGCTACGCGACCAAGAGCAAGCGCGGCGGCCTGCCCAAGATGGTGCTGGTGGGCGACATCGTCGGCGACGACGCGGATGCGGTGGCGCGTGCCACCAGCGAGGTCGTGCGCCTGGCCAACGGCCGTTCGGGCGAGGGCTTCATCGCCGTCAGCGCCGATGCGCGCAAGAAGTTCTGGCTGGACCGCAAGCGCACCGCCGCCATCAGCCGCCACACGAACGCGTTCAAGGTGAACGAGGACGTCGTGATCCCGCTGCCGCGCATGGGCGAGTACACGCTGGGCATCGAGCGCATCAACATCGAGCTGAGCCTGCGCAACAAGCTGGAGCTGGTGACGGCGCTGCAGGCGCTGTTCACGGCGGGCAAGCTGCCGCTGGGCAAGAGCGACGACGCGGGCGAGATTCCGACCGCCGAGCTGCTGGAAGACCGGGTTCAGCAGGCCCTGGCCCTGCTGCGCGAGGTGGGCGAGCTGTGGCAGCAATGGCTGAACGGCCTGGATGCTGGCTTCTTCGAAGGGCTGCAGACGCACGAGCTGCGCGCGTCGTGGAAGACGCAGATCTTGAAGCCCCTGCAAGCCATCTTCAACGGCGCCGCCTTCGAGCCGCTGATCGCCGAGTGCCGGCGCATCCACAAGGACGTGCTGCGCGGGCGCGTGTGGGTGGCCCTGCACATGCATGCCGGCGACGGCAATGTGCACACCAACATCCCCGTCAACAGCGACAACTACCAGATGCTGCAGACGGCCCATGAGGCCGTGGCTCGCATCATGACGCTGGCCCGCTCGCTGGACGGCGTGATCTCCGGCGAGCACGGCATCGGCATCACCAAGCTGGAATTCCTGACCGACGACGAGATCGCCAACTTTGAGGCCTACAAGGCCAGGGTCGACCCGGAAGGCCGCTTCAACAAGGGCAAGCTGATCCGCCACGGCGGGCTGGCGGCGGACCTGCGCAATGCCTACACGCCGTCCTTCGGCCTGATGGGCCACGAGTCGCTGATCATGCAGCAGAGCGACATCGGCGCGATCAGCGACTCGATCAAGGACTGCCTGCGCTGCGGCAAGTGCAAGCCGGTCTGCGCCACGCATGTGCCGCGCGCCAACCTGCTCTACAGCCCGCGCAACAAGATCCTGGCGACCTCGCTGCTGGTCGAGGCCTTCCTGTACGAGGAGCAGACGCGCCGCGGCGTGTCCATCAAGCACTGGCAGGAGTTCGAGGACGTGGCCGACCACTGCACGGTTTGCCACAAATGCGCGTCGCCCTGCCCGGTCAAGATTGACTTCGGCGACGTGACGATGAATATGCGCAACCTGCTGCGCAAGATGGGCCAGAAGAGCTGGCGCCCGGGCAATGCGGCCGCCATGTTCATGCTGAACGCGACCAACCCCGAGACCATCAAGCTGGCCCGCACGGCCATGGTGGGCGTGGGCTTCAAGGCCCAGCGCCTGACGGTGGACCTGCTCAAGCGCATCGGCCGCCGCCAGACCAGCGCGCCGCCGGCCACCGTCGGCCCGGCACCGGTCAAGGAACAGGTCATCCACTTCATCAACAAGAAGCTGCCGGGCGGCCTGCCGAAGAAGACGGCGCGGGCGCTGCTGGACATCGAGGACAAGAACTACGTGCCCATCATCCGCCCGCCGGCCACGGCGAGCGAGACCGAGGCGGTGTTCTATTTCCCCGGCTGCGGCTCGGAGCGTTTGTTCAGCCAAGTGGGCCTGGCCACCCAGGCCATGCTCTGGCATGCCGGCGTGCAGACGGTGCTGCCGCCGGGCTACCTCTGCTGCGGCTATCCGCAGCGCGGCTCGGGCCAGTTCGACAAGGCCGAGAAGATGATCACCGACAACCGGGTGCTCTTCCACCGCGTCGCCAACACGCTGAACTATCTCGACATCAAGACCGTCGTGGTGTCCTGCGGCACCTGCTACGACCAGCTGCAGGGCTACAAGTTCGAGGACATCTTCCCCGGCTGCCGCATCGTCGACATCCACGAATACCTGCTGGAGAAGGGCATCACGCTGGGCTCCAAGCAGAGCTATCTTTATCACGACCCCTGCCATTCGCCGATGAAGCAGCAGGAGCCGATGAAGACGGTCAAGGCCCTGGTCGGCGAGAACGTCGTCAAGAACGAGCGCTGCTGCGGCGAGAGCGGCACGCTGGGCGTGACGCGGCCCGATGTGTCGACGCAGATCCGCTTCCGCAAGGAAGAGGAGCTGCGCAAGACCGAGGCCCAGCTGCGCGAAAGCGGCAAGGTCGGCGCGCAGGACAACCTGAAGATCCTGACCTCCTGCCCGAGCTGCCTGCAGGGCCTGAGCCGCTACGGCGACGACCTGCAGAACGGCCTGCTGGAGGCCGACTACATCGTCGTCGAGATGGCCCGCCATATCCTCGGCGCCAACTGGATGCCGGACTATGTGGCCAAGGCCAATCACGGCGGCATCGAGCGGGTGCTGGTGTGAGCTGTGTTCTGTGCGATGCGGACGGCGGTCTCGTCGTCGTCCGCACGCCGAAGTTCCGCGTCGTGCGCGTCATCGATGGCGACGAGGCACGCCGCTTCCCGGCTTTCTACCGGCTCATCTGGACGGCGCATGCCGCCGAGTTCAGCGATCTGCCGGCCGAGGACAGGCAGGCCTGCATGGAGGCCGTCGCCCGGATCGAGCAGGTGCTGAGGTCGCTGCTCGCGCCGACCAAGGTCAACCTCGCGACGCTGGGCAATGTCGTGCCGCATCTGCACTGGCACGTCATCGCCCGCTTCGACTGGGACAGCCATTTCCCTGCCCCCGTCTGGGCGGCGCCGCTGCGCGATGAGGTGCCGGCCGGCGCGGCGGCGCGGCTGGCACAGCCGCTGCAGGCCGTGGATGCGGCCGTCGCCCGGGTCTTCAGCGGCTGACCTGGGAAACGCGGATGCCGACGCGCCGGGTGTCGGCCGTCTGCGCGTCGCCGTCGGGCGCCTTCGGGTCCACGAAGTCGACGCTGAAGCGGTAGACCTGGGCGCCGGCCACGGCCTGCGGGCCGCAACGCAGCCGGCGGACCGCGTGGCGCACGTCGCGCGCCGTCTCCATCGAAATGCCATGGGCCTGGACGGCGCTGACTTCGCCGTTTTCCATGACGAGCCGCACCTTCACCTCGCCGTAGCCGTCGCCGCGGAACCAGGTCTGCGCCAGCGGGCGGAGCAGCTGGTCTTCGATGTCGGTGCAACTGGCGTGAACGTCGTAGCGGACCGGTGCTTCCACGACATGGCCGCGCACTTCGACGCGCTCCATCTCGGTCGACTGGGCCAGCGCCGGGCCGGCGCTCAGGGCCAGGGCGATCGCGCAGGCGAGGCCGGCGAACAGGGTGTTGAGAGCGGGCGTGCGTTGGGCGATCGAGTAGCGGGTGGACATGACAAGCTCCTGTTGGGTGTCGGTGGGGTCAGGGGACGCAGCGCGTCGACCTGTTCTCAGGCTAGGCGTGTAACTGAGCGTGCCCAAGCTGGAGGCGATGAGATGCCTGTGCCATGCGACGGTCCGCGGAAAACCGCAGCTGAATTGCATGAAGTCGGTTTCGTGACGGCGGGGCTGTTCCGTGCCGCTCGTCATGGGGCGACGCGACGCGCATGACTTCCTTCACCGTTGAGCGTACAGGCCGGAAAGCAAAACGGGGCCCGCGGCCCCGTTGCTTTCGTCAGGTGCAGATCACCAGACCGTGACGGGGTCGCTCGCCACCATCGCGCTGCCCGGCCTGCAGCCGAAGGCCTGCGCGAAATAGGGCGAGTTGCTCATCGGCGTCAGCACGCGGTAGCGGGCCGGCGAGTGCGGGTCGGTGCGCAGCTGGTTGATGAGGAACTCGGGGCGCACCTTGTTGCGCCAGACCAGCGCATTGCTGAGGAAGAAGCGCTGTGCCGGCGTGTAGCCGTCGATCTTCTTCTCGGCGCCGCCATTGCGCTTCAAGGCCCGCTGCAGGCCTTCGAAGACCAGGGGCAGGCCCGACATGTCTGAGATGTTCTCGCCCAGCGTGAGGCGCCCGTTGATGGTGTAGCCCGTCAGCGGCGAGATTGCGCCGTAGCGTTCGGCCACCTTGTCGGCGCGGGCCTTGTAGCCGGCGGCGTCGGCCGGCGTCCACCAGTCGGTCAGCGCGCCGCCGGCGTCGAAGTTGCGGCCGCTGTCGTCGAAGTGGTGGGTGATCTCGTGGCCGATGACCATGCCGATGCCGCCGTAGTTGACCGCATCGTCGGCCGATGCGGAGAAGAAGGGCGGCTGCAGGATGCCGGCCGGGAAGGTGATCTGGTTCAGCCCGCCGGCGAAGGCGTTGACGATGTGCGGGCTGGTGCGCCAGCGGCCGCGGTCCACCGGCGCGTCCAGGTCCTTCATCTGCTGCCCGCTGTGCCACAGCGCGGCCCTGAGCCAGTTGCCGGCGTAGTCGTTGCTGCTCAGCTGCAGGCCGTCGAACTGCGGCCATTTGTCGGGGGCGCCGATCAGCGGCTGCATCTGCGCCAGCTTGTCCAGCGCCTTGGCCTTGGTGGCGGGCGTCATCCAGTCCAGCTTCTCGATGCGCGCCTTCATGCTGGCGCGCACGTCGTCCAGCAGTTGCAGCGAGCGCTTCTGGGCCTCGGGCGAGAACGCGCGGGCGACGAAGAGCTCGCCCAGGCCCGGCGCCACCGGTTCGCCGCCGGTGCGGCCGCCGATCTGCAGGATGACGTCCTCGCCGCGCGGCGCCGGTGCCTGCAGGCCGGTGATGGTCTTGCCGCGGTAGTCGAAATCTGCCGTCGAGAAGGCCTTGGGCAGGCGCGGCGACGCGGCATCGAGCACGCGCAGCGCCAGGTATTGGCGCCAGACCGGCAGCGGCGTGTCGGCGGCGAGCTGAGCGACGCGCGCGGCGAACTCGGGCTGGCCGACGATGACGCGCTGCGGCGCCTTGGCGCCCGCGGTCAGCACGGCGAGATAGGCGCCCCAGTCGAAGCCGGGCGCCGCGGCGACAAGCTCGGCGGGGCTCATCGGGTTGTAGCCGGCATTGGGGTCGCGCAGCCTGGCGCGCTCGCGCGTGGCCTCGGCGAGCCGGGTTTCGAAGGCGTCCAGCACGTCCAGCTCGGCCTCGCTGGCAGGCCGTTTCGCGGCGGCGAGCAGGGTTGCGGCGAAGCTGCGGTAGGCCGCCTTCACGGTGCGGGTGCGCTCGTCGTCGCGGAAATAGTCGTCGCGGTCCGGCAGGCCCAGGCCCGACTGGCTCAGGCCCAGCACATTGCGCCGCGTGTCCTTGCGGTCGGGCTGCACGCCGAAGGCGAGCGGGGCCGCAATGCCGCTGCGGTTCAGCAGCGCCAGCAGCGCGGGCAGGTCCTCGCGGCGCTGCAGGCCGTCGATGCGGTTCAGCAGCGGCGTCAGCGAGCTCAGGCCGCGGGCCTCGATGGCGGCCTCGTCCATGCCGCTGGCGTAATAGGCGGCAATGAGCCTGAGGCCGGGCGTCGTCTGCAGCGAGGGCGTCTCGGCCAGCTCCTTCAGCGCCTTCCCGAGCAGCGCGTCGTTGTTCTGGCGCAGCTGCTCGAAGCTGCCGATGCGGGCGCGGCTGGCGGGCAGCTCGGTGGCGGCCTCCCAGTTGCCGTTGACGAAGGCATAGAAGTCGTCGCAGGGCTGGACGTCCCTGGACAGGCCGCCCAGGTCGAGGGCGGGTGCGGCGGCGGCCAGGCCGAGCAGGGTGGCTGCGGCGGCCAGCCGGTGGCGGGCAAAACGGGACATGGGATGGGAGAAATAAGCCATGGAAACGCCAGATTAGATCGCCCGCCTCGGGTGGGCGCCGCAAGACACAGGGCATGATCGCGGGTTTTCACCAAGTCTCCAGCTTCCGGCCATGCCCGTTTTCCAGCGCCTGATCCCGGCCCTCGCGTCTTCGCTGCTGCTAGCCGCTTCCGCCTTTGCCCAGCCCGTGCAGGGGCAGGGCGCCACGTTTCCGTCCAAGGTCTACGAGACCTGGGCCAAGGCCTTCGAGAAGGCGGGCGGCGGCTTGGTCGCCTACAAGGGCACGGGCTCGGGCGACGGCATCAAGCAGATCACGGCCCGCAAGGTCGATTTCGGCGGCACCGATGCGCCGCTGCCGCCGGCCGAGCTGGCCAGGCAGCACCTGGTGCAGATCCCGATGCTGGTCGGCGGCGTCGTGCCCGTCGTCAACCTGCCGGGCCTGGGCGCGCCCCTCCAGCTGGACGGCGAACTGCTGGCCGACATCTTCCAGGGCCGCGTGAAGACCTGGAACGACGCGCGCATCGCGGCGCTGAACCCGGGCCCGGGCTTGCCGGCGCTGGCCATCAGGCGCGTCGTGCGCGGCGAGAAGTCCGGCACCAGCGAGGGCTTCAGCCGCTACCTGGCCGGCGCGTCGGCGGCCTTCAAGGCCGAGGTCGGCATCGGCCAGATGCCGGCCTGGCCGGGCGAGCCGCTGAAGGCCGAGGGCAACGACGGCATGGTGCAGGCGCTGCGCTCGACGCCGGGCGCCATCGCCTACGTCTCCTTCGACCGCGTGCTGCGCGACCGGCTGGCCGCCGTGAAGCTGCGCAACGCGGCGGGCAAGTTCGTGCTGCCCACCGAGGCGGGCTTCCGCGCCGCCATCCTGGAGAGCGACATGCACCGCCAGGGCGACGACCTCGCCACGCTGCTGGACCGCCCCGGCAACGAGACCTGGCCGATCACGCTGACCAGCTTCGTGCTCGTCGACGCCGAGCCGGCCACGTCAGGCAAGGTCGCGCCGACCTTGAAATACCTCTACTGGTGCTTCATGCACGGCGACGACCTGACGCGCGGCAGCGGGTTCGCGCCGCTGCCCGTCAGCGTGCAGTCGCGCCTGGCGGGCCGCTTCACGCAGGTCAGGCCCAAGGACGGCATCGTGCCGACCTATCTGGTGTTCTGAGTCCGGACCGAGGACAAGCCCTGCGGCTTGTCCGACGCCGGACGAAGGCCAGACGGCCTGCAAGCCGGCTGGCATGAGGCCCTGCGGCCCACAAGCCCTGCGGCTCGCAGGCCGGCACCTACACTTCGGGCATGCCCGCCCCCACCGAGATCACCGTCCACCAGCAGTCCCGCGTGCTGGAGATCGCCTTCGACGACGGCGCGCGCTTTCGCATCCCCTTCGAGCTGCTGCGCGTCTACAGCCCCTCCGCCGAGGTCATGGGCCATGGCCCGGGCCAGGAAGTGCTGCAGACCGGCAAGCGCGACGTGCTGATCACCGGCCTGGAGCCGGTCGGCCACTACGCCGTGCGCCCCGAGTTCTCCGACGGCCACGCCAGCGGCCTGTTCGCCTGGGACTATCTCTACAAGCTCGGCAGCCAGCAGGACGCGCTGTGGCGCGACTACGAGGCCAGGCTCGCCGCCGCCGGCAAGGGTCGCGACGACGCGATGCCGGCCAAGGCCGGCGGCAGCTGCCATTCGCATTGAAACAACCTCATGCCCCCAAGCTCGCATTCGCTCGCTGCCCCCCGTGGGGGCGCTCAGTGGCTTCGGGCGGCCGGGCGCCACTGACATGACACAGACGCACTTCGGTTACAGCACGGTCGACGAATCCGAGAAGGCCGGCAAGGTCCGCGGCGTCTTCGACTCCGTCGCGTCCAAGTACGACCTGATGAACGACGTGATGTCGGCCGGCCTGCACCGGGCCTGGAAGGCCTACACCGTGCAGGTGGCCAACCTGAAGCCCGGCGAGCGCGTGCTCGACATCGCCGGCGGCACGGGCGACCTGTCGCGCGCCTTCGCCCGCAAGGTGGGCGAGACGGGCGTCGTCGTCCACACCGACATCAACGAGGCCATGCTGCGCCAGGGCCGCGACCGGCTGCTGGACGAAGGGCTGATCCTGCCCACCAGCCTGGCCGACGCCGAGAAGCTGCCCTTCAAGAGCGAGAGCTTCGACCTCGTCAGCGTGGCCTTCGGCCTGCGCAACATGACGCACAAGGACGCGGCGCTGGCCGAGATGTGCCGCGTGCTCAAGCCCGGCGGCCGGCTGCTGGTGCTGGAGTTCTCGCGCATCGCCGAGCCGCTGCGCAAGCCCTACGACTGGTACTCCTTCAACATCCTGCCCAAGCTGGGCTCGCTGCTGGCCGGCGACGCCGAGAGCTACCGCTACCTGGCCGAGTCCATCCGCATGCACCCCGACCAGGCCACGCTCAAGGCCATGATGAAGACGGCCGGCTTCGGCCACGTCGACGTGCACAACCTCAGCGCCGGCCTCGTCGCGCTGCATGCCGGCATCAAGTGCTGAGAGCGGCCCGGGCGCCGGCCCCGTGGCCCGTCTGATCCGCTGAGGTCGAAGCCGCCGGGAAGGCGGCTTTCGCGGCCGTCCGCGCGCCGCCCCCGCGAACGTGGGGGTGGGGGAACTTCTGCGTCGAAACGGCTCTAACCGCGGGCTTGCGGCGAGGCTCGGCATGGGGTCCGGAACCCCCACAGAAGCTTCATATCCCACCGCTACACTCGTTTGCTTACCCGGGCTGGGAGCCCTTCCTCTGCATGACAAGGACCATGAAACAGATGGCAAAGCGACTGATCAACCCCCGGGCGCCGCAGCTGCTGGCAGCCGTTGCGACCGCTGTACTGCTCGTCGCCTGCGGCGGCGACAAGGGTGACAAGGCTTCCCAGACGGCCGCCAAGGTCAACAAGGAAGAGATCACCGTCCACCAGATCAATTTCGTGCTGCAGCGCCAGCCCGGGCTCAAGCCGGAGCAGGCCGAGGCCGCCGGCCGCCAGGTGCTGGAGCGCCTGATCGACCAGGAGCTCGCGGTGCAGAAAGCCCAGGAGCAGAAGCTCGACCGCGACCCGCGCGTCGTGCAGCAGATCGAGGCCGCCAAGCGCGAGATCATCGCCCGCGCCTATGCCGAACGCCTCGGCGAGGCCGTTGCCAAGCCGGCCAACGACGAGATCGCCAGGTACTACGCCGACAAGCCGGCCCTCTTCAAGGACAGGCGCATCTACAGCCTGCAGGAACTCAGCATCGAGGCCAAGCCCGAGCAGTTCGAGGCTATCCGTGCCAAGCTGAGCTCGTCCAAGACGATCGCCGAGTTCGTCGAATTCCTGAAGGGCAACGGCCTCCATTTCGCCGGCAACCAGGCCGTGCGTGCCGCCGAGCAACTGCCGCTGGCCAGCCTGGACAACATCGCGAAGATGAAGGATGGCGACTCCGTCCTCAGCCCCAACCCGACCGGCCTGACCGTGCTCTATCTGGTGGGCTCGCGCGCGCAGCCGGTCGACGAGGCCCAGGCCCGCCCCGCCATCGAGGCTTTCCTGCTGAACCAGCGCCGCGCCGAGGCCGTGCAGAAGGACCTGAAGGCGCTGCGCGACAGCTCCAAGATCGAATACGTCGGCAAGTTCGCGCAGCCGGCCACCGCGCCCGCGAGCGCGCCGGCCGTGACGGCGGCACCGGCTTCCGACGCGCCGGCGCCGGCCGCCAGCGGCCTCGACCCTGCCGCCATTTCCAAGGGCATGGGCCTGAAATGAGCCGCCTGCGTCTCTTCCTCATGGCCGCCGCGCTGGGCCTGGCCGGCCTGGCTGTCCAGGCCCAGCCGCAGGCCCGGGCCGGCGCGGCGGCGCTGGCCGAGTACCGCCTCGGCGCCGGCGACGTCGTGCGCGTCGTCGTCTATCAGAACCCCGACCTGACCCTCGAGACCCGCGTCTCCGAGACCGGCGTCATCAGCTACCCGCTGCTGGGCAATGTGCGCATCGGCGGCCTGGGCGTCGGCGCCGCCGAGCAGCTCATCGCCGACGGCCTGAGGAACGGCAACTACGTCAAGGCACCGCAGGTCACGCTCGTGCTGCTGCAGGTCAAGGGCAACCAGGCCAGCGTGCTCGGCCAGGTCAACCGCCCGGGCCGCTACCCGATCGAGACCGCCGACATGCGCATGAGCGACCTGCTGGCCACCGCCGGCGGCGTGGCCACCACCGGCGGCGACCTGGTCGTGCTGACCGGCACGCGCGAAGGCAAGCCCCTGCGTCTCGAGATCGACCTGCCGAACGTGTTCGGCCCCAACGGCGACCAGGGCCGCAGCAACGACGTGCTGGTGCAGAACGGCGACGTGCTCTGGGTCGACCGCGCGCCCATCGTCTACATCTACGGCGAAGTGCAGCGCCCCGGCCCGATGCGCCTGGAGCGCGGCATGACGCTGATGCAGGTGCTCGCCGCCGGCGGCGGCCTGACCCAGCGCGGCACCGAGCGCGGCATCCGCGTGCATCGCAAGGGCAGCGACGGCAAGGTGCAGATCGTGCAGTCGGCGATGGACGACGTCGTCAAGGATGGCGACGTGGTCTACGTCAAGGAAAGCCTGTTTTAAGGAAGTAGGCGAGCATGAATTTCGGACAATTTATCGCGGTGCTGCGCGCGCGCTGGCGGCTTGCGTTCGCGGTGTTTGCAACCACCGTGGTGCTCACGGTGGTGGTGAGCCTGCTGCTGCCCAAGCAGTACACCGCCGTTGCCTCAGTCGTCGTCGACCCCAAGCCGGATCCCCTGTCGTCGGTGCTGTCGGGTTCGCTGATCAACCCGGCCTTCATGGCGACCCAGGTCGACGTGATTCAGAGCGATCGCGTGGCGCTGCGCGTGGTGCGCGACCTGAAGCTGGCAGAGAACCCGACCATCCGCGAACAATGGCAGTCCGACACGGGCGGTGAAGGCGCGATCGAGAGCTGGCTGGCCGAAATCTTCCAGAAGAACCTGGACGTCAAGCCCTCGCGCGAATCGAACGTGATCAGCGTGTCCTATCGCGGCGCCGACCCGCGCTTTGCGGCCGGCATCGCGAACGCCTTCGTCGTGGCCTACAACGAGACGACGCTGGAGCTCAAGGTCGATCCTGCGCGCCAGTACAGCAGCTTCTTCGATCTTCGTGCCAAGGAAGCGCGGGACCAACTGGAGCAGGCGCAGTCCAAGCTCAGCCAGTTCCAGAGCGAGAACGGCGTGATCGCCGTCGATGAGCGCCTGGACGTGGAGAACGCCCGTCTGAACGAGTTGTCGACTCAATACGTCGGCCTGCAGTCACTGGCATCCGACTCGGTCAGCCGCCAGGCCGCTGCCCGTGGCAACGGTGCGGATCGCATGCAGGAAGTGCTGACCAACCCGCTGATTGCTGGTCTCAAGGCCGACCAGGCGCGGCTCGAGGCCAAGCTCCAGGAGCTCACCGCCAAGCTCGGCGACAAGAATCCCCAGGTCATCGAGATCCGCGCCAATCTGTCCGAACTCAAGACGCGCATCGACGGCGAAACCGTCAAGGTCACGAGTTCCCTCGGCATCGCCAACAACATCAACCAGCAGCGAGCCGGCGAGATCAAGGCCCAGCTCGAAGCCCAGCGCGCCAAGGTGCTGAAGATGAAGGCGCTGCGCGACCAGGGTGCCGTGCTGGCCCGCGACATCGAGAGTGCCCAGCGTGCCTACGACACGGTGCTGTCCCGGCTGACGCAGAGCAGCTTGGAGAGCCAGACTACGCAGAGCTACGTCAGCACCCTGACTCAGGCGACGCCGCCGCTGAAGCCCTCGTCGCCCCGCGTCGTGCTGAATGCCCTGCTGTCGGTCTTCGTCGGTGCGCTTCTCGCGCTGGCGACGGTCTTCAGCCTCGAATTCCTGGATCGCCGCGTGCGCACGCTGGACGACATCGAAGGCAGCCTTGGCCTGCCGGTCATCGGCACGATGCCGGCCAACAACAACATGCCCAAGCGCCCGTCCAGGGGGCTGAATCCCCTGTTGTCGGCAGCCGGTGGCTCGGCCGCGGCGAACTGAAATCCATCAGCCTCCTCCTACCATGCAAGACAACCAAGCGGATCGAGTCGACGCCGGCAAGGGCAACCGGGAACGGTCCATCGGCGCGATCATTGCCGAGACGAGGCACCTGACGGCTGATCAGGTCGAGAACGTCGTCGCCTATCAGAAGAAGCACGCCGTGCGTTTCGGCGAGGCCGCCGTGGCCATGGGCGTTGCGAGTGCCGACGACGTGATCTTCGCGCTGGCTCAGCAGTATCACTATCCGGTCGCATTCGACGAGCAGGCCCGGCTCAGCCAGGAACTGGTGGCGCTGAGCAAGCCCTTCTCGCGCCAGGTCGAGGCATTTCGCGACCTGCGCAGCCAGATCATCATGCGCGTCGACCCCAGCGTGGAGGGTGAGCGCCGTCCGCTGGCGGTGGTCAGCCCCGAGGTCGGTGACGGCAAGACCTTCGTGGCGGCCAATCTGGCGATCACGCTGGCGCAACTGGGCAGCCGCACGCTGCTCGTCGATGCCGACATGCGCTCGCCGCGCCTGCACGAGGTCTTCGGCCTACAGAACGCGGCCGGCCTGTCCAATATCCTGTCCGGTCGCGCCGAGAGCCAGGTCATCCAGCAAGCGCCGGGGGTGCCCAATCTGTTCGTGCTGCCGGTCGGACCGACGCCGCCCAACCCGGTCGAGCTGGTCGAGCGCCCGGCCTTCGGCCTGCTGCTCAACGAGTTGATCAGCAAGTTCGATTATGTGGTCGTCGACACCCCGGCGGCGGCCTACGGCTCGGATGCCGCGGTCATCGCCGCGCGTTGCGGTGCCGTGCTCGTCGTGGCCCGGCGTGACGAGTCGCGCGTCAAGGCGTTGGGCCAGTTGACCGCCCTGCTGCAGCAAACCCGCTCCAAGATCCTTGGCGTCCTCTTCAACGAGCATTGACGCACATGGCTTCGGGCCAGATCTTCGAGCCTTCCATGCTGCCATCGCGCTTCAAACCGCCTGAGGGCCTGGACCTGCCGGCGGCGGTCATGGTGATCGTCGGCTATCTGCTGATGTTCGCGCCGACCTTTCGCGACCTGGCGACGACGGTCTGGTTGCGCGACGAGCAGGGGCACGGCCCCCTCATCTTCGCCGTGGTGCTGTGGTTGATCTACCGCAAGCTCGAAAAGCTGCTGGCGCTGCCGTCGAGGCCGGCGTTCATCGGTGGCTCGTTGTGCCTGCTGCTGGGCCTGTGCATGTTCGTGCTTGGGCGCTCGCAGGCCGTGCAGTTGCTGGAAGTCGGCGCGCTGATTCCGATCAGTGCGGCGATGCTGCTGCTCAAGGGGACGGCGGCCTTGCGCCTGCTGTGGTTCCCGCTGTTCTTCATGCTCTTCATGGTGCCCTTGCCGGCGGCCCTGGTCGTGGCCGTGACGACGCCGCTGAAGTCAGCCGTATCGGCCATGGCCAGCGCGCTGCTCTACCATTTGGGCTACCCGATCGGCCGCAGCGGCGTCGTCCTGACCGTAGGCCCTTACCAGTTGCTGGTCGCGGACGCCTGTGCGGGCCTGAATTCCATGTTCACGCTCGAAGCGCTGGGCCTGCTGTATATGAACATCATGAACTACAAGTCCGTGCTGCGGAACTTGATCATGGCCATGATGATCGTTCCGATCTCCTTCATCGCCAACATCGTCAGGGTCTGCATCCTGGTTCTCGTCACCTACCACTTCGGTGACGAAGCGGGGCAGGGCTTCGTGCATGGCTTTGCCGGCATGGTGCTCTTCATCGTTGCGCTGACACTCATACTTGCATGCGATCACGGCTTGGCATGGGTCGGCCGCCGCTTCAAGGGTTGGGTGCTATGACCAGTCGGCGAATTGCGGCGGTCGCCATGCTGGCCATGGCTGGCTCTGCGGCGTTGGCGCAATGGGCGCGCCCGACCATCCGGGTGTCGGACCTGCGCCCCGGCTTCAAGCTGGAGCAACTGTTTCCCGAGCGCTTTGGCGACTGGGTGATCGACCCCCATGTGCCGGTCGTTCTCCCTTCGCCGGACCAGCAGGCGCTGCTGGACAAGATCTACAACCAGACCCTGGCGCGTACCTACGTGAACGGCCGTGACGAGCATGTCATGCTGTCCGTGGCCTATGGCGGCGACCAGTCGGACGGGCTGACGGTACACATTCCGGACATCTGCTATCCCGGGCAGGGCTTCAAGGTCACCGATTCCAGGGATGACCGTCTGGCCGTATCGCCGGGCTTTGTCATCCCCGTGCGACATTTGTTGACCACACTGGGGCCGCGCGTCGAGCCGGTCACCTACTGGGTCTTGATGGGTGATGAGGCAACCGTTTCCAACACCCAAAGGCGGCTGGTTGCCATCCGCTTCGGGCTCCGTCGGCTGATTCCAGAGGGCATGTTGGTGCGGGTCTCATCCATCAATCCGAACATGGACGAAGCCATCGCCCTGCATGCGCGTTTCATCGATGACCTGGTTGCAAGCGTGCCCCTGCAGGATCGCGAGCGGGTCGTTGGCAAGGTCAATTTCAACGGTTCCGAGAAGTCATGAAATCGAAAGTAGCCCTGATCACCGGCGTCACCGGCCAAGACGGCGCCTATCTCGCCGAGCTCCTGCTGTCCAAGGGCTACGAGGTGCACGGCATCAAGCGCCGCAGCAGCCTGTTCAACACCGACCGCATCGACCACCTCTACCAGGACCCGCACGTCGACAACCAGCGCTTCAAGCTGCACTACGGCGACCTGACGGACTCGACCAACCTGATCCGCATCATCCAGCAGGTCCAGCCCGACGAGATCTACAACCTCGCGGCCATGAGCCACGTGGCCGTGTCCTTCGAGGAGCCCGAGTACACCGCCAACGCCGACGGCATCGGCACGCTGCGCATCCTGGAAGCCATCCGCATCCTGGGCCTCACCAAGAAGACCCGCTTCTACCAGGCCAGCACCTCCGAGCTCTACGGCCTGGTGCAGGAAATCCCGCAGAAGGAAACCACGCCCTTCTACCCGCGCAGCCCCTACGCGGTGGCCAAGATGTACGCCTACTGGATCACGGTCAACTACCGCGAGGCCTACGGCATGTACGCCTGCAACGGCGTGCTCTTCAACCACGAAAGCCCGCTGCGCGGCGAAACCTTCGTCACCCGCAAGATCACCCGCGCCGTTGCACGCATCGCGCTGGGCCTGCAGGACTGCCTGTATCTCGGCAACATGAGCGCCCTGCGCGACTGGGGCCACGCCAAGGACTACGTCGAGATGCAATGGATGATGCTGCAGCAGGACCAGCCCGAAGACTTCGTCATCGCCACCGGCGTGCAATACAGCGTGCGCCAGTTCGTCGAATTCGCGGCCGCCGAACTCGGCATCACCATCGCCTTCGAAGGCGAGGGCGAGCAGGAAATCGGCCGCGTCGCCCAGGTCCAGGGCGACAAGGCCAAGTGCAAGGTCGGCGACGTCATCGTGCGCGTGGATCCGCGCTACTTCCGCCCCACCGAAGTCGAGACCCTGCTGGGCGACCCGACCAAGGCCAAGGACAAGCTCGGCTGGACCCCGAAGACCACGCTGCGCGAACTCGTGGCCGAGATGGTGCAGGCCGACTACACCTCCGCCCGCCGCGACAGCCTCGTCAAGCTCGCCGGCTTTCAGGCCTACGACTACAACGAATGACCCGCGGCGAATCACGATGGACAAGAACGCCAAGATCTTCGTCACCGGCCACCGCGGCATGGTGGGCTCGGCCCTCGTGCGCCGTCTCCAGCAGGGCGGCTACGGCCGCGTCATCAGCGCAGGCCGCGCCGAACTCGACCTGCTCGACCAGGCCGCCGTCCACGCCTTCCTGGCCGAGCAGCGGCCCGACTACCTCTTCATCGCGGCGGCCAAGGTCGGCGGCATCCAGGCCAACAACGTCTACCGCGCCGACTTCCTCTATCAGAACCTGATGATCGAGGCCAACCTCATCCACGGCGCCCATCTCGCGGGCGTGCAGCGGCTGATGTTCCTCGGCTCCAGCTGCATCTACCCCAAGCTCGCGCCGCAGCCGCTGCGCGAGGACAGCCTGCTGACCGGCCCGCTGGAACCCACCAACGAGCCCTACGCCATCGCCAAGATCGCCGGCATCAAGCTCTGCGAAAGCTACAACCGGCAATACGGCCGGCAGTACGTCAGCGCGATGCCGACCAACCTCTACGGCCCCAACGACAACTACGACCTCGCCAACAGCCACGTGCTGCCTGCGCTGATCCGCAAGGCCCACGAGGCCAGGCAGCGCGGCGACAGCGAGCTCGTCGTCTGGGGCAGCGGCACGCCGCGGCGCGAGTTCCTGTACGTGGACGACCTGGCCGACGCCTGCGTGCACCTGATGGAATCGGGCTCCGACGACGTGCTGACCAACATCGGCGTGGGCGAGGACGTGAGCATCCGTCAACTGGCCGAACTCGTCTGCGAGGTCGTCGGCTTCCAGGGCCGGCTCGTCTTCGATCCAGCCAAGCCCGACGGCACGCCGCGCAAGCTGATGGACGTCAGCCTGCTGGCCAGCCGCGGCTGGCGCGCGCGCACGGGCTTGCGCGAGGGCATCGCGTTGGCTTATGCGGATTTCCTGGCCCGCCAGCCCTGAACCGAGCGATGCGCCGTGACGTCCACGCTCGCCCGGCCCATGAGCGCGCCTGACGGTGCGCCGCTGCGCACGCGCGCGGTTCGGGCCGTCGCCTGGGGTTATGGCGGAAGCCTTGCGCGCATGGCCACGCAGATCGGCGCGCAGGCCATCCTCGCGCGCTTGCTGGGTCCGCAGGAATTCGGCGTCTTCTCCGCGTTGATGCTGCTGATCGGCGTCAGCGTGCTGGCCGCCGACCTTGTCAGCGCGCCGGTCATCCAGATGCCTGCGCTGGACGCCGCAGCGCTGCGCTTTGCCTGTGGGCTTCAGTGGCTGGGCTCGGCCGTGGTGGCTCTGCTCAGTCTCTTCAGCCTGCCGCTCTTCCGGGCGGCCTTTCCTCATACAGCGGGCCTTGGCCTGAGCCTCGGGCTGGTGGCCGCTGGAATCTTTGTCACGGGCTGGGGAGGGGTCTCCCTGTCGCTGCTGCGCCGCAACCTCCGCTACCGCGAGATCCAGCTCGCGCAGCTCCTTGGCTACGTCGTCGGCTATGGGCTGTGCGCCGTGCCGCTCGCCCTGGCCGGCCAGCGCAGTCACCATGTGCTCGTGCTGGCCTGGCTGGTGCAGTCCTTCGTCACCACGGGTCTGCAGTACGCCTGGGCCAGGCACCCCATAGCAGCCTCACTGCACTTCGACGGCTGGCGCCCCTTTCTTTGCTACGGCGGCGAGGTCGGCCTGGGCAATGTTGCGAACTGGGTGTCCACCAGCGTGGACCGCCTGCTCGTCGCTCGCCAGGCCGCGCCGGTGGACATCGGCTACTACAACACCATGCTCAACCTGATGTCCACGCCGGTGAGCCAGCTGTCGTCGTCGCTCAGTACCGTGGCCTTCTCGGTTTCGGCCCAGTCGGACGATGCGGCGCGGCGGCGCGGCACCCTTATCTACCTGCACCTCAGCACGCTGCTGTTCGGGCTGCTCTACGGCGTTTTCGCCGCAGCCCCCGAACTCTGGGTGGGGCTCATCTACGGCCCGCGTTGGCTCGACGGTGCCGTCTACCTGCCGCCGTTCTGCATGGCTGCCGTGAGCTTTGGCGTGTCCTCTGCCGCCAATGCCGTGCTCACGTCGGGAGGCACTGCCGGCTCATCGGCCGTCAGCCAGGTCGTTACGGCTCTGCTGCTCGCTGTGCTCGTGTGGGCATTGGTGAGTTCGTCGGTGCTGTGGGCGGCCTGGGCTGTCGCCACGGTCTATCTGCTGCGTGCCCTGCTGCTGGCCTGGCTCAGCCTGCGCCGCGTCGGCGAGCGCGGCAGCACCCTTCTGCCCACGGTTGTTCTGCCTTTGCTGCTCGCGCTCGTCCAGGTCGGCGTTTCCCAGGCGCTGACGCATGCCCTGGCGTCGCTGGGGCTGGGTGCCGGCAGCGCAAGCCTTGCCGGCCTTTGCGGCGGCCTGGCTGCCATCGTTTTGTTGCTCGTGGCGCTTCGTCGAGTGTTGCTGCCCCCGGCCTCGCTTGCCTGGTTGGCCGAAGCCTCGGGCAAGCTGCGTCGTCGCCTGGAGCGTTCATCCCCATGAACATGAAGCTGACCTTACCTTGGCGCAAGGGCGTACCCGAGTTGCCCTCCATCCACCGTCAGCCCGCCCGCGGGGCCGGCGCTGCGGCTTTCGTCGTGCCGGCGTTCGGTCTTTTCTTCGCAATCTTCTTCGGGCTGGCCGCTGCCGTGCTTCCCTGGCAGATCCTCGTCGGCATGCTCAGCCTGCCCGTGCTGCTTCTCGTCGGCATTGCAATGCCCACGGTGCTGTTTGTCGCCGCGCTGCTGCTGCTGTTCGGCGTCATGCCCGAATTCATCATGGGCGCACTGCCGCTGGGCGGGGCCACGCTGCGGCCGGCCGAACTCGTGCTGATCTTCTGTTTCGTTATTGTGCTGACGCGCTCGCTGCTCGGTGGAATCGACCTCTGGAGCTTGCTGCGCCCCTTGCGCTGGCCCCTGCTCATGCTTGGCTGCGGGGTCGTATTGGGCTTGGTCAAGGGCAAGTTGATGGCTCACAACACGCTGGCCCTGGCCGATGCCCGTCAATACGTCGGGTGGCTCGCGCTGCCCGTGGGCCTCTGGTTCACGGTGGTCTACCCGGATCGATTACAGCGCATCGTCATTGGCATTGCCTTGCTGGCCGCCACGCTGATGATTCTTCAATTCGGTCTGGGCGTGCAGCTGATCTTCGGCTTCCGCGGCGCCGAGAACCTGTCAAAGGACTTCAGCGACGTGACCCGCAGCGCCATTGGCGGCGGGCTCTTCTTCCTGGCCTATGCCGCTTACCGGCTGTTCCTGCACGTCTGCGACGGCGAGCGCTGGCGCTGGACAGCCCTGTTCGGCTCCCTGATTGCCATCGGCGGCATCGTGGCGAGCTTCAATCGCGCCATTTGGGCAGGCTTTGCGGTGGGGGCATTCCTGTTGCTCATCCTCAAGCCTCGCACCCGTCATTCGGCGGTATTGCCCGTGATTGTCCTGTTCACCTTTGCGGGCTTCGGCGCGGCGAGTTTGTTCATTGCAAAACCGCGTGCCGCAGATGCGCTTGTCGAGCGCATCACCAGCATCAATGAGGAAGGCCAACGAGGCTCGTCCCTGGGCTTTCGCTTCGATGAAAACCAGCAGGCTCTTGAGGCATTGCGGCACAGCCCGCTGGTGGGCACCGGGTTGGGCGGCGAGTACAAGAGGGTGTATCGCCAGCTGTCAACAGCGGGCGGCTTTGATATCGAAACCAGCTTCATCCATAACGGCTATTTGTCGTTGTGGCTCAAGCTGGGGGTGTTCGGCTTGGTGCTGCCGGCTGCATTGCTTGTTGTCGGTTGGCACTTGAGAACTGCGAGATTCGGCTCCAGCCAAGTGGTCGGGACGGCTGGCTTCGCCAGCTTGGTCCTCCTGCTCGTCAGCATGCTCACGAGCGCCGACCTGTCCACGTCTAGCGGTACGGCGGCGGTGGGCTGCATCCTGGCGCTGATGTTGTCGGCCCGATCCGGGGAAGAAAAAAAATCTTCCGCAGAGGCCTAATCGTTATGGGCCTGCTGAGACTCATCCTCGCTGCCGCGGTTGTGTTTGCCCACACACCATTGCACATGGCGTTGACGGGTGGTCGGTTGGCTGTCGAGGCCTTCTTCATGATCTCGGGCTTTTACGTCGCGCTGGTGTTGGAACGCAATTACCGCCGCCCAAGCGATTTCTACGTCAATCGCTATCTGCGCCTAATGCCCATCTACGTGGTGGTGTCCGCTGCGAGCCTGGCGTCCTGGTTGGTGATAGGCATCAAACCCTTTCCGGAAAGCGCCGCTCCGCTCTCAGAATTCAGTCCGTCGGCCATTGGTTTCCTGCTGTTGACCAACATGACCGTGTTCTTCCAGGACATGACCATGTTCATGTGCGATGGGGGGCACGGCCTGCATTGGGTCAGCGATTTCCGGACTTGTTATCCGCCGCTCTATGGCGCGCTGCTCATCCCTCAGGCTTGGTCGCTAGGCGTCGAGATTGCGTTCTATGCGTTGGCCCCCTGGCTGCTGCGTCTGCGCAGTTCCGGGCTTGTCGCGATCTGCGTGGCGTCCATGTCTCTGAAGGTCGGGCTCTTCGCGGCTGGGCTCTGGCACGACCCTTGGGACTACCGCTTTTTCCCCGCTGAGCTTTTTCTCTTCCTGACAGGGGCGCTCGCCTATCGCTGGCGCGACAGTTTCACCGTGCTTGGTGAGATGTGGCAGCCCAGGACCAAGGTGATTGGTGTCATCGGGTTCGCGCTTGTGTTCAGCCGGCTGCCGTTCGGTGGAGGTTTCTACTGGTTGTTTCTTGGCGCCCTCTTTTTGAGCTTGCCCGCGCTGTTGCGGTTTTCGTCGGACCATGCCTGGGATCGGCGTATCGGGGAGGTGTCCTACCCGCTGTATTTGTCCCATGTACTGGTGATCGGCTGGCTGCACTACGCGAGCTTGGACCTCGGAGAATGGAGTTTTTCGCTGATAGCGCTTGCGACTGCATTCGTGCTGTCGTATTCGCTGTATAGGCTTGTCGATATTCCAATGGAACGCTTGAGGGCGGCGCGTCGCCGTCGTGATGTACAGCCGCGGGCGACTGAGCTGCGGAGCCTCGCATGATCTCAGTCATCACCTGCACCTGGAACAGCATGGCCACGCTGCCTCAGACCGTAGCATCCGTGCTGGCCCAGAAGAACGCGTCGTTCGAGCACATCGTCGTGGACGGCGGCTCCACCGACGGCACTTTGGAATATCTGCGCGAACTGCCCCATTCGCCTGTCATCCTGGAAGGCGTTGGGGGCGGCATCGCAAAGGCGATGAATGCAGGCGCGGAAGCCGCGCGGGGCGAATACCTCTGCCACTTGCACTCGGACGACTATTTTTTGCACGAGCGCGTGCTGCAGCGCGTCGATGAGCATTTCGCGGCGAGCCGGTCTGACTGGTTGTTCGGACGCATCCTGTTCGACAGCGACGGAGCCCTGCTGCCCGAGCCTTTCATCGTGCCGGAATACAGCTACGACAGACTGCTCAGGCGGAATTTCGTGCCTCATCCCGCCACGTTCGTCCGTACCGCCCTATTCAGGGAACTGGGTGGCTTTCGCACCGACCTCAAGTACGCGATGGACTATGAGTTCTTCCTGCGCCTGGGACAGCGCGCGCAACCGTTGGCGCTGAAGGAGGCCCTTTCGGTGTTTCGTGTCCATGCCGGCAGCACGACGGTGAAGAACCAACTGGCCTCCTTCGAGGAAGACCATGCCGTCAGACTGCGCTATGCCGGCCGATCCTGGCCCGAGCAGTTCATGCACGCTGCGCGCTATCGAGTGCGTCGCCGGCGCCTGCTGGTTCAATTGGCTAAAGACTGAGGGCGGAGGCAGACATGCGCATCCTGCTTTCAGCGTTTGGTTTCGGCCCGGATGAAGGGAGCGAGTCTGGCGGTGCCTGGCGCTGGGCCAACGAACTGGCCAGGACCCATGATGTCGTGGTGGTCACTGACGGCCACAACCTGCGCCGGATCGGCGCCAAGGTGGCCGAGTTGAAGCAGCCGCGGCTCACGGTGCTGTATTACCGGCCGTGGTGGATCACGCGGATGCGCGTCACGAGCAAGACCTCGCAGTTCGTCTTTGGCCAGTGGCAGTTCGGGCTGATGTTCTACGCGCGCAAGCTGCACCGAGAGCAACCGTTCGACCTTTGCCATCACATCTCCTACGGCGCCTTCCGCCAGGCCTCCTGGCTGGGCTTCGTCGGCCCGCCCTTCGTGTTCGGCCCGGTGGGGGGGGGCGAAGACGCGCCCTGGCGGCTGAAGCGCAGCTTCCCACGCGGCGAGAAGCAGCGCGAGCTGGCCCGTTCGCTGGTGAACCGGCTGGCCACGGCCAACCCGCTGTGGCACTGGGCGTTGTCGCGGACGGACCTGGTGTTCGCTCGCACCGAGGAAACCAAGGCTCGGCTGCCGCGAGCCGTGCGGCTGCGCACGCTGGTGGCCCAGGAGACTGGCGCGCCCCACGGCTTGCTGCCCATCGCCCGCGCACCCGAGGAGGGGCAGCGCATCGAACTGATGTTCGCGGGCCGGCTGCTGGGGCTCAAGGGGGTGCAGTTCGCCCTTCGTGCGGTTGCCCTGCTGCGCGACCGCGGCGCCTCCGTGAGGTTGACCGTCATCGGCAGCGGCCCGATGGAGGCGGCGCTGCAGGCCCTCGCGCAGTCCCTGCGCCTGAGTGCGGGCGAGTTGGCTTTCATCCCCTTCCTGCCGCAGCAGGAGTTGTTTGCTTGTTATGCCGCCGCGCATGTGTTCGTCTTCCCCAGCCTGCGGGATGCGGGCGGCAACGTCGTCCAGGAGGCCTTGTCGGCCGGGGTGCCCGTGGTGTGCCTGAAGCTGGGAGGGCCGCCGAGCTTTGTCGACGCGAGCTGCGGCGTCGTCGTGCCCGCGCGCGACGCGCGCGACGAACAGGAACTGGTCGTCCGGCTGGCCGATGCCATCCAGTCCGTGACGGCCTCGGATGCGCATTGGCAGCGGCTGCACCAAGGCGCGCTGGCCCGTGCCGAGCAAATGACCTGGGAGCGGCAGATCGCTCGCATCCAGGCCGAGATCCACCGTGTTTTGCGCCTGCCCCAGGGCTTTGGCGACCTGCGCGCGAAGGATCAACCATGACCCTGCCGGCCCGGCCGCTGATCAGCGTTTGCGTTTGCACCTTCCGCAGGCCTGAAGGCCTGCAGCGCCTGCTGGCCACGCTGCGTGCGATCGTCATTCCGGACGGCGTTGCGCTGGAGCTGGTGACGGTGGACAACGATGCCGGCGCTTCCGCGAAGGCCGTGTTCGACCGCATCACCGCCGATTGGCCCTGGCCTGCGAGGTATGTGGTGGAAGCGCACCCCGGCGTGGGCCATGCGCGGGCGCGCTGCGTGGAGGAGGCCCGCGGCGACTGGATCGCCTACATCGACGACGATGAATGGGCCGAGCCGCAATGGCTGCAGGCGCTGTGGCAGACGCGCACGGCCCTGGAAGCGGATGGCGTGTTCGGCCCCGTGCTGGCGAGCTATGAAACGACACCACCCGAATGGTTGCTGCGCAGCCGCGTGTACGAACGGCCGCGCCGGGCCACGGGCACGCAACTGCATTGGTCGCAGTGCGCGAGCGGCAATGTGCTGTTCCGCCGCCAGTTGTCCGTGGACGTCGGCGGCTTCGACCCTGCCTTTGCGCAATCGGGCTCGGAGGACTGTGATTTCTTCTGGCGCTGCCTGGACGTTGGCGCGCGTTTTGTCTGGTGCGACGAAGCCGTGGCGCACGAGGCCGTGCCGCCGCACCGCATGACCCGGGCCTATCTGCGCCGACGGGCCTATCTGGAAGGCCAGAACTACGTTCGTCTGCATGCCCATCGCAAGGGCCGGACGACCTATCTGCTCTTCGCACTGCGGGGGTTGGTGATCGTGCTGCTGTTGGCCCCGCTGATTTATGGCGCGCGCCTGCTGCGTGTCACAGACATGTTTCTTTACGAGGGGAAACTCCAGGGCGGACTAGGCAAGGTGCTGGCGGCTTGGACACCCGTGAGTCGCGAGTATGGGGCGAGCTCATCGAAGCCGCCGGGTTCACAAGGTTAGGAACATGTGCGGAATCAATGGCTGCCTGACGCGGCTCGCGGCAAGGCAGGGAGAACTGGGCGAACGCGTCGCCGCGATGAATGCGGCCATCGCCCACCGGGGCCCGGATGGCAGTGGAGTGTTCGAGCGCGAAGGCGTGGCGCTCGGCCACCAGCGGCTGGCCATCATCGACCTGAGCAACGCCGGGGCCCAGCCCATGCGCAGCCGCGACGGCGCGCTGACGCTGGTGTTCAACGGCGAGATCTACAACTACCTGGAACTGATGCAGGAGCTGCAGGCCCTGGGTTGCGAGTTCCAGTCTCACAGCGATTCCGAGGTCATCCTGCATGCCTATCGCACATGGGGCGAGGGCTGTGTGCGCCGCTTCAACGGCATGTGGGCGTTCGCGATCTGGGACGAGGCCGAGCGCAAGCTGTTCGCGTCGCGCGACCGCCTGGGCGTGAAGCCTTTCTTCTACGTCGAGAGCGAGCAGGAGCTTCTGTTCAGCAGCGAGATCGCCGGCCTGCGTGCGGTCAAGCCCTTGAACCGGGCCAATCTCGCGAAGCTGCACGACTATCTCGCCTATGGCTATCGCACGAACAATGGCGAGACCATGTTCGAAGGCGTGCGCGAGCTGCTGCCTGGGCACGAGATGGTCTGGCGCCTCGAAGGGCGTGGCGCCGAAAGGCGGCGCTACTGGAACCTCGACGCGACCCATGTGGCGCTGCCGCCCCCGGCAGAGCGTGCGGACATGTTTGCCGACCTGCTGCGCGACGCGGTGCGGCTGCGCTTTCGCAGCGACGTGCCGGTGGCGCTGCTGCAAAGCGGCGGCATCGATTCCTCGGTCATCTGCACCATCGTCAACGACGAGATCGACGCAGGCCACCTCGGGAGCCTGGAGACGGTGACGGCATTCACCGCCACGCACCCGGGACATGCCTACGACGAGGCCGCCAACGTGCGTGCACTGATGGGCACCTGCCCGCATATCCGCTCGGTGGAGCTCACGCCGGGTGGCGAGGCGCTGGCCCAGGACTTCCGGGCCTATGTCCGGGCGATGCAGGAGCCCATGAGCAGTGCGCCGTCGTATGCTCACTGGAAGCTCATGCAGGCGGTGAGGGCCCAGGGCATCAAGGTCGTGATCAACGGGCAGGGCGCCGACGAGGCACTCGCCGGCTACGGCTACTACATCCGCGGCTACCGGATGCTGGACCTGTTGCAGACCCACTCGGGCGCGGCCTGGGCGGAAGCCAAGGCGATCCGCGGCAACATGCCCTTCGGTTGGGGCGGCCTGCTGACGCAGACCGTGAAGGCCATGCTGGGCCGGCGCCTGGCGTCCCAGTTGCGCGCGCGTTTCGTGGAGGGGTCTTCGGCGATGCTGAGCCCCGAGTTCAGGCGGGCGCACGATGGCTATCTGCCTGACCTGCCGATGGCTGGCGGGGGCCGCAACCTGGACCGGCATCTGCGCGGCCAGCTCCACGACTACGGCTTCAACCAGATCCTGCACTACGAGGACCAGTCCTCGATGAGCCAGGGCATCGAGATCCGCTCGCCCTTCGTCGACTACCGGCTGATGGAACTGGCCTTCTCGCTTCCGGACGAGGACAAATTCTCGGGTGGCATTACGAAGAAAATTCTTCGCGATGCCTTCCGTCCCCGCGTGCCCCGGCAGATCATCGATTCCAAGTTGAAGCTGGGATTTGCGACGCCGTTTGCCGACTGGCTCAAGGGGGCCGCGCTCCAAGCCTTCGTCCGGGAACTCGTCAACTCGCCAAGTTTCAAGCAGCGCAGCTTGTGGCGGGCCGGGCCGCTGGCCGCGAAGCTCTCGGACCCTCAAGCCGCGCTGCAGGGCTTCCCGGCGTGGCGCTTCATCATGGCCGCGCTATGGCTTGATGAATTCGGTATCACCAATGCTTGAGGCGTTTCCTTGAGCCTATTTTCGGCGGCCGCCCTGAAGGCGGGTTTGCGTCGGCTTGCGACGCGCTGGCGGGTCTGGCGGCACCCTTCGATCCGCAGCGTCGGCGACGGTCTGCACATTGGTAAGGGCTGCCGCTTCTGGGCGGCAGAGGGCATCCACTTCGGGCGCCAGTGCTATGTCGGCAAGGATGTGGTCATCGAAACGAATGCGCGCATCGGTGATTTTGCGCTCATTGCGAGCCGTGCCGCTTTCGTCGGTCGCCACGACCATGGAACGGATCGTCTTGGCGTGCCGATGCGCTTCGGGCCTTGGGTTGGCAGCAAGGATGCGGCGCCAGAGGTCAGGCGTGAAGGCATCGTGGTCGAAGACGATGTCTGGATCGGGTTTGGCGCCGTCGTCCTGTCAGGCGTCCGCATCGGCCGTGGTGCCATCGTCGCTGCGGGGACGGTCGTGACCCGCGATGTGGTGCCCTATGAAATCGTCGCTGGTGTGCCTGCCCGGTCGGTCGGGCGTCGATATGGCGATGCGTTCGCGCGCCATCGCCACGAGGCGATGATGGCCGCCGGGCGCTTCGAGTTTTCCGAGCTTGGATATGAACACTGGGTGGTCGAGCCCGGAGCAGTCGAATGAATGTCAAACGCCCCCAGGTCGCCGTGCTGCAGCACCGACTTCTTCATTACCGCCTCGGCTTGTTCGAGCAATTGCGCTTGGCTTGTGAGGCTCGCGGTCTTGATCTGCACTTGATCCATGGTGATGCAACGCCGAATGAGGCAGTGCGCAAGGACACAGGCACGCTGCCTTGGGCCACGCAGATCAAGAACCGAGTCTGGAACATCGGTGGCAGGGATCTCCTGTGGCAACCGTTTCGCAATGAGGTGCGGGGCTTTGATCTGGTTGTCCTGATGCAGGAAAGCCGTTTGCTGTCCAACTACCCCTGGCTGTTTGGCTGGGGCCCCAAGGCAACCCGTGTGGGCTATTGGGGCCACGGCCGGAATTTTCAGAGCGATGCGCCTGATGGCTGGCGGGAGCGTTGGAAAGGCAAGCTGTTGACCTCGGTGGACTGGTGGTTTGCCTATACCGACATGACAGCGTCGATCCTCACTCAGGCGGGGTTCCCGTCGAGCCGTGTGACCGTCTTGAACAACGCCATCGACAACCGCAGCTTCGAGGCCGACCTGGCGTCCGTGCCCGACGACGAGGTTCGCAGCCTGAGGGCGTCGATCGGCGCGGCAGACGGCGCCTGCGTGGGCCTGTATTGCGGCTCGCTCTATCCGGACAAGCGGCTCGAACTGATGATCGACGCCTGCGAAAAGGTCGTTGCCAAGCACCCGGGGTTCCGCATGGTGGTCATTGGAGACGGCCCGAGCCGTCCGCTGCTGGAGGGGGTGATGAACAAACCCTGGTTTCACTGGGCGGGCGCACAGCGCGGCCGGCAGAAGGCGGCGTGGTTCCGTGCGTCGCAGCTCTTTCTGAACCCGGGCCTGGTCGGGCTGCACATCCTGGACAGCTTTGTTGCCGGTGTGCCGATGATCACGACGCGCGATGCCAAGCACAGTCCGGAGGTCGCCTATCTGCGCGACGGCGTGAACGGGCTGGTCACCGACGGCACGGCGGATGCGTACGCCGCGGCCGTCCAGGCGCTGGTGGAGGAGCCGGCCCGCCGCGAGGCGCTCGCCACCCAGGCGAAGGCCGACGCGGGCCACTACACGCTGGATGCGATGGTGGAGCGCTTTGCCGACGGGCTGGCCGCCTGCGTGGTGGCGCCCCGTAAGCGCTGATCAGAGCGCCCGGATGCGAGTGGTGAAGGTGGCGTCCACGCCAACCGCCTCCAGATAGATGGCGTTGCGGGTGCTCGGCAGCGGCGTGCTCGGCGCGGTGGCCCTGTAGACGCTGTGGCCGGCGGGGCCGGTGAAGCTGATCTCGTAGGCCTTGCCGCCGCAGTTCAGCCGGGCCGACCAGGCGGCCTGCGCGGTCTGCCGGGTCACGCCGGTCCAGTATTTGAAGCCGGGCGCGCCGCTCGGCGCCGCCGCCGCGCTGGCCGTGCCGGCACGCGGGTCGCTGACCTGCACGCCACACGTGGTGTTGAACACGATCGCGAGGCGCCTGGCCGTTGCGCCGGGCTGGCTGAGCGTGAGGCGCGTGGTCTCGCTGAAGCCGGAGGCATCCACCTTGTAGGTGCGGCGGGCGCCGGCGTCGCTGCGGTACCTGGCCTGCAGCACGTCGAGGCTGGCGGCCATGGGGTCGAAGGACTTGACCTCGCCCATCGTGTAGCCGTCGGGGCCCTGGCCGTCGACCAGCGGCACGTTGTTGCCCAGTCCCTGCGAGAAATACTCGAGATGCACGGGGGAACCGTAGGAGCTGGAGGTGCCGGCGTCCCGCGTGATGTTCGTGCCGCCCTGGGCCAGTTCGTAATTCAGGGCTTCGGCCTGCGCATGGGCCTGGGTCTTCTGGCCGTAATGGATGAAGGCCTGCCACGCGCCGGCCCGCAGGCTGGTGAAGCCGATGTCGGGCGAATAGATGGTCTGTGGTGAAGGCAATTGCGGATCACTGGCCGGTGGCGTCGGGGCATCCGACAGGCGGGCCCAGGTCCTGACCACCGATGCGTACTGCATGCCGATGGTCGTCGGCACATGGCGGTAGAGCGCGCCGTGCGTGGGCTTGTCGACCGGCGCAACGGCAGACCGCGTGTCGTTCGGGCTGGGCAGGCTGCCGTCGTCGAAGCGGTAGAGCACCGGGGCCAGCAGCATGCGCTGCACCATGGGGGCGTATTTCGCGACGACATCGCCGCGGCCATTGATCGCCGCGATATCGAACAGCCGTGCCAGCGCGAGCAGCACGTAGTTGTTGTAGGCGAACGAGCCTTCGTACCAGATGCCGTCGGTGGTGACGCCCTGGGCCATGACGGCGGCCACGCCGCGCGGGCCGTTGAGCCCGGCATCGGTCCAGGTGGCATTGCCCAGCTCCATGCCGATCGCGGCGGTGGCCACGGCGCACCAGAGGTTCATGTTGTTGAGGCTGCCCCAGGAATAGGCCTGGAGGTTGGTGGCGAGCGGCAGGAACAGCCCGTCGCGCCACTTGGCCTTGCGCGCCGCCGTCACATAGGGCGCGAGCGCATGGGCGGTCTCCAGCATGCTCAGCACCGTGGTGGCTTCATCCAGCGTCTGGCCGAACATGCGTGAGTTGCCGATGGCCGTCCGCAGCGGCCACTTGCCGTAGTTGTCGGCATAGAAGTCGAGCTGGCTGGCTGCGGTCTCGGCCATCCTGTCGTCGCCGGTGACCTGGTAGAGGCGCGCGGCGTCCAGCGCGTAGCCGATGTTGACCTGACGCAGGATCGCGACCCAGGCCGCCTTGAAAGCCCTTTGCCGGTCCGTGGTGCCGGCAGCGGGCTCGGCGTTGTCGTCGGACCATGGCAGCGCGGCCCCGGTCTGCAGATCGACGTAGTCGTTGGGCAGGCCCGCCACCAGGTCCGCACGGTCTCGGGGTTGGCCGAACCAGTGGTCCACCGCCGCGCGCTTCTGGTTGAGCCAGGTGGCCCAGTCGCTGTCGCTGGCAATGGTCTTGCGTGCACGGGCCCAGTTTTCGGTGGCGGTCCGCACGGGCAGCAGCAGTCCGCCCGACTTCAGCAGGCTGTCGACCTGGGTGCTGGCGAGGCTCGCGGTGAGGGCGGCCTGCTGGCTGGCGCCGACAGCTGTCGCAGCGGTGGCGAGGCCTGCCGGCGGCGAGGTGCCCGCGACGGTTGGAGCCGCTGCGGTTGACCTGACGGCGACTGCCGGGGCGGTGGCCGCGGCGGCGTTGGCCGTCGGCGTCGCCGCAGCCTTGGTTGGCGGCGTGGGGGGGAGGCTGGTCCGGGTGGCTGAAGCCGGCTTGGCCAAGGCGGTGCTGGCGGCCGGGTCGGGTGCCGATGCACCGGAAGCAGCGGTATCGGCCGCATTCGCAACGCGCGTCATGCCAGCGGCGGCCGCGGCCGCGGCGTCGGCTGCAGTGGATTGGGGCTTGGCTTCGCTGCTGGGCGAGCCGCCTCCGCAGGCGGCCAGGGCGAGCGTCGTCAGCAGGGCGCCGGCGAGGTCGTGCATGGTGTGGCGGGGGGGCTCGACCTGGGAGCTTGCAATATTCATGGTGGTGGGCCGGTTGCGGTGGACGGCGGCGGAAGGAAGCAGGGGCCGGGCTGAAGAATCGTCCCTGTGGCATCGGCACGGCTGCCGTAATGGCGCGGCCGCGGACGCTGGTGCGAAACGCGGCTCAGCGCCCGGCGGGCCGCATCAGATCCCGGAGCACATAGCCGATGAAGAGCGTATTGCCGACGAGGTAGCGGCGCCAGAGCCGGCCGGGTTCCTGGCAGAGCCGGTACAGCCATTCCAGGCCGTGATCGCGCATCCAGCGCGGCGCCTGCGACTTGGTACCGGCGATCAGCGCAAACGCGAGGCCCACGCCAATGGAGACGGGTTTCAACTGCCGTTGATGGGCGTCCATCCAGAACTCCTGTTTGGGACAGCCCAGCCCGACGAAGACGACGGCGGCGCCGGATCGGTTGATGGTGTCGGTGATTTCCTGGTCGAACGCAGGTTCCGCGGGAAGCATGGGTGGCGACACGGCGCCTGCAATCTTCAGCGCCGGAATTCGCTGGAGCAACCGCGCCTGCATCAGCGTCAGCTCGTCCGGCGTGCCGCCATAAAGAAAGACGCTCAGGCCCCGCTTGGCAGCCGCCTCGCAAACCGCCAAGACCAGCCCCGGGCCATAGACGCGGCTGGCTTCGGCGTGTTGACGCAGCCGCTTCAGGGCCCAGACGAGGGGCATGCCATCGGTGACGACGGCAACGGCGCCGCGCATCAGCGCGGCGAGCTGCGGTGTGCGTTTGGCGCGGGTCAGCATGTCGACATTGGCCACGCACACCAGCCCGCCCTGTCGGCACGCTCCTCGCTCGCAGATGGCCTCCACCGCGGAGCCCGTATCGCCCACATCGACGCGAACGCCGAATAGTTCCGTCGGTTGGAGGGGGCGATGCAAGGTCGATGGCGGCATGGCAGATGTGGATGTTAGGTCCGGCCCGTTGGCATCGTGTGAAACGTCGATGCCGCGCCTGCCGTGTGGCAGGCGCCGGAACCGCCTGTTCAGGCGGGCGACGACCACTGCCGGCCAGACCGGGTGGGCCAGAATAGTGGCCGCGGCGATGCCGCGTTCCTCCTCACTTCGGGATGCCCCTTTGAAAGTCCTCGTCACCGGCGCCGCCGGCTTCATCGGCATGCATGTCAGCCAGATCCTGCTGGCGCGCGGCGATCAGGTCGTCGGCCTGGACAACCTGAACGACTACTACTCGCCCCAGCTCAAGCACGACCGGCTCGCACGGCTGACGGACAAGCCCGGTTTCAGCTTCGTGAAGATGGACGTGGCGGATCGTGAAGGCATGGCCCGGCTGTTTGCCGAACAGCGCTTCGACCGCGTCGTGCACCTGGCCGCCCAGGCCGGCGTGCGCTATTCCATCGAGAACCCGCACGCCTATATCGACAGCAATATCGTCGGCTTCACGAACATCCTGGAAGGCTGCCGCCACGGCGGCGTGCAGCACCTGGCCTATGCGTCCAGCTCCAGCGTCTACGGCGGCAACACGCTGATGCCCTTCTCCGAGCATCACAGCGTCGACCACCCCATCAGCCTCTACGCCGCGACGAAGAAGGCCAACGAGCTGATGGCCCACACCTATTCCCATCTGTTCGGCCTGCCAACGACGGGCCTGCGCTTCTTCACGGTCTACGGGCCCTGGGGCCGGCCGGACATGGCGCTGTTCCTGTTCACCAAGGCCATCATCGAAGGGCGGCCGATCAACGTGTTCAACCACGGCCGAATGATCCGCGACTTCACCTATATCGACGACATCGCCGAGGGCGTCGTGCGCGTGCTGGACCGCACCGCGACGGCCGACCCCGGCTACGACCCCGACCGGGCCGACCCGGCGCGCTCCAGCGCACCGTATCGCGTGTTCAACATCGGCAACCATGCGCCGATCGAGCTGATGAGCTTCATCGAGGCCATCGAGCAGGCCGTCGGCCGCGAGGCGGTGAAGAACTTCATGCCGATGCAGGACGGCGACGTGCCGGCCACGCATGCGGACGTGGAGGAGCTGGCGGCGTGGACGGGCTTCCGCCCCGCGATGCCGGTGCCCGAGGGCATCCAGCGCTTCGTCGCCTGGTACCGGGACTACTACAAGGTCTGACCTCCACGCCCCTGTCACGCACCGGCGTTACAAACGCATGAACCGCTTCTGAGCAAGGACGAGCAATGAAAGTCACCGCGATCGGCACCGGCTATGTCGGCCTGGTCACAGGCGCCTGCCTGGCCGAGATGGGCAACCATGTGGTCTGCCTGGACGTGAACCCGGAGAAGATCCGCATCCTGAACGAGGGCGGCATCCCCATCCATGAGCCGGGGCTGGAGGAGGTGGTGAAGCGCAACGTGGCCGCGGGCCGCCTGCAGTTCACGACCGATGTCGACATGGCCGTGCAGCACGGCACGCTGCTCTTCATCGGCGTGGGCACGCCGCCGGACGAGGACGGCTCGGCCGACCTGCAATACGTCGTGGCCGCGGCCCGCTCCATCGGCCAGCGCATGACGGACTACAAGGTCATCGTCGACAAGAGCACGGTGCCGGTGGGCACGGCCGACAAGGTGCGCGCGGCGGTCAAGGAAGAACTGGTCAAGCGCGGCCTGGGCGACATGTCCTTCGCCGTGGTGTCCAACCCCGAGTTCCTGAAGGAAGGCGCGGCCGTCGAGGACTTCATGAAGCCGGACCGGGTCGTCGTCGGCTCGGACGACGAGCAGGCCACGCTGCTGATGCGCGCCATCTACTCGCCCTTCAACCGCACCCAGGACCGCATGCTGGTGATGGATGTGCGCAGCGCCGAGCTGACCAAGTACGCGGCCAACGCGATGCTGGCCACGCGCATCAGCTTCATGAACGAGCTGGCCCTGCTGGCCGAGAAGGTCGGCGCCGACATCGACCTGGTGCGCCGCGGCATCGGCAGCGACACGCGCATCGGCTACCAGTTCCTCTACGCCGGCACGGGCTACGGCGGCTCCTGCTTCCCCAAGGACGTGAAGGCGCTGGTGAGGACGGCGGCCGACACCGGCATCCCGCTGAAGGTGCTGACGGCCGTGGAAGAGGCCAACGAGCGCCAGAAGCGCGTGCTGGTGGACAAGGTGGTCGAGCGCTTCGGCGCGGACCTGAAGGGCCGCCGCTTCGCTGTCTGGGGCCTGGCCTTCAAGCCCAATACCGACGACATGCGCGAGGCGCCGTCCCTGGTCGTCATCGACGAGCTGACCCGGCGCGGCGCGACGGTGGCGGCCTACGACCCGGTGTCCATGGCCGAGGCGGCCCGCGTGCTGGGTCCGCGCGACGACGTGAGCCTGGTCGAGCGCGCCGAGGCCGCGCTGCAGGGCGCCGACGCGCTGCTGATCGTGACCGAGTGGAAGGAGTTCCGCACGCCGGACTTCGACGCGATCAAGGGCACGCTGAAGGCACCCGTCGTCTTCGACGGCCGCAATCTCTACGACCCCAAGCTGATGAAGGCGCTGGGGATCGAATACCGGGGCATCGGCAGGGGTTGATCAGTCGAAGGTCTTGGCTTCGGCCAGCAGCGGGGCCGCGACGTCCTTGGCCGACAGCTGGGGCGTGATGCCGTCCAGCGGCCAGGCCACGCCGATGCTGGGGTCGTCCCAGCGCACGGCGCCCTCGCATTCGGGGGCATAGCGGCCGCTGGTCTTGTAGAGGAAGTCCGCCGTCTCGCTGACGACGACGAAGCCGTGGGCGAAGCCGGGCGGGATCCACATCTGGCGGTGGTTCTCGGCGGACAGCTCGAAGCCGACCCAGCGGCCGAAGTTGGGGCTGGCGCGACGCATGTCCACGGCCACGTCGAAGACGGCGCCGGACACGCAGCGCACCAGCTTGCCCTGGGCATGCGGGGCCAGCTGGTAGTGCAGGCCGCGCAGCACGCCGCGCGCGGAGCGGGAGTGGTTGTCCTGCACGAAATGCACGTCCTGGCCCAGCGCGGCGTTGAAGCGCGCCTCGTTCCAGCTCTCCATGAAGAAGCCGCGGGCGTCGCCGAAGACCTTGGGTTCGATCAGCAGGACTTCGGGCAGGGCGGTGGGGGTGATTTGCATCGGGATCAGAAGGCCTTGTCGGTCAGCAGCTTGAGCAGGTATTGGCCATAGCCGTTCTTGGCCAGCGGCTGGGCCAGGGCCTGGAGCTGCTCGGCGTCGATCCAGCCCGAGCGGAAGGCGATTTCCTCGGGGCAGGCCACCTTCAGGCCCTGGCGCTTCTCCAGCGTCGCGATGAACTGGCCGGCCTCCAGCAGGCTGTCGTGGGTGCCGGTGTCCAGCCAGGCATAGCCGCGGCCCATGATCTCGACATTGAGCTGGCCCTGGCGCAGGTATTGCGCGTTGACGTCGGTGATCTCGAGCTCGCCGCGCGCGCTGGGCTTGATGCCGGCCGCGATGTCGCAGACCTGCTCGTCGTAGAAATACAGGCCCGTGACGGCGTAGTGGCTCTTCGGGGCCTTGGGCTTTTCTTCGATGGACAGCGCGCGCTGGGCCGCGTCGAACTCGACGACGCCGTAGCGCTCCGGGTCGTGGACGTGGTAGGCGAAGACGCTGGCGCCCGTGGCCTGACTCGTCGCGCTGCCGAGCAGGCCGGCGAAGTCGTGGCCGTAGAAGATGTTGTCGCCCAGCACCAGCGCGCTGGGCGAGTCGCCGACGAAGTCGCGGCCGAGGATGAAGGCCTGGGCCAGGCCGTCGGGGCTGGGCTGCACGCAATAGCTGATGCGGATGCCCCAGCGCGAGCCGTCGCCCAGCAGGGCCTCGAAGCGCGGCGTGTCCTGCGGCGTGCTGATCAGCAGGATGTCGCGGATGCCCGCCAGCATCAGCGTGCTGAGCGGGTAATAGACCATGGGCTTGTCGTAGACCGGCAGCAGCTGCTTGCTGACGGCCAGCGTGGCCGGGTGCAGCCGCGTGCCGGAGCCGCCGGCGAGGATGATGCCCTTGCGGTGTTTCATGGCGGGCCTTTCAGAGGATTTCGTTCAACATGCGCTCCACGCCCTGCTGCCAGTGCGGCAGCCGCAGGCCGAAGCGCTGCTGCAGCTTGGCCGTGGACAGGCGGGAGTTCAGCGGGCGCCGGGCGGGCGTCGGGTAGTCGCTCGTGGGGATGCCGAGGATCTGCTCGGGCGCGACCTTGATCGCGACGCCGCGGGCGCGCGCGAATTCGATGACGAAGCGGGCGTAGTCGTGCCAGCTCACTTCACCGCCGGCGACGGCGTGGTAGGTGCCGGTGAGTGCCGGGTTCACGCGGGCCGCGCGCAGCATATGGGTCGTCAGGTCGGCCAGCAGGTCGGCGCCGGTGGGCGCGCCGATCTGGTCCGCGATGACCTTGAGCTGATCGCGCTCGGCCGCCAGGCGCAGCATGGTCTTGGCGAAGTTGCCGCCGCGCGCCGCATAGACCCAGCTGGTGCGCAGGATCAGGTGCTGGCAGCCGCTGGCGCGGACGGCGTCCTCGCCCTCGGCCTTGGTGCTGCCATACACGCTCAGCGGCGCGACGGGGGCTTCCTCGTCGCGCGGCTGGCTGCCGCTGCCGTCGAAGACATAGTCGGTCGAGTAGTGCACGAAGAGCGCGCCCAGGCGCTTGGCCTCGATGGCCAGCAGAGCCGGCGTGGCCGCGTTGATCCGGCGCGCCAGCTCGGGCTCGCTCTCGGCCTTGTCGACGGCCGTGTGGGCCGCAGCGTTGACGATGACCTGGGGGGCCAGCGCCTGCACCCGGGACAGCAACTGGTCGGGCTGCGTGAAGTCGGCGCCGTCGTCGAAGTCCAGCGCCACGACGTCGCCGGCCACGGCGAGCGATCGTTGCAGTTCCCAGCCGACCTGGCCGCCCTTGCCGAGCAGAAGAATCTTCATCGCGTCACCCGTACTGCCTGGCCACCCAGTCGCGGTAGGCGCCGCTCTGCACGCGGGCGACCCAGTCGGGGTGGTCCAGATACCACTGCACCGTCTTGCGGATGCCGGTCTCGAAGGTCTCGGCGGGGCGCCAGCCGAGCTCACGCTCGATCTTGCGCGCGTCGATGGCGTAGCGGCGGTCGTGGCCGGGGCGGTCCTTCACATAGGTGATGAGGCGCTCGTAGGGACCGTCGGCTGCAGGGCGGAGCTCGTCGAGCAGCGCGCAGACCGTCTTGACGATGTCGATATTGGCCTGCTCGTTCCAGCCGCCGATGTTGTAGGTCTCGCCGACACGGCCACCGGCCAGCACGGCGCGGATGCCGCTGCAGTGGTCGGTCACGTAGAGCCAGTCGCGGATCTGCTGGCCGTCGCCATAGACGGGCAGGGGCTTGCCGGCGAGCGCGTTGACGATCATCAGCGGGATCAGCTTCTCGGGAAAGTGATAGGGCCCGTAGTTGTTCGAGCAGTTCGTCGTGACGACGGGCAGGCCGTAGGTGTGGTGCCAGGCCCGCACGAGGTGGTCGCTGGCGGCCTTGCTGGCCGAGTAGGGGCTGTTGGGCTCGTAGGGATGGGTCTCGGCGAAGGGCGGGTCCGCGGGCTTCAGCGAGCCATAGACCTCGTCGGTCGAGACGTGGTGGAAGCGCCAAGCCGCCTTGGCGTCGCCCTCCAGCGAACTCCAGTAGGCCCGGGCGGCTTCCAGCAGCGTGAACGTGCCGTCGACGTTCGTCTTCATGAAGGCGCCGGGGCCCTGGATGGAGCGGTCCACATGGCTCTCGGCCGCGAAATGCACGATGGCGCGCGGCTGGTGCGTGGCCAGCAGGCCGTCGACGAGAGCGCGGTCGCAGATGTCGCCCTTCACGAAGACGTGGCGGGCGTCGCCGGCCAGCGAGGCGAGGTTTTCGAGGTTGCCGGCATAGGTCAGCGCGTCGAGGTTGACGATGGGCTCGTCGGACTGGCGCAGCCAGTCCAGCACGAAATTGCTGCCGATGAAGCCGGCGCCGCCGGTAACAAGTATGGTCATGAGTGGATTTTGTCGCAGGCTAGTGCCTTCCCAAGCAGCACCCGCGGAACCGGCTTTGCCGGGCCACTGGGTGCGCCCCCTTGAGGGGGCCGGCGAAGCCGGTAGGGGGTGGGCTCATGCCCTGCCGTAGGTGTCTTCGAAACGGACGATGTCGTCTTCGCCCAGATAGGAGCCCGATTGGACCTCAATAATTTCCAGCGGCACCTTGCCCGGGTTGGCGAGGCGGTGGGTCTGGCCCAGCGGGATGTAGGTGCTCTGGTTCTCCGTCAGCAGGATGGTCTTGTCGCCGTTGACGATCTCGGCCGTGCCGCTGACGACGATCCAGTGTTCGGCGCGGTGGTGGTGCATCTGCAGGCTCAGGGCCGCGCCCGGCTTGACCATGATGCGCTTGACCTGGAAGCGCTCGCCCTGGTCGATGCTGTCGTACCAGCCCCAGGGCCGGTGCACCTTGCGGTGCAGCGCATGCTCGCCGCGCTGCTCGGCGCCGAGGCGGTTGACGATCTGCTTGACCTCCTGGCTGCGCGCGCGGTCGCTGACCAGCACCGCATCGGCCGTCTCGACGACGACGACGTCCTTCAGCCCGACGACGCCGACCAGGCGGCTGGTGGCATGCACCAGCGTGTTCTGGCTGTCGGCGATCAGCGCGTCGCCGACGCAGGCATTGCCGGCCTCGTCCTTGTCCGCCACCTGCCAGACGGCCTCCCAGGCGCCGAGGTCGTTCCAGCCCGCATCCAGCGCGACCATGCGCAGCGGGATGTCGGTGCCGGGGCAGCGCTCCATGACGGCGTAGTCGACCGATTCGCTCGGTACTTCGGCGAACTCGGTCTTGCCGGGACGCACGAACTTGGCGTCGGTCTTGCGCACGGCCCAGGCGGCGCGGGTGGCCGCGGCGATGTCGGGGCGGAAGCGCTCCAGGGCCTGCATCCAGACGCTGGCGCGCAGCACGAACATGCCGCTGTTCCAGTAGTAGCCGCCTTCGGCGAGATAGCGCCGGGCGGTTTCGAGGTCGGGCTTCTCGACGAACCGGGCCACGGCCAGGCCGGCGGCGTCGGCCGTCGTGCGGATGTAGCCATAGCCGGTCTCGGGCCGGTCGGGCGTGATGCCGAGGATGGCGATGGCGCCCTCGGCCGCGATGCGCACCGCCTGCTGCAGCGCGGCCGTGAAGGCGGCGGCATCGGTGACGGTCTGGTCGGCCGGCGTGACGACGAGGACGGGATCGGTGCCGCCCTCCAGCGCCTGCAGCGCGGACAGCGTCAGCGCCGGCGCCGTGTTGCGGCCCAGCGGCTCCAGCAGCACGCTGCTCGGTTCCAGCCTGGTTTCGCGGAGCTGGTCCAGCACGAGGAAGCGGTGCTCGTCGTTGCCGACGATGCAGGGGCCGCTCAGCTCGAACTCGGGCGAGGCCAGGGCGGCAAGGCGGCGTGCGGCGAGCTGGAACAGGCTCTCAGGGATCGCAGGGCCGCTCCCAAGATCACTGACCCCCTTGGGGGGCGCGCCGGGCTTCTGCCCGGCGCTGGGGGCCGAGCGGTACCCGGACAGCACGAGGAACTGCTTGGGATAGCCGGCGCGCGACAGCGGCCACAGCCGCGTGCCCGAGCCGCCGGCCATGATGACGGGCAGCACGGGGATCTTGTTGGGGGGGGAGGTCATATCGGTCGGGATCAGTTGAAGCCGTGGGGATTGAGGTGCTGCCAGCGCCAGCTGTCCTCGCACATGCGGGCGAGGTCGAGGCGGGCCTGCCAGCCGAGCAGCTCCCGCGCCAGCGCCGGGTCGGCCCAGCAGGCGGCCACGTCGCCGGGGCGGCGCGCGACGATCTCGTAGGGCACGCTGCGGCCGCTGGCCGCCTCGTAGGCGCGCACGAGGTCGAGCACGCTGTAGCCCTGGCCGGTGCCGAGGTTGACGGTCAGCGAGCCGGGCGTGTCGAGCAGGCGCCGCAGCGCGGCGACATGGCCCTCGGCGAGGTCGGTCACATGGATGTAGTCGCGCACGCCGGTGCCGTCGGGCGTCGGGTAGTCGCCACCGAACACCGAGAGCTTGTCGCGCCGGCCCACGGCGACCTGAGCGACATAGGGCATCAGGTTGTTGGGCGTGCCGCGTGGGTCTTCGCCGATGCGGCCGCTCTCGTGGGCGCCGACGGGGTTGAAGTAGCGCAGGCAGGCGGTCTGCCACGCGGGGCCGGCGGCCCCGCCCTTGATGGCCAGGGCGTCGGCCACGCCCAGGTCGCGCAGGATCTGCTCGCCCATCAGCTTGGTCGCGCCATAGGGGTTGGTGGCCGAGGTCGGCGCGTCCTCGCGCAGCGGCAGTTGCTCGGGCGCGCCGTAGACGGTGGCGCTGGAGCTGAAGACCATGCGCAGGCAGCCGTGGCGCTTCATCGCCTCGCAGGTGTTGACGAGGCCGCCGAGGTTGTTGCGGTAATAGGCCAGCGGCTGGCTGACCGATTCGCCGACCGCCTTGTAGGCCGCGAAGTGCACGACGGCCGCCGGGCGGTAGCTGCCGAAGACCTCGTCCAGCATCGCGGCGTCGCAGACGTCGGCGCGCTCGAATTCGATGGGCGCCGGGGCCAGCTCGGCCAGCCGTTCCAGCACGACGGGCGAGCTGTTGGCGAAGTTGTCGACGCCGACGACCCGGTAGCCGGCGCGCTGCAGCGCCAGCCAGGTGTGCGAAGCGATATAGCCGGCGGCGCCGGTGAGCAAGACGGTGGTCATCTGAGGTCCGATCAGATCAGTACAGGATGGCCTGGCCGGTGCAGCCGTAGCTGCCGGCGCTGTAGACGTACTGTGGCACGCTGCTGTCGCGGCTGGCGTGGTCGTACTGGCAGCCCAGGCTGAAGCTGCGCGAGTAGGCCCAGCGCAGGCCGACGCTGTAGAACCGGTTGTTCTCGAAGGCGTCGAACAGGCTGGTGCCGGAGTCCCTGGAGCGGTGGTTGCGGTTGGCGCTGGCGCTCGCGTTGAGGCTGAGCTTGCCGGTCAGCGCATAGCTGCCGTTGACCTGCCAGGTCGTGTAGAGGCGGTTCACGTCGGCCGCGCGGACCTGGCTCTCCTGGCCGGTGTCGCGCGAATATTGCAGGCCCAGCTGCAGCTTGGACGTCGCCTGCCAGTTCCAGCCGATGGCACCCGTCGTGCCGCCGAAGTTGGTCAGCGCATCCAGGCTGTTGCTGGTGCGGCTGCGGCTGATACGCGTGTCCAGCGTGCTGCTGCCGCTGGTGTTCCAGCGCGTCGTGAAGTCGAGATCGTTGCGCGTGAAGTCGTTGGGCAGGATGAAAGTCAAAGAGCCAAGCGCGACCGGATAGCGCGGGTATTGGCCCCGCGTGTGGCGGCCGACCAGGCCCAGCGTGACATTGCCGGCCGGCGTCGCGTACAGGCCCAGCGAGGCGGTGTTCTGGCGGAACACGAAGATGTCGTATTCCTGGGCGCTGAAGTTGCGCCTGCGGTAGGCCCAGCCGGCCTCGAGGCTGTAGCGCGTGCCGACGCCCAGCCGCGCGATGGCCCGGTATTCGTCGTTGCTCTCGGTGTTCTTCCGGGAGATCTGCTTGGCGCCGCTGCCGATGTTGAAGTCGGCCAGCGAGCGGTCGGACTTGGCGCTCAGCGTGCCGGACAGGTCGCCGACGGTTTGCCAGTCCAGCGCGGCCTTCACCGAGTAGGAGTGGTTGTTCAGGCCGCTGTTGGTGGCATAGCGGTTGTCCTGCAGCGAGCCGTCCAGCTTCAGGTGCTGGCGGCCGAGGCGATGGTCCAGGCCGCCCAGCACGCCGGCGCTGACGACGGTGTCGCTGTTGGTCGCGTCCGACAGACGGTAGATGTTGGACACATGCGAGACGCCCAGCGACGCGCCGACATAGAAGGGCGCCGAATCGTCCGTCTGGGCCTGCGCCGGCTGGGAGAGGGCTGCGGCGGTGGACAGGGCGGCCAGCAGGATGCGGCGACGGGGAGGACGGGAGGGCTTAATAGGCATGTCGGTCGAACACCACCAGCCGCACCGTGCGCAGGATGATCTGCAGATCGAGGGCCAGCGACCAGTTGCGCAAGTATTCGAGATCGTATTCGACGCGCGCCTTCATCTTGTCGATGGTGTCGGTCTCGCCGCGCAGACCGTTGACCTGGGCCCAGCCGGTGATGCCGGGCTTGACCTTGTGCCGCACCATATAGGCCTTGATGAGTTTGCGGTACTCCTCGTTGTGGGCGACCGCATGCGGCCGCGGGCCCACGATGCTCATGCGGCCCTGAAGCACGTTGACGAACTGCGGCAGTTCGTCCAGGGAGGTGCGGCGGATGAAGGCGCCGAAGGGCGTGATGCGCGGATCGTCCTTGGTGGCTTGCTTGACGACGCTGCCATTGTCCTGGGTGCGCATCGACCGGAACTTGTAGACGATGATTTCGTCGCCGTCCAGGCCGTTGCGGCGCTGCTTGAAGATGATGGGACCGGGCGAGCTGCGCTTGACACCGATCGCGAGCAGCAGCAGCAGCGGCGAGATCAGGATCAGGATGGTCGCCGCCAGCACGATGTCGCTGAGCCGCTTCACGAGCTGGTTGGTGCCGGTGAAGGGCGTCTCGCAGATGCCGACGACGGGCACGCCGCTGATGTCCTGCAGCCGGCCCTGGATGATGCTGATGCCGAACACGTCGGGCACGTAGAACAGCGAGGCCGTCGTGCCCTGCACCTGCTCCAGCAGCTCGACGATGCGCGGCTGCGAGCCCAGCGGCAGCGTGATGTAGACCTCGCGCACGCCCTTGTCGCGCACGAAGTCGCTGAGCTGGGCCAGCGTGCCCAGCAGCTCGGTGCCGGCGTCGGGGTGCAGGCGCTCGCGGCCGCGGTCGTCGAAATAGCCCAGGCAGATGACGCCCTGGGTGTCGCGCAGCGCGCGCGCCACCTTGTGGCCCAGCGGCCCGGCGCCGATGACCACGGCCGTGCGGCGTGCGCCCGGGTCGCTGGCCCGCCACTGCTGGATGCGCCGCCCCAGTGCGATCGCGACGATCTGGATGACGGGCGTCAGGACGGCCCACCAGATCAGCACCTTGTCCTCGAAATAATGCAGGCTGTTCGTCGCATAGCCGCACAGCAGCAGGATGCCCAGCAGCACTAGCCAGGACGACAGCACGTCGACCAGGGCGCTGGCCGGGTGGTCGTTGAAGCGGTTGCGGCCCGGAAAGGTGAGGGCGAAGACCAGCAGGCACAGCGTCAGCGTCGGGCGCATGACGGGCTCGTTGAATTCGCCGTTCACGACCAGGAAGGTCAGCACGATGATGCCGGGTTCGAGGAAAGCCGCGATCAGCGACTCGACCGACTGCGGTGCGCTGTAGAACGTCCTCTTGTAGCTTCGGTCCTCAAACATCTTGGCGTTGCTGGCGTCCCGGAGCACGGGAGGAGGGGCTGGCGAAAAGGCGATCCGGCATTCTCCATCATCAAATTTGACAGTCCCATCGCGCGGGCACCCTGTTCATGGTCCGCTGCCTACAATCCCGCGCATGCCTGCCCCCTGGCCCATGCCGCCCCTGCCCGCCCTCACGCCGCTGCTGATGCCGGCCCTGCAAGACCGCCTCGTGCTGTTGATCAACCATGTTCTGTCGCGCGAGCCGATCGCGGCGCGGCGCCTGCAGCCGCTGGCGGGTCGGGGCCTGGTCGTCCACCTGGCCGGCTGGCCGGCGCTGCTGCCCGCCGTGCCCGACCTGGTGCTGGGCGTCACGCCGGCCGGCCTGTTCGAGCGCCCGGAGGCCGCGCCGGCCGGTGCGGGCGGCCTGCGCATCGAGGTCGACGCGTCCAACCCCGCCAGGCTGGCCCTGGGCGCGCTCGGCGGCGAGCTCCCCGGTGTCACCGTGCAGGGCGATGCCGCCTTCGCCGGCGAGATGCACTGGCTGATGGACAACCTGCGCTGGGACATCGAGGACGACCTGGCCGGCATCGTCGGTCCGCTGCCGGCGCGCCAGCTGGCGCAGTTCGGGCGCGCGCTGCGGCGCACGCTGTCCGGCCTGGCGCAGCGCATGGCGCCCACCGCGGCCGGCAGCGCCGCATGAGGTTTGTCTCGCGGCTGCTCGTCATCCTGTGGACGGTCTGGCGCTTCGGCCTCGATGACCTGGCGCTGTCCGGCCTGCGCCGGCGCCGTTTCCGGCTGCTGAGGCGCTTCACGCGCCTGGGCCGCAGCTGGCGGGAGCCGCGCGGCGTGCGCCTGCGCCTGGCGCTGGAGCGCCTGGGCCCCATCTTCGTCAAGTTCGGCCAGGTGCTGTCGACGCGGCGCGACCTGTTGCCCAACGATGTCGCGCTGGAGCTGGCCAAGCTGCAGGACCGCGTGCCGCCGTTCCCGGCCGCGCAGTCGCGCGAGATGATCGAGCGCGCCTTCGGTCGCAAGCTGGAGGAACTCTTTGCCAGCTTCGATGCCGAACCGGTCGCCAGCGCCAGCATCGCCCAGGTCCACTTCGCGACGCTGCCGGACGGCCGCGAGGTCGCCGTCAAGGTGCTGCGGCCCGGCATGCTGGACGTCATCGACGACGACCTCGCGCTGATGCGCCGGCTGGCCGCCTGGATCGAGCGCTTCTCGGCCGACGGCCGGCGCCTGAAGCCGCGCGAGGTCGTCGCCGAGTTCGACACCTATCTGCACGACGAACTGGACCTGGTGCGCGAGGCGGCCAATGCGGCCCAGCTGCGCCGCAACATGGACGGCCTGGACCTCGTGCTCGTGCCGGAGATGCACTGGGAGCTGTGCAGCTCCGAGGTCATCGTCATGGAGCGCATGAAGGGCGTGCCGATCTCGCAGCGCGCCACGCTGGAGGCCGCCGGCATCGACATCAAGAAGCTGGCCCGCGACGGCGTGACCATCTTCTTCACCCAGGTCTTCCGCGACGGCTTCTTCCACGCCGACATGCACCCGGGCAACATCCAGGTCAGCGTCGAGACCGCCACCTTCGGGCGTTATGTCGCGCTGGACTTCGGCATCATCGGCACGCTGACCGAGGTGGACAAGGACTACCTGGCGCAGAACTTCATCGCCTTCTTCCAGCGCGACTACAAGCGCGTSGCCGAGCTGCACATCGCCTCCGGCTGGGTGCCGCCCGAGACCCGCGTCGATGCGCTGGAGAGCGCCGTGCGCGCGGTCTGCGAGCCGCATTTCGACCGGCCGCTGAAGGACATCTCGCTCGGCCAGGTGCTGATGCGCCTGTTCCAGACCTCGCGCCGCTTCAACGTCGAGATCCAGCCCCAGCTCGTGTTGCTGCAGAAGACCCTGCTCAACGTCGAGGGCCTGGGCCGCCAGCTCGACCCCGAGCTCGACCTCTGGGCCACGGCCAAGCCCTTCCTGGAGCGCTGGATGAACGAGCAGGTCGGCTGGCCGGCGCTGAACAAGCAGCTGATGAAGGAGGCACCGCGCTTCGCCCAGCTCATCCCCGAGCTGCCGCGCCTGCTGCACGACGCGCTCAAGGCCCAGGCGGCTCGCGGCGGCGATGCGCAGCTGCGCGCACTCGTGCAGGAGCTGCGCAGCACCAACCGCCTGCTGTCCGGCCTGTTCTGGGCCGTCATCGGCTTCGTGCTGGGCGTGCTGCTGGCCTGGCTGACCGCGCGCTTTCTGGGCATTGGCCTCTGAGCCGCTGTCCTTGACGGCGCCTTCATAATCCGCGCCAATTTTTTCGGCCCTTCCGTCGCGCTCTGCCCATGAACACCACGCTGATCGTTTTCGTCGTGCTCTACCTGCTCGGCACGCTGGGCATCGGCGTCTGGGCCGGCACGCGGGTCAAGAACACGTCCGACTTCGCCGTCGCCGGCCGCAGCCTGCCGCTCGTCATGGTTGTCACGACCACCTTCGCGACCTGGTTCGGCGCCGAGACCGTCATGGGCCTGCCGGCCAAGTTCGTGCAGGGCGGCCTGAACGCCGTCATCGAAGACCCCTTCGGCGCCGGCCTGTGCCTGGTGCTGGTGGGTGCCTTCTTCGCCGCCCGGCTCTACCAGAAGAACCTGCTGACCATCGGCGACTTCTACCGCCAGCGCTTCGGCAAGGGCGTCGAGATCTTCTGCTCGCTGGCCATCATCCTGAGCTACCTCGGCTGGGTCGCGGCCCAGGTCACGGCGCTGGGCCTGGTCTTCAACATCCTGACCGACGGCGCGATGAGCCCGCAGACCGGCATGATCGTCGGCTTGGCTGCGGTGCTGGTCTACGTCGTCATCGGCGGCTTCCTGGCCGTGGCCTGGACGGACTTCATCCAGATGATCGTGCTGGTCATCGGCCTGGGCGTCATCGCGGTGTTCGCGGCCGACCTGGCCGGCGGCGCGGGCAAGGTGCTGGACCTGGCCAAAAGCCGCGACCTGGGCCGCTTCCTGCCCGAGCCCGGCTTCACGCAGCTGGCCATGTTCATCGGCTCGGGCCTGACGATGATGCTGGGTTCGATTCCGCAGCAGGACGTCTTCCAGCGCGTCATGTCCGCCAAGGACTCCAAGACCGCCCAGCGCGGCGCGATGATCGGCGGCTTCAGCTACATCGCCTTTGCCTTCGTGCCCATGTTCATCGTGCTGGCGGCCGTGGCCGTCATGGGCGACAAGGCGCTGGCGCTGGCCCAGAACGACTACCAGCGCGTGCTGCCCAGCTTCGTCATGGGCCATATGCCGCTGTTCATGCAGATCCTGTTCTTCGGCGCGCTGCTGTCGGCCATCAAGAGCACGTCCTCGGCCACGCTGCTGGCGCCGACGACCAGCTTCGTCGAGAACATCCTGAAGCAGATCCGCCCCGGCATGAGCGACCGGCAGCAGCTCGTCGCGATGCGCGTGACGCTGGTCGTCTTCGCCTTCGCCGTGCTGGCCTATGCGATCGCGCTGCAGGGCACGTCCATCTACGACCTCGTCAGCGCGGCCTACCAGGTCACGCTGGTCGCCGCCTTCGTGCCGCTGGTCTTCGGCCTGTACTGGCCGCGCGCGACGACCCAGGGCGCCATCTTCTCGATCTTTGCCGGCATCGCCGTCTGGGTGGCCTACTTCCCGCAGGTGACGACCTGGGGCGAGCTTTTCCCGGGCCAGCTCGCCGGCCTGCTGGCGGCCCTCGTCGGCATGGTCGTCGGCTCGCTGATGCCGCAGCTGCTGGCCAACCGCCACGAGCACGTCAGCCACCATCTGCAGCCCCACGGCTGAGGCTGGGAGGCAGCGGCTAAAATGTCGGGCTTTTCGCCCCTCATCCGCTTGCCATGCCTATCTACGCCTACCGCTGCAGCGCCTGCGGCCACGCCAAGGACGTGCTGCAGAAGCTGTCCGATGCGCCGCTGACCACCTGCCCGGCCTGCGCGGCCGAGAGCTTTTCCAAGCAGATCACGGCGGCCGGCTTCCAGCTGAAGGGCTCGGGCTGGTACGCGACCGACTTCAAGGGCGGTGCCGCGGCGGCCGCCCCTGCGGTTGCCGCCACCGATGCGCCCAAGGCCGAGGCCAGCTCGCCCACGCCCTCCACCCCCTGCGGCGGCTCCTGCGCCTGCCATTGAACGGGCTCGACGTGGGCGCCTCGCTTCGCAAATACCTCGTCGCCGGCTTGCTGGTCTGGCTGCCGCTGGCCATCACCCTCTGGGTGCTGACCCAGGCGCTGGGCGTCGTCAACGGCGTGTTCGGCTCGCTGCTGTCGGCGCTGGCCCTGGTCGTGCCGGCCTCGCTGCGCGACGGCCTGCTGGAGCTGGGCCATGTGCCGGGCCTGGGGCTGCTCATCCTGGCCGGCGGCCTGCTGGCCACGGGCGTCTTGGTCGCCAACATCTTCGGCCAGTGGCTGCTGACGCAGTGGGACCGGCTGATGTCCCACATCCCCATCGTCAAGAGCATCTACAGCTCGGTCAAGCAGGTGTCGGACACGCTGTTCTCCAGCAGCGGCAACGCCTTCCGCGAGGCCGTGCTGGTGCAGTACCCGCGTGCCGGCAGCTGGACCATCGCCTTCGTCACCGGCACGCCCAGCGGCGAGGTGGCCTGCCACCTGGACGGCGAGCACACCAGCGTCTACGTGCCGACGACGCCCAACCCGACCTCGGGCTTCTTCCTCATCGTGCCGACGGCCGACATCCGGCCGCTGCAGATGACGGTGGACGAGGCGCTGAAATACATCATCTCGATGGGCACGGTGGCACCGCAGGTGCAGCCCGACAGCCCCTGTGCGCCACTCGATCCCGCGCGAAACCCGCAGGGTTCGGCCGACCCGCAGGGGCGGTCAAATCAGCCGGGTTGAGCGCCCCGGCAGGCGTTCAATCCTGAGGGCCGACAGTGCCCGCCAGCGCCCACCAGACACCCCCTGCAAAGAATTCGGAGAAGAACACCATGCGTACCTGCTATGCCGGCCAAGTCAGCGAGAAGCTGCTCGACCAGACCGTGACCCTGATGGGCTGGGCCCATCGCCGCCGCGACCACGGCGGCGTCATCTTCATCGACCTGCGTGACCGTGAAGGCCTGGTCCAGATCGTCTGCGACCCCGACCGCGCCGACAGCTTCAAGATTGCAGAAGACGTTCGCAGCGAGTTCTGCCTCAAGATCATCGGCAAGGTGCGTGCACGCCCGGCCGGCACCGAGAACGCCGGCCTCGTCAGCGGCAAGGTCGAGGTGCTGTGCCACGAGATCGAGGTGCTGAACCCCTCGGTGCCCATCCCCTTCCAGATCGACGAGGAAAACCTCAGCGAGACGACCCGCCTCACGCACCGCGTGCTGGACCTGCGCCGCCCCTACATGCAGAACAACCTGATGCTGCGCTACCGCGTGGCGATGGAAGTCCGCAAGTTCCTGGACGAGCACGGCTTCATCGACATCGAGACGCCGATGCTGACCAAGAGCACGCCCGAAGGCGCACGCGACTACCTCGTGCCCAGCCGCGTGCATGACGGCCACTTCTTCGCGCTGCCTCAGTCGCCCCAGCTGTTCAAGCAGTTGCTGATGGTCGCGGGCTTCGACCGCTACTACCAGATCACCAAGTGCTTCCGCGACGAGGATCTGCGCGCCGACCGCCAGCCCGAGTTCACGCAGATCGATATCGAGACCAGCTTCCTGACCGAGGAAGAGATCCGCTCGATGTTCGAGGGCATGATCCGCCACGTCTTCCGCAAGGCGCTGAATGTCGAGCTGGGCGACTACCCGGTCATGAAGTACGCGGAGGCCATGCATCGCTTCGGCTCCGACAAGCCCGACCTGCGCGTGAAGCTCGAATTCACCGAGCTGACCGACGCGATGACGACGGTGGACTTCAAGGTCTTCAGCGGCCCGGCCACGACGCCGGGCGGCCGTGTCGTCGCGCTGCGCGTGCCCAAGGGCGCGGCCATGAGCCGCGGCGAGATCGACGCCTACACCGAGTTCGTCAAGATCTACGGCGCCAAGGGCCTGGCCTGGATCAAGGTCAACGAAGTCGCCAAGGGCCGCGAAGGCCTGCAGTCGCCCATCGTCAAGAACCTGCACGACGAGGCCGTCGCCGAAGTCCTGAAGCGCACCGGCGCGCAGGACGGCGACCTGATCTTCTTCGGCGCCGACAAGGCCAAGGTCGTCAACGACGCCATCGGCGCGCTGCGCCTGAAGGTCGGCCACAGCGAGTTCGGCAAGGCCAACGGCCTGTTCGAGGACAAGTGGGCGCCGCTGTGGGTGGTCGACTTCCCGATGTTCGAGCATGACGAGGAGAACAACCGCTGGGCGGCCGTTCACCACCCGTTCACGGCGCCCAAGGACGGCCACGAGGACCTGATGGTCAGCGACCCGGGCCAGTGCATCGCCAAGGCCTACGACATGGTGCTGAACGGCTGGGAGCTGGGCGGCGGCTCGGTGCGCATCCACCGCGCCGAGGTGCAGGCCAAGGTCTTCGAGGCGCTCAACATCAGCGCGGAAGACCAGCGCATCAAGTTCGGCTTCCTGCTGGACGCGCTGCAGTACGGCGCGCCCCCGCACGGCGGCCTGGCCTTCGGCCTGGACCGCATCGTCACGATGATGACCAAGGCCGATTCCATCCGCGACGTGATCGCCTTCCCCAAGACCCAGCGCGCCCAGTGCCTGCTGACCGGCGCGCCCTCGCTGGTCGACGAGAAGCAGCTGCGCGAGCTGCACATCCGCCTGCGCAACGCGGCGGCCGCGGCCCAGTAAGCCCGGCCTCGCTTCGGCGCTTCGGAGCCCCGCCCTGGCGGGGCTTTTCCACTTCTGCGCAGGGCCTCCCGCGCCGCTATGCTTCCCGCATGCAGTCGGCCAAGCCCTTCAAGATCCCCGAGTCGGTCCTCGTCGTCATCCACACGCCCGAACTGCAGGTGCTGCTGATCGAGCGCGCCGACCACCCCGGCTACTGGCAGAGCGTGACCGGCTCCAGGGACGGCGCCGACGAGCCGCTGGTCGTCACGGCGCGGCGCGAGGTCGAGGAGGAGACCGGCATCACGGCCGGCACGCTGACCGACTGGAAGCTCGCCAACGTCTACGACATCTACCCGCAGTGGCGGCACCGCTATGCGCCCGGCGTGACGCGCAATACCGAGCATGTCTTCGGCCTGCTGCTGCCCGAGGCGGTCGTGCCGCGGCTGTCGCCGCGCGAGCACCTGGCCTGGCAGTGGCTGCCCTGGGCGCAGGCCGCCGACCGCTGCTTCTCGCCGTCCAACGCCGAGGCCGTGCTGCAGCTGCCGCGCTTCGCCGCGGCCGAGGTCGCGCCATGAGGTCGGTGGCGCGCCCCGCGCCGCATGCGCCCGGCGCCGTGCTGCGCGTGGCCACCTACAACATCCACAAGGGCGTGCGCGGCATGGGGCCGGCCAAGCGGCTGGAGATCCACAACCTGCAGATGGGCGTCGAGGCGCTGGACGCCGACCTCGTCTGCCTGCAGGAGGTGCGCCACTTCCATCACCGCGAGGCGGCCCAGTTCGACCGCACCTGGTTCGGCTGGCCCGACCAGGGCCAGGCCGAGTTCCTCGCGCCCGACGGCTACGAGGTGGCCTACCGCACCAATGCGACGACGAAGTACGGCGAGCACGGCAATGCGCTGCTGTCGCGCTGGCCGATCGGCGACATCGGCCACCACGACGTGTCCGACCACCAGTTCGAGCAGCGCGGCCTGCTGCATGTGCCGGTGCGCTGGCAGGGCGCCGAGCTGCATGTCGTCGTCGCCCATTTCGGGCTGATCCATGCCAGCCGCGTGCGCCAGGTCGATCGCCTCGCGGCCTTCGTGCGCGAGCATGTGCCGGCCGGTGCGCCGGTGCTGGTGGCGGGCGACTTCAACGACTGGGGCGAGCGCCTGGACGCGCCGATGCGCGGCCACGGCCTGCGCCGCGCCGCGCTGCCGCACGGCCGCGGACGCTCGGCCACCTTCCCGTCGCGGTTGCCGGTGTTCGCGCTGGATCGCGTCTACATGCGCGGCCTGCGCTGCACCGGCGTGCAGGTGCCGCGCGGCGCGGCCTGGGCGCGCATGTCCGACCATCTGCCGCTGCTCGTGGAGCTGGTGCTCGAATGAGGCGACAGGGCGCGCGGCGGCGCCATGTCCGCACCGACCCCGGCTTCGTCGGCGGCAACGTGGCGGAGCTGCTGCGCGGCGGTGATGAACTCTTCCCGCGCATGCTCGCCGCCATCCGGCAGGCCCATGCCGAGGTCTGGCTGGCCACCTACATCTTCCACGACGACACCGCCGCGCTGGCGCTGGCGGACGCCCTCGCCGCGGCCGACCGCCGCGGCGTGCGCGTGCGTGTCGTCGTCGACGGCTTCGGCAGCAAGGCCAGCCTGCCGCTGCTGCGCCAGCGCCTGGCCGGCAGCGGCGTCGCGCTGGCCGTGTTCCGGCCGATGGACCGCTGGTGGCACTGGCTGCAGCCCGGCCAGCTGCGCCGCCTGCACCAGAAGCTCTGCGTCGTCGACGGCGAGACCGCCTTCGTCGGCGGCGTCAACATCATCGACGACCGGCTCGACATCCACCACGGCCTCAGCGAGCTGCCGCGGCTGGACTTCTCCGTGCAGCTGCACGGGCCGCTGGTCGAGCCGGTGGGCCATGGCCTGCGCTCGATCTGGTCGCGTGCCTGGCTGGGCCGCGACTTCGACGACGCGCTGCTCGACTACATCCCGCTGCGCCGCCGCCTGCGCCGCTGGCTGGCCCAGCTCTGGCGCGGCCCGCAGCGCCTGCCCCAGGCCGTGCCGCGGATGGCGCCGGTCTGCGCGGCCTTCGTCATGCGCGACAACCTGCGCCGCCGCCGCACCATCGAGCATGCCTATGTCGACGCGATCCGCGGCGCGCGCGAGCGCGTCGACCTGATCTGCCCCTACTTCTACCCCGGCCAGCGCATCCGCCTCGCGCTGCGCCAGGCCGCCGACCGCGGTGTGCGCGTGCGCCTGCTGCTGCAGGGCAAGCTGGACTACCGCCTGGCCGGCTGGGCCGCCGAGGCGCTGTATGCCGAGCTCATCGGCCACGGCGTCGAGATCTACGAGTACACGCCGGCCTTCCTGCACGCCAAGGTCGCCGTCGTCGACGGCGCCTGGGCGACGGTCGGCAGCTCCAACATCGACCCGCTGTCCCTGCTGCTCAACCTGGAGGCCAATGTCGTGCTGCGCGACGCCGGCTTCGCGGCGCGGCTGGCCGGCGAGATCGAGGCGGCCCTCGCCGTGTCCAGCCGCGTCGGCCAGGCCGGCGGCACCGGCCTGCGCGCCATGCTGCACCGGGCCGTCGTGGCCTGGTTCGCCTATGTCTTCCTGCGCGTCGCGGGAGCGGCAGGCCGTTATTGACCGAAGCCGGGGGCCTGCGCCGCCTTCAGCTGGCCACCCTGCACCAGCGCCGCCGCCCGCTCGATGTCCGGCGCGAGGTAGTGGTCGGCCGGCATGCTCTCGCAGTCCTGGCGCAGCCGTGCATGCAGGGCCTCGACGGGCGCCGAGCTCTTCAGCGGGCGCAGGAAGTCGATGCCCTGGGCGGCGGCCAGCAGCTCGATGGCGACGATGTGGGCCGTGTTGTCGAGCATCGCGTGCAGGCGGCGCGCGGCGAAGGTGGCCATGGAGACATGGTCCTCCTGGTTGGCGCTGGTCGGCAGGCTGTCGACGCTGGCCGGGTGGGCCAGGCTCTTGTTCTCGCTGGCCAGGGCCGCGGCCGTGACGTGGGCGATCATGAAGCCGCTGTGCAGGCCGGCATCGGCCGTCAGGAAGGGCGGCAGGCGCGAGATGCCCGGGTCGATCAGCATCGCGATGCGGCGCTCGGCGATGGCGCCCACCTCGGCGATGGCCAGGGCCAGGTTGTCGGCCGCGAAGGCCACCGGCTCGGCGTGGAAGTTGCCGCCGGAGATCATCGCGTCGTCGAACACCAGCGGGTTGTCGGTGACGGCATTGGCCTCGCGCACCAGCACCTCGGCCGCGTGGCGGGCCTGGTCCAGGCAGGCGCCCATGACCTGGGGCTGGCAGCGCAGGCAGTACGGGTCCTGCACGCGCTCGTCGCCTTCGCGGTGGCTGGCGCGGATGGCGCTGCCGGCGAGCAGCTCGCGGTAGACGGCGGCGACCTCCATCTGGCCGGGCTGGCCGCGCACCGCGTGGATGCGGGCGTCGAAGGGGCCGTCGGAACCTCGGGCGGCATCCAGCGTCATCGCGCCGGAGCCCAGCGCCGTGGCGAACAGGCCTTCGAAGCGCAGCAGCGCATGCAGGGCCAGGGCCGTGCTGGCCTGGGTGCCGTTGATGAGGGCCAGGCCTTCCTTGGCGGCCAGCGTCAGCGGTTTGAGCTGCAGGCGCGCGAGTTCGTCGCGGGCCGGCACGCGGCGGCCGTCCACCAGGGCCTCGCCTTCGCCCATCAGCGCGAGCGTCAGGTGGGCCAGCGGCGCCAGGTCGCCGCTGGCGCCGACCGAGCCCTGGGCGGGCACATAGGGAACAAAGCCGGCGTTCAGCGCGTCCAGCAGCGACTGCACGACCTCGTCGCGCACGCCGGAGAAGCCGCGCGCCAGGCTGCCGGCCTTGGTCGCCAGCATCAGGCGCACGACCTCGGGCGACATCGGCGCGCCGACGCCCACCGCGTGGCTGCGGATCAGGTTGAGCTGCAGGGCCGCGAGCTGGTCCTTGGCGATGCGGGTGCTGGCCAGCTTGCCGAAGCCGGTGTTGACGCCATAGACCGGCGCGTCGCCCGCGGCGGCGGCGGCCACCAGGGCCGCGCTCTTGTCGACGGCGCTCCAGTCGTCGAGCTGCAGCGCGGCGCTGCCGGTGGCGATGTCGGCGAGCTGGGCGAGGGTCAGTTGTCCGGGGATGAGTTTCATAGGGGGCTTCACAGGGAAGGCAGGTTCAGTTCGTTCTTGCGGGCACAGGCGATGGCCGTTTCGTAGCCGGCATCGGCATGGCGCATGACGCCGGTGCCGGGGTCGTTCCACAGCACGCGGCGTACGCGCTCGGCCGCGGCGTCCGTGCCGTCGCAGACGATGACGACGCCGGAATGCTGTGAGTACCCCATGCCGACGCCGCCGCCGTGGTGCAGGCTCACCCAGGTCGCGCCGCCGGCGGTGTTCAGCAGCGCGTTCAGCAGCGGCCAGTCCGAGACGGCGTCAGAGCCGTCGCGCATGCCCTCGGTCTCGCGGTTGGGGCTGGCGACCGAGCCGCTGTCCAGATGGTCGCGGCCGATGACGATGGGCGCCTTCAGCTCGCCGTTCTTCACCATCTCGTTGAAGGCCAGGCCGGCGATGTGGCGCTCGCCCAGGCCCAGCCAGCAGATGCGCGCCGGCAGGCCCTGGAAGGCGATGCGCTCGGCGGCCATGTCCAGCCAGCGGTGCAGGGCGGCGTGCTTCGGAAAGAGTTCCTTCAGCTTCGCGTCGGTCTTGCGGATGTCCTCGGGGTCGCCGGACAGCGCGACCCAGCGGAACGGCCCCTTGCCCTCGCAGAACAGCGGTCGCACATAGGCCGGCACGAAACCGGGGAAGTCGAAGGCATTGGCCACGCCCTGGTCCTTGGCGACCTGGCGGATGTTGTTGCCGTAGTCCACCGTCGGGATGCCCTGGGCCTTGAAGGCCAGCATGGCCTTCACATGCGTGGCGCAGCCGGCGGCGGCGGCGGCCTTCAGTTCGGCATGGCGGGCCGGGTCGGCCGCGGCGGCCTTCCACTGCTCGACGCTCCAGCCCGGCGGGCAATAGCCGTGGATGAGGTCGTGGGCGCTGGTCTGGTCGGTGACGAGGTCGGGCCTGATGCCGCGCCTGGCCATCTCCGGCAGGATCTCGGCCGCATTGCCCAGCAGCGCGATGGACACCGCGCGGCCGGCCGCGGTGTGGGCCTGGATGCGGGCCAGCGCGTCGTCCAGGTCGCGGGCCTGCTCGTCCACGTAGCGGGTCTTGAGGCGGAAGTCGATGCGGCTCTGCTGGCACTCGATGTTCAGCGAGCAGAAGCCGGCGAAGGTGGCCGCCAGCGGCTGCGCGCCGCCCATGCCGCCCAGACCGGCCGTCAGCACCCAGCGGCCGGTGGCCACGCCGCCGTAGTGCTGGCGCGCCGCCTCGGCGAAGGTCTCGTAGGTGCCCTGCACGATGCCCTGGCTGCCGATGTAGATCCAGCTGCCGGCCGTCATCTGGCCGTACATCATCAGGCCCTTGCGATCCAGCTCGTGGAAGTGTTCCCACGTCGCCCAGGCGGGGACGAGATTGGAATTGGCCAGCAGCACGCGCGGCGCATCCGGGTGCGTGCGGAACACGCCGACCGGCTTGCCCGACTGCACGAGCAGGGTCTCGTCGTCGTTCAGCTCGCGCAGCGACTTCAGGATGGCGTCGAAGGCCTCCCAGCTGCGCGCGGCCTTGCCGATGCCGCCGTAGACGACCAGGGCGTCCGGGTTCTCGGCCACGGCGGGGTCGAGGTTGTTCTGGATCATGCGGTAGGCGGCCTCGGTGAGCCAGCTCTTGCAATGCAGCTGGGTGCCGGTGGGTGCCCGGACTTCACGAGGATGGGGACGGGGCAGGGAGGTCATGCAGGTTCTCCTGAAAGTGGGGTGGACTCTAGTTGTATATACAAGTCAAGTCAACTAGGATGTCCCCATGTCCCGAGCTGCAAGAACTGCCAGAAGCAACGCCGCCGGCCCCGAGCCGCAATACCTCAAGGTCAAGAACCATCTGCGCGAAGGCATCGCGAGCGGCCACTGGGTGGCCGGCGATCTGCTGCCCAGCGAGGGCGCGCTGGTGGCGCAGTTCGAGGTCAGCCGCATGACGGTGAACCGGGCGCTGCGCGAGCTGGTGCAGGAGGGGCTGATCGAGCGCGTGCAGGGCGTGGGCAGCTTCGTCGCCCAGCTGCACCGCATCTCGTCCACGCTGAACGTGCGCGACGTGCACGAGGAGATCGTCGAGCGCGGCCATGCCTACGAGTCGCGCGTGCATGCGCTGACGCGCGGCAAGGCCACGCCGCAGCAGGCCGCCGAGCTGGGGATGAAGCGCTGCGCGCCGGTCTTCCTGAGCCTGATCACGCATCTGGAGAACGGCCATCCCATCCAGTGCGAGGAGCGCGTCGTCAACCCGGCCTGCGCGCCGGACTACCTGGCCCAGGATTTCACGCGGCTCACGCCGACCCACTATCTGCTGGACGTGGCGCCGCTGTCCGAGGCGCGCTACATGATCGAGGCGGCCCTGCCCGGCGAGGTCGAGGCCAGGCTGCTGGGCATCAGCCGGCGCGCCCCCTGCCTGGTCGTCAAGCGCATCACCTACAGCCGCGGCGTCGCGGTCACGAGCGTGAAGCTGACCCACCCCGGGGCGCGTTACCAATTGCAAGGGAGCTTCTCGGCATGATCCGGACGGCATGGGTCTGCGCAAAATGCCCGGGTCACCGCAAGCCGGGCCAAGTGCGAGGTTGAGAGCATGAGTTGGAGCAAGGTCAGCGCGGCGGATGTGCAGCCGCAGGCCTGGAAGAACCAGGGCGGCACGACGCGCGAGCTGCTCGCCTGGCCGCACAGCCACGACTGGGCGCTGCGCGTCAGCGTCGCCCGCGTCGAGCGCGACGGGTCGTTCTCGGCCTATCCCGGCGTGCACCGCTGGCTGGCCGTCATCGGCGGCGCGGGCCTGCGCCTGTTCGACTGGCCGCAGGGCGTGGGCGACGAGCCGCTGCGTTTCGACGGCGGCCTCGCGCCCGCGGCCGAGCTCATCCACGGCGAGACCCAGGTCTTCAACGTGATGGAGAGGCGCGGCAATCTGCAGGTCGAGTCGGCCCGCCATGTGCTGCTGCCGCGCACGCCCTGGGTGGGCCTGTTCACCGTCAAGGGCGGCCTGCTGGAGCATGGCCACCGCGCGATGCCGATGGCGCCGTTGACGCTGGCCTGGTGCGAGGCGCCGGTGGTGCAGAGCTGCGTCTTCACCGGCGAGGGCGAGGCCTGGTGGCTGACCTGGAGCGGCGAATGAGGCTGTGGCGCGGCGGCCTGCTGGCCACGCTGGCCGGCGACAGCGGCTGGGGCCTGGTCGACGACGGCGCGCTGCTCGTCGACGAGGGCCGGCTGCGCTGGGTCGGCCCGGCGGGCGAACTGCCGCCCGAGGCCACCGGGGCCGAGGTCGTCGAGCTGGGCGGCGCCCTCGTCACGCCGGGCTTCGTCGACTGCCATACCCACCTCGTCTACGGCGGCAGCCGTGCCAACGAGTTCGAGCAGCGCCTGCTGGGCGCGAGCTATGCCGACATCGCCAAGGCCGGCGGCGGCATCCGCTCGACGGTGGCGGCCACGCGCGCCGCCAGCGAGGCCGAGCTGCTGGCCGGCGCCACGCGGCGCGCCCGGGCGCTGATGCGCGAAGGCGTGACGACGCTGGAGGTCAAGTCCGGCTATGGTCTCGACGCTGCCACCGAGGCGCGCATGCTGCGCGTCGCGCGCCAGCTCGGCGGCCTGGGCATCGACGTGCGCACGACCTACCTGGCCGCCCATGCGCTGCCGCCCGAGTTCAGCGATGCCGACGAATACATCGCCGCCGTTTGCCGGTGGCTGCCCGAGCTGCACGAGCAGGGCCTGGTCGACGCGGTGGACGCCTTCTGCGAGCACATCGCCTTCAGCCCCGCGCAGACGGCCAGGGTCTTCGACGCGGCCCAGCGCCTGGGCCTGCCCGTCAAGCTCCATGCCGAGCAGCTCAGCGACCAGGGCGGCGCCCAGCTCGCCGCCGGCTACCGGGCGCTGAGCTGCGACCACCTCGAGTTTCTCAGCCCTGCCGGCGTGCAGGCTCTTGGCCAGGCCGGCACCGTGGCCGTTCTGCTGCCCGGCGCCTTCTATGCGTTGCGCGAGACCCAGCTGCCGCCGATCGCCGCGCTGCGCGAGGCCGGCGTGCCCATCGCGATCGCGACCGACCACAACCCCGGCAGCTCGCCGACGCTGTCGCCGCTGCTGATGCTGAACATGGCCTGCGTGCTGTTCCGGCTGACGCCCGAGGAGGCCTTGCGCGGCCTGACCGTCAACGGCGCACGCGCGCTGGGCCTGCACGACCGTGGCCGCCTCGTCGCCGGCCAGCGCGCCGACTTCTGCATCTGGGATAGCGCGCATCCGCGCGAGCTGGCAGCATGCTTCGGCCATAACCCGCTGAAAGAACGGGTCTGGCAGGGAAGCCATCAGGGAGAGTCATGAGCGTCTACCGTCTGCAGCAGGGCCGCGCGCCGCTGCTCATCAGCCTGCCCCATGTCGGCACCGAGCTGCCGCCCGAGCTGCACGAGCGCCTCGTGCCGCGCGCGCTGGCCAGCGAGGACACCGACTGGCATCTGGAGCGCCTGTACCGGCCGCTCGCCGAGAAGCTCGGCGCCAGCCTCATCGTGCCGCGCTACAGCCGCTACGTCATCGACCTGAACCGGCCGCCGGACGACCGGCCCCTCTACCCCGGCGCGGCCGGCGGCACCGGCCTGGTGCCCACGCATTTCTTCAGCAGCGAGCCGCTCTACCGCGACGGCGCCGCGCCCGACGCGGCCGAGGTCGCCGCGCGCCGCGAGGCCTGCTGGCGGCCCTACCACGAGGCCCTGGCCGCCGAGCTCGAACGCCTGCGCGCCGCGCACGGCCGCGCGCTGCTGTTCGACGGCCACAGCATCCGCTCCGAGCTGCCCTGGCTGTTCGACGGCGAGCTGCCGGCGCTCAACCTCGGCACGGCCGACGGCGCGGCCTGCGCGCCGGCGATCACCGAGGGCCTGGGCGCGCTGCTGGCCGGGCAGACGCAGTTCAGCCAGGTCGTCAACGGCCGCTTCAAGGGCGGCTACATCACGCGCCACTACGGCCAGCCCGGCCGCGGCGTGCACGCGGTGCAGCTGGAGATGTGCCAGCGCTGCTATATGGACGAGGCGGCCGACCCGCGCTCGGCCTACGACGAGGCGCGCGCGGCCCAGGTCGCGCCGCTGATCGAGCGCATGCTGCAGGAGCTGCTCGCATGCCCGGTATGAAGCGTCTCCATGCCCCCCTGGCCTGGGTGGACGGCCGCTGGCAGCGCGACGTGCTGCTCAGCATCGTGAACGGCCGCTGGGCCGAGGTGGAGCCCGACCGGCCACAGCCGCCCGATGCCGAGCGACTGGCCGGCCCGCTGATCCCCAGCCTCGTCGACGCGCACAGCCACGCCTTCCAGCGCGCCTTCGTCGGCCTGGCCGAGCGGCGCGAGGCCGGCCAGGACGACTTCTGGAGCTGGCGCGACCGCATGTATGCGCTGGCCCTGCGCATCTCGCCGGCGCAGCTGCGCGCGGTCGCGACCCAGCTCTACGGCGAGCTGCTGCGCGGCGGCTACACCCAGGTCTGCGAGTTCCACTACCTGCACCATCCGGCGCGGGGCGAGCACTTCGACGACGAGCTGGCCATGGCCTGGGCGCTCGCCGAGGCCGCCGAGGACGCCGGCATCGGCCTGACGCTGCTGCCCGTGGTCTACACGCGCAGCGGCTTCGGCGCCGCCGGGCTCAGGCCGGACCAGCACCGCTTCGCGGCCGATGCCGACTGGGCCTGGAATGCCTGCCAGCGCATCAATGCGGCCGGCCTGCCGCGCCTGAACGCCGGCCTGGCCCTGCACTCGCTGCGCGGCGCGTCGCCCGAGGACATCGCGCGGCTGCGTGGCCTCGTGGGCGACACCGATCTGCCCATCCACATCCACGTCGCCGAGCAGACGGCCGAGGTGGACGACTGCGTCGCCGCGACCGGCCGCCGCCCCATCCGGTGGCTGGCCGACGAGGCGGGGCTGGACCCGCGCTGGCAGCTCGTGCATGCGACGCATGCGCTGCCGGCCGAGATCGCCGCGGTGGCCGCCGGCGGCGCCGGCATCGTCATCTGCCCCGGCACCGAGGCCAACCTCGGCGACGGCCTGGCCGACCTGCCGCGCTGGCTGGCCGGCGGCGTGCCGCTGACCCTGGGCTCGGACAGCCAGGTCACGCGTGGCTGGGTCGAGGAACTGCGCTGGCTGGAATACGGCCAGCGCCTCGTGCTGCGCCAGCGCAATGTCGCTGCCGAGCCGGCCGTGCAGCCCTCCAGCGCGGCGCGGCTGTTCGACGCGGCCGTCACCGGCGGTGCGCGCGCGGCCGGCTTCGCGCACTGGGGCCTCACGCCCGGCGCGCGCGCCGACGCACTGGTGCTGAACCGCGATGCCGACGCGCTGCGCGGCCTGCCCGACGAGGCCCTGCTCGACGCCGTCGTCTTCGGCAGCAACGGCTCGCCCTGGCAGTCGGTCTGGGTCGCCGGCCGGGCCCACCCCTGGCGGGCACCCACCCGAGTGGGGGAGGCGTTCGGGGCCGCCATGCGCGAGCTTTGGGCGACGGAATGACACGGATCGATCAGAAAGAAATAGCTACGCTTCCTTCATCCGCTGGGGCGGCGCGGAGGTTGCGATGATCGACATGAATCAATTCCCGATCGGGGTCAGGCTGGCCGCCGTCGGCGTGCTGGCCGGCCTGGGCATGTTGCTGATCGGCGGCTCCGGCCTGCTGGCCCAGTCCGATGCGCGCGAGCAGCTCAGGCGCTTCGTCGACAACGACGTGCAGGCCCTGGCCCAGCTGTCCAATGCGCGTGCCGCGGTCGGCAACCTGCGGCGCTACGAGAAGGACACGCTGATCAACATGGCCGACGCCCAGACCGTCGCCAAATACCGCCGGGACTGGGACGAGGCCGAGGCCAAGGCCCGCGCCGCCCTCGACAAGGCGGCGGCGCTGAAGCTCAGCGCCGAGATCCAGGCGCCGGGGCCCAGCGCGCGCTGAAGGCCTGCCGCGAGGGCTTCCTGCCCTTTGCCGACCGGGTCGGCAGGGGCGAGTTCGCCGACACCGCCGAGGCCAACAAGGGCATGGGCGCGATCAAGGATCCGGTGCGCGCGCTGGACAAGGAGCTGGCCGCGCTGACCAAGCTGATCGACGACAACGCCGAGACGCAGATCGCGCAGATCGACGCGCGCTTCGCGTCGTCGCGCACCGGCCTGATCGCGCTGCTGGTGGTGGCCGTCGTCGTGCTGCTGCTGCTGCAGGCCAACTCGCAGTCCATCCTCGGCTCGCTGCGGCGCGCCGTGGCTGCGGCGGAGCGCATCGCGCGCCAGGACCTGACCGGCGAGGTGCAGGCCCGCGGCCGCGACGAGACCGCCCAGCTGATGCACGGCATGGCGGCCATGCAGGACGCGCTGGCCGGCATCGCGCGCCAGGTGCGCGGCGCGACGGACAGCATCGCCACCGCGTCCCGCGAGGTGGCCGTCGGCAGCCAGGATCTCAGCTCGCGCACCGAGCAGGCGGCGTCCAATCTGCAGGGGACCGCGTCGGCGATGGAGGAGCTGACCGCCAGCGTCACGCACAACGCCGAGGCGGCGGCGCGCGCCAACCGGCTGGCCGGCGACGCGGCCCAGGTGGCGCGCCGCGGCGGCGATGTCGTCGGCGAGGTGGTCGCGACGATGGACCGCATCAGCAGCAGCTCGCACAAGATCGGCGACATCATCGACGGCATCGCCTTCCAGACCAACATCCTGGCGCTGAACGCGGCTGTCGAGGCGGCGCGCGCCGGCGAGCAGGGGCGCGGCTTCGCCGTCGTCGCCGCCGAGGTGCGCACGCTGGCCCAGCGCAGCGCCGAGGCGGCCAAGGAGATCAAGGCCCTCATCACGCGCAGCGGCGAGAACGTCGACAGCGGCATCGTGGCCGAGATCAGCCATGCGACCGGCGAGCAGAGCACCGGCATCGGCCAGATCGGCCAGGCCATCTCGCGGCTGGACGAGATGACGCAGCAGAACGCCGCGCGGGTCGAGGAATCCGCGGCCGCCGCCCAGAGCCTGCAGCAGCAGGCCGACGAGCTGGCGCGCTCGGTGGCGGTGTTCAAGCTCGGCTGAGAGCTGCCAGCGCCGCGGCCGGCCGCAGCGCGCCGACGTCCAGGCCGCGCCAGTTGCGCAGCGCCAGGTGGCTGTAGCCCCGCAGCAGTTCGTCCTCGGTCCGCAGCAGCGCCTGGGCGACGGCGGCCATCGCGGCCTCGGCCGCGCGCACGGCACCGTCGTCGATCTTCAGCGCGACGCCCAGGCCCAGCTCCGGCAGGGCCGCGCAATAGACGCCCTCGGCGCCCACCTTGCAGAACAGTCGCTCGCCGAAGGCCTGCATCACGCGCGTGTCGAAGCGGTCCGTGCCGCCGACCATGAAGGGCGCGGCCGCGACGGCCTGGCGCAGCCGGCGCGCGGCGCGGGCGTGGCCGTCCGACAGGCCCTGGCCGGTGCCGCAGCGCGCGAAGGCCAGCGCCAGCGCGCGCAGCGGCAGCGCGAAGGTCGGGATGGAGCAGCCGTCCGTGCCGCGCGGCGCCTGCTCGACGTCCAGGCCCGTCGCGGCAGACAGCGCGGCCGACACCTCGCGCATGACCGGGTGGCCGACCGCGACATAGCCGCGCGCGAACTCGGCGGCTTCCGCGCCCGCGTTGCGCGCCATCAAACAGGCGACGCACATAAAACCACTGTGCTTGCCCGAGCAGTTGTTGTGCAGCGGCGTGGCCAGCTCGCCGCGCGCGACCATGCCGCGCAGCACCGGCTCGCGGCTGGGCCATTGCGTGCCGCATTCCAGAGCCGTCTCGTCCAGCCCCAGCCTGGCCAGCAGGCCGGCGGCCGTGGCCACATGCTCGGGCTCGCCGCTGTGCGAGGCGCAGGCCAGGGCCAGTTCGGCGTCGCCCAGCCCGAAGGCCTCGGCCGCGCCGCTGGCCACCAGCGGCAGGGCCTGCAGCAGCTTGACGGCCGAGCGCGGGAAGACGGGCCGGTCGATGTCGCCCAGCGCCGTGTGAACGGTGCCCGACGCGTCGACGATGGCCAGCGCGCCGGCGTGGCGTGATTCGACCGTGCCGCCGCGCAGCACTTCGATGAGGATGGGGTTCATGCGGCGAGTCTAGGCGGCGTGCCGCTTGTCGATTCGGCGGGGCCTCGTTCGTCGTAGCGGGTGAAGCGGCGGAAATCGGTCCGCCGCGCCGTGATCCAGGAGACTTGAGCATGAGATTCCTTTCCATGATCCGCATCGACGAGACCGCCGGCCAGGCGCCCAGCGAGCAGCTGATGGCCGACATGGGCCGGCTGATCGAGGAGCTGACCCGCAGCGGGCAACTGGTCAGCACCGCCGGGCTGCGGCCCACGTCGGAAGGCGTGCGCGTGCGGCTGCAGCGGGGCGGCAGGCTGTCGGTGCTGGACGGCCCCTTCACCGAGACCAAGGAGGTCATCGGCGGCTATGCCATCCTGGAGGTGGGGTCGCGCGACGAGGCGCTCGCGTTGACGCGGCGCTTCCTGCAGGTGCATGGCAGCGACTGGGACATCGAGTGCGAGGTGCGCCAGCTCGACGGCCCGGAATTCGGCTGCAAGGCCTGATGCTCGCCATGACGCATCCAACCCGCAAAGGAACGGCCATGTCTTCCCGGACGAACGCCCTGCGCGAGCACTACCGCTGGGTCATCGTGGCCGCGGGCGGCCTGCTCGGCTGCGTCGCGATCGGCGCGCTCTTCTGCCTGCCCGTGCTGCTGCGGCCCATCGCGCGGGACACGGGCTGGTCCACCACCGGCATCTCCGCCGCGATGACCCTCGCCTTCGTCGCGCTGGCGGTCGGCAGCATGGGCTGGGGCGCGCTGTCCGACCGCGTCGGCCCGCGCATCGTCGTGCTGGCGGGCGCGCTGCTGCTGGCCGCCGGCCTCGTGCTGGCCAGCCTCGCGACCTCGCTGCCGGCCTTCCAACTCGGCTTCGGCGCGCTCGTCGGCGTCAGCGCGGCGGCGGTCCTCGTGCCGCTGATGGCCTGCGTCACCGGCTGGTTCGACACGCGGCGCAGCCTGGCCGTGTCCCTGGTGTCGGCCGGCATGGGCATGGCGCCGCTGACCATGTCGCCCCTGGTCGCCTGGCTGGTGCAGGGGCAGGACTGGCGCAGCACGCTGCAGATCGTCGCGGCCCTGGTGGCGGGCGTGATGCTGCCCGTGGCGCTGCTGGTGCGCCGCCCGCCCGCGCTGGCCCAGGCCGCGGCCACGCCGCATGAGCCAGGCCCGTCGGTCGGGCAGGCGCTGCGTTCCGCGCCCTTCCTGATCCTGGTGCTGACGAGCTTCCTGACCTGCGCCACGCACTCGGGGCCGATCTTCCACACGGTGAGCTATGCGGTCAGCTGCGGCATCCCGCTGATGGCGGCCGTGTCGATCTACAGCCTGGAGGGCCTGGCCGGCATGGGCGGCCGCCTCGTGTTCGGGCTGCTGGGCGACCGCTTCGGCGCCGCGCGCACGCTGGTGCTGGCGCTGCTCGGGCAGGCCGTCGTCGTGCTCGGCTACCTCTATGCGCGCAAGCTGGGCAGCTTCTACACCGTGGCGGCCCTGTTCGGCTTCACCTACGCGGGCGTGATGCCGCTGTTCGCCGTCATCGCGCGCGAGAACTTCCCGCTGCGCATGATGGGCACGGTGATCGGCGGCACGACGATGGCCAGCAGCATCGGCATGGCGCTGGGGCCGGTGCTGGGCGGGCTGATCTACGACGCGTTCTCCAGCTATGCCTGGCTCTTCATCGGCGCGTTCGCACTGGGCATCGGGGCCTGCCTGTCGGCGCTGGCGTTCATGCGGCTGCCGCGGCGGACGCTGCCGGCGGCCGTGGTGTGAGTCGGATGGCTTGTTTGCAGCGGAAGCCGACGGTCGGAGCGGCGTCCAGACATGAAACGACCAATATCGAACCGCTATCCCTGCGGGTGAGTGATTGCTCGAAGAGCTTGGCGGACTTGTGGGTCGTCAAAACCGGGTAATCGACGCCGAGACGTTGCCGAACGAGTCACGGACTTTTCCTTTGGCGATCCGATGCGGAAAGGGGAAGTACCGCCCTAGAAATGCTTGGACGGCGTTCTCGCGGAAATCTGCTACCTCTTGGGAGGTGCCTCGCCCTTGGATAGAAGCCTTGCGGAACTCGCTCGAAAGTTGCAAGGCCTCTTCGCGCAGCAGGCTGTAAAGATCATCCATGGTCTCTGTCGAGAGTAAGACAACTATTCTCACGGCAGCGACTCCTTCCAGCCTGCGGCTGACGTTGGGCGAGTGACCCCTGCCGTAGTTGCCTGCCTGTGCTCGTCGAGCGCGGAATCCGCAGATCAGTCCACGTGCACCCGGTTGCGCCCGCCGCGCTTGGCCGCATAGAGGGCGTGGTCGGCGCGGTCCAGCAGCGCGTCGGCCTGCAGCGGCGGCGTGCCGCCCGCGATGCCGACGCTGATGCGCACGACCAGGCCCGGCGCGATCGCGGCCCAGTCATGCTCGGCGACGGCCAGGCGCAGGCGCTCGCAGATCTCGGCGGCCTGCGGCGGCGCGATGCCGACGAGCACGGCCAGGAATTCCTCGCCGCCGATGCGGGCCATCAGGTCGGCGCTGCGCAGCCGGTGGCGCAGCAGCTGGGCGAGCTGCTGCAGCACCGCGTCGCCGACGGCGTGGCCGTGGCTGTCGTTGATGCGCTTGAAATGGTCGACGTCCAGCGCCGCGACGCTGATGACCTGGCCGGCCACGCGCGCGCCCTCGACGAGCAGCGGCAGCGCGAACTCGGCATGGCGGCGGTTGTGCAGGCCGGTCAGCACGTCCTCGTGGGCGGCGCGGTCCAGCGCCATCGCGTGCTCGCGCAGGCGCTGCTGCTCGCTCTCGAGGTGGGCGGCGCGGGCGCGCTCGCGGCGGGCATCGGCGACGGCGCTGTCGGCGCGGGCCTGGGCCTGCTCGACCTGGTCGCGGATCAGGATGACCTCGGTCTGCAGCACGAGGTTGTCGCGGCGGATCTGCAGGTCCAGCCGCAGCAGTTCCTCCAGCCAGCCCAGCGCCTCGCCGAACTCGCCGCTGGCCTTGTGCGTCTCGTACAGCGAGCGCACCAGCAGCCGGCGCAGCCGCGGCGGCGGCTCGGCCACCGCGTGCAGCAGGGCCTTGAGCATGCGCGTGGCCTGCAGGGGTTCGCCGCTCAGGCGCAGGAAGATGGCGCGCTGCACGTCGGCCTCGATGGCCAGCATGGGGTAGCCGTGGTTGTGCGCGAGGTGGCTGAACTCGTTGATGAGGGGCAGGGCCGCGTCGACATGGCCGCCCGCGAGCAGCGCGTTGACGAGGTTGGACATCGCCACGGCGACCTTGAAGGCGCTGCCCGAACGGCAGGCGATGGCATGGGCGTGCTCGGCGGCCCGGCGGGCCTCGGCGATGGCCTCGGCCAGCGGCTCGGCCTGGCGCAGCGCGGCGGCATCGTCGACGCGGCGCAGCCAGAAATAGGCCAGGTTGTTCTGGCAGGAGAACAGCACCTCGGCCGACTCGGCGCGCGCGGCGATCTCCAGCGCCTGCTCCGTCGACGCGCAGGCCTGCACCGGGTTCTCGAGGCTGCAATAGGCCGCGCCGACGCGGTTCAGCGCCCAGGCCTCGCGGACGGCGTCGCCCGCCCGGCGCGCGGCGGCGAGGCCGCGCATGCCGGCCTCCAGCGCCTCGCGGGCCATCAGCAACTGGCCGTAGACGAAGGACTGGGCGGTCAGCGCGTCGGCGACGAGGCCGTCGTCCTCCAGGCGCTCGGCCAGGCCCAGGGCCGAGGCCGCGCAGCGCGCGCTGGCCGTCAGCCGGCCGATGCGCGGGTATTGCTGGGCCAGCAGCGTCAGCGCGTCGGCGCGGCGGCGCAGCTCGGTGGCCGGGCAGGCCTGCAGCAACTGCTCCAGCGCCTCGGTGGACGCCTGGTAGGCGCCGGCCGCGGCGCGGCGGCGTTGCTCGGCCAGCGCCCGATCGAAGGCAGCGGCCTCGAAGCCGACGGCATCGGCGGGCGTGGCTGGGAGGTCGAGCAGGTCTGACATGGGGAATTCCTGATTGTGCCAAGGCCCAGAATGCCGGCCATGCGTGACGCCAGCTTTTTCGGGATCGACTTCACGAGTGCGCCCAGTGCGCGCAAGCCCATCCGCGTCGCGGCCGGCCAGCGCCAGGGCGGTGTCGTGCGCCTGGCCGGCCTGGAGGCGCTGGGCAGCCTGGACGCCTTCTCGGCCTGGCTGACGCGCCCGGGGCCCTGGGTGGCGGGTTTCGACCTGCCCTTCGGGCTGCCGCGCGAACTCGTCGAGACCCTGGGCTGGCCGACCGGCTATGCCGCGCTGATGGCCCATTACGCGGCGCTGAGCCGGGCCGAGATCCGCGACCGCTTCGCGGCCTTCTGCGACGCGCGGCCGGCCGGCGCCAAGTTCGCCCACCGCGGCTGCGACGGGCCGGCCGGCGCGAGCCCGAGCATGAAATGGGTCAACCCGCCGGTGGCCTGGATGCTGCATGCCGGCGTGCCGCGCCTCATCGCGGCCGGCGTGCACCTGCCCGGCCTGCTGGACGGCGACCCGGGCCGCGTCGCGCTGGAGACCTACCCGGGGCTGCTGGCGCGCGAGCTGATCGCGCGGCGCTCCTACAAGAGCGACGCCAGGGCCGCGCAGACGCCCGAGCGGCTGATCGCGCGCAAGGATGTCGTCGATGCGCTGGAGCAGGGCCGCAGCCGCCTCGGGCTGCGCCTCAAGCTCAGCCATGCGCAGCGCGACGCGCTGGTGGCCGACGCCAGCGGCGACAGCCTGGACGCGGTGCTGGCGATGCTGCAGGCCGCCTGGGCGGCCGGCCGGCCGCGCTACGGCTGGCCCGAGGGCGTGGACCCGCTGGAAGGCTGGATCGCCAGCGCCTGAGCCCGGCCGGCGTTGTCAGGAGCCGACGCTGGCGGCGGATTTGTCGTGGCCAGCGTGCGGCGCGCTTCTTGCTGATCCGAGAATCGCGCCCTTTCAGCCCTCCCCCACAGGTGAACCCGCCGTGAACATGCCCGTCCGCTCGCCCCTGCTGCCGCTCGCCGCGGCCCTGCTGTCCTGCTTTGCCCCGGCGCTGTGGGCCCAGTCGGCCACCGGGGACGGCGCGGCGGGCGAGGGTGACAAGGCGGCGCTGGCCCGCGTGGTCGTCACCGGCTCCAACATCCGCCGCAGCGACGGCGAGACGCCCAGCCCGGTGCAGAAGCTGACAGCTGCCGACATCGCCCGTACCGGCTACAGCACGCTGGGGGAGGTGCTGCAGCACCTGTCGGCCAACAACATGGGCTCGCTGGGCCAGGCCACGCCGGGCGCCTTCGGGGCCGGCGGKTCGGGCATCTCGCTGCGCGGCATGACGGTCGGCGCGACGCTGGTGCTGATCGACGGCCACCGCATGGCCCCTTACCCGCTGCCCGACGACGGCCAGCGCGATTTCGTCGACATCGCCTCCATCCCGGTGGACGCGGTCGAGCGCGTCGAGGTGCTGAAGGACGGCGCCTCGGCCATCTACGGCTCCGACGCGATGGCCGGCGTCGTCAACGTCATCCTCAAGCGCAGCCAGCAGGGCGGGGCGCTGCATGCCGAGGTGGGCAGCGCCAGCCGGGGCGATGGCCGCTCGGTCAAGCTCTCGGGCGCACGCGGCTTCGGCGACCTGGACCGCGACGGCATGGCCGGCTATGTGGCCGCCAGCGCGCGCCGCCAGCAGCCCATCCTGCTCAGCGACCGGCCGGCCCTGGGCGGCTCGGACTGGACGCGCTACGGCGGCCAGAACCTGGGCCTCACGGCCAACCCCGAGCTGCAGGTGTCGCCGCAGACGCGCAATTACAGCCTGCTCGGCAAGCTCACGGCGCTGCTGCCGCAGGACTGGACGCTGTCGCTGGCCGGCTCGGTGCTGGGCAGCTCGGCCACGCAGGTGGGCCTGCTCAACGGCGTGTCGCCCAAGGGGGGCATCACGACCTTCGCCTTCGGTCCCGACCACCCGCTGCCCACGCCGACGGCGCTGAACGGCAGCAACGTCATCGACCCCGTCAGCGGCAACCCGGTGGACCAGACCTTCGCCGACCTGCCGGCGCAGCGCTCGCGCACCGCCACGCGCTCGACCCGCTTCGTCGCCGAGCTCTCCGGCGGCTGGGCCGGCTGGGACGTGCAGGCGGCGCTCGGCCTGACCCGCGTGGCCACCGAGCTGACGATGCGCAACTTCATCAGCCTGCCGGCGTTGCAGGCGGCGCTGAACAGCGGCAAATACGTCATCGGCGCCAACAACCCCGCCGACGTGCTGGCCAGCCTGACGCCCGAGGGGCGCTCCACGTCGTCGAACACGCTGAACTTCGTGTCGCTGCGCGCCAGCCGCGACCTGATGAAGCTGGCCGGCGGCAACCTCGCGCTGGGCACCGGCCTCGAGTTCACGAAGCGCTCGCTGGACGAGCGCTTCCCCGATGGCTTCGCCAGCGGCTTGCAGGCCAGCAACATCTACGCCTTCGGCGTCGGCAAGCAGACCATTTCGGCGGCCTACGTCGAGCTGGCCGCGCCGCTGACCAGGCAGCTGGAGGTGGACGCCGCCGCGCGCGTGGACCACTACGACACCTATGGCTCGTCGACGACGCCCAAGCTCGGCTTCAAGTTCCTGCCGTTGCGCGAGCTGACGCTACGCGGCACCTATGCCGGCGGCTTCCGCGCGCCCAACCCGGTCGAGATCGGCATCTCGGGCTCCAGCGCCGGCTATCTGCCGCCGCTGCTGGACACGGCGCTGTGCGCCGTCGTCAAGCCCGGCCAGCCCTGCGACATCTACGTGGGCGGCACCCAGCTGCAGTTGCCGGGCAAGGATCTGCGCCCCGAAAAGAGCAAGAGCTACACGCTGGGCCTGGTGTTCGAACCGGGGCCGGCCTTCAACCTGTCGCTGGACTACTACGACGTCAAGATCAGCAACCAGATCGTGTCGGTGGGTCTGTTCGGCCAGTACCAGATCGACACGCCCGATGCCTACGGCACCAGGCTCTACCGCGTGCACAGCCCGACGACGGCCAACGCCGCGCCCACCGGGCCGGACGACACCATCCTCTACGGCACCTACCCCTTCATCAACCTGGGCAGCGCCCGCAGCAGCGGCCTGGACCTGGACCTGCGCCTCAAGCTCGACGGCGGCGCCTGGGGCCGGTTCACGCCGCAGCTGCAGTGGACGCACATGATCCGCTACACCATCGACCGCGGCCCGGGCCAGGTCTACGAGCTGGCGGGCACGCATGGGCCGAGCTTCGTGTCCACCAACACCGGCACGCCGCGCGAGCGTGGCGCGCTGGCGCTGACCTGGGCGCGCGGCCCCGTGGAGCTGACCGGCACGCTGAACTACACCAGCGGCATGCGCGTGGAAGACGCCAGCTACAACCTGCCGGACTGCGCCTCGGCGCTGTCGACGATCTTCCCCAATGGGTTGCCGGCCGGCGGCTCGCCGCTGTGCCGCGTGCCCTCGTTCACGACGGTCAACCTCAGCGGCAGCTGGCAGGTCAGCGAGCGCTTCAGCCTGCGTGCGTCGGTGGCCAATCTGTTCGACCGCGCCGCGCCCATCGACGCGTTCGCGTCGGGCTCCACGGGTGGCGGCGTGTCGTCGGGCGGTGCGCACTACAACCCGTCGCTGCACCAGGAGGGCGCCGTCGGCCGCTACCTGACGCTGGGCCTGAGCTACAGGTTCTGAGCCTTGCGCCAGGCGGCGGCAAAACGCTCCAGCTCGGCGCCGTCCAGGTCCGACACGGCCCAGAACTGCATCGCGCCGTCGCTCCAGCGCACGAGGTTGAAGCCGCGGCGCTGCAGCTTCTCGGGCGCCGTGCCGCGCTCGGCCGGCCATTGGTAGAGGGCTATCTTGTGCAGCCGCACCTGGTAGGCCAGCACCGCCGTGGGCCGGCCCTGCAGGGCCTGCACGCGCCCGCCGAGCAGCGCGAAGCCCTGCTCGCGCAGCGGCGCGTCGAGCACGGTGGGCGCGTAGTCCAGCCGGCCCTGGAACCAGGGCTTGACCGTGTGGCGGTCGCTGGAGGCGACCTCGTAGAGCGGCCCCACCTGCAGCGCGCGCACATGGGCGGCGACGAGTTCGTCGGGCAACTGGCCGTCGGGCATCAGCCGCGGCGCGACGAGCACGGCCGCCAGCGTCAGCGCGACACCGGCGACGAGGCCACCGGCGCCGGCGAAGGCCGGGTGGATGCGTGTCAACGCAGCGAGTCGTTCGCGCCAACCCGGCCTCGGGCGTGGCTGCTCCTGCGCGGCGGCCTGCAGCGTCAGCTGCGTGCGCAGCTTGGCGCGCAGGCCCTCGCCGGCCGGGTGGCGGCTGGCGTGCTGCTGCAGCAGGCGGGTGAGGTCGTCGTCGTTCATCAGGGCAGACCTGCGAGTTGCAGCTCGCGTTTGAGTTGGGCGCGGGCGCGCGACAGCCGCGACATCACGGTGCCGATGGGGATGCCGGCGATGTAGGCGATGTCGCGGTAGTCCAGGCCTTCGAGTTCGCGCAGCACGATGACCTCGCGCATCGGCGGAGTCAGCTGGCGCAGGGCGGCGTCCACGAGCACCTGCTCGCGCCGCGCGCCCAGGGCCGCGAGCGGGTCGGGCAAGGGGCTGGGCGAGCGGGCTTCGAGCTGCTCCCAGCCGTCCTCGTCCAGCAGCGCCACGTCGGCCCGGCCGCGCTCGCGGGCCAGCGCCGTGAAGCAGGCATTGCGCACGATGCCAAGGAACCAGGGCCGGGCGTCCTCGTTGGCGCGCAGCGCGGCGAAGTAGCGGAAAGCGCGCAGCGCGGCTTCCTGCACCGCGTCCTCGGCCGCGGCCGCGTCGCGCAGCAGCCAGCGCGCGAGGTTGTGTGCCGCGTCCAGCAGCGGTAGCACGGTGGCCTCGAAGCGGCGCGCGTCGGTCATGTCACGATGAAGTGACCATCCATGCCCTCGTGTCCGTCGCCGCAGAAGCTGTCGCACAGGAAGGCGAGCTGTCCAGCGACCTGGGGTGTGAGGGCGAGGCGGGTGACGCGGCCGGGCATGAGGTCGGTACGCAGCTTGAGGTCGGGCACGAAGAAGCCGTGCGCGAAGTCGAGCGAGCGTATCAGCAGCACGACCGGCTCGCCGGCCTTCAGCGGGATCACGTTGGGCGTGAACCTGAAGCGCTGGGCCGTGATCTCGATCTCGCGCGGCGCCTGGGCTCGCGCGCCCATGCCCACGGCTGCGAGCAGCAAGAGCTGTCGGCGCCTCATGCTGCAGAGACTCCATGCTCGATGCGCTCCACGTCCCTGCCGCCGGCCTCGACCTCGCGCCAGCCCAGGCCGCGGTAGGGCGCGGCCGGGTCCCAGGCCACGGGCAGCGGCTTCTCGGCCGTGCCGGGCGCGGGCAGCGGGAACATCAGCGAGCGTGCCGAATGGTGGGCGATGTGGCCCGTCATCTGGTGGTGCTCCTGGTGGATGTGGCCGTAGAAGACGGTGACGTTCCTGTGCGGCATCAAGAGGGCCAGGGCCTGGTCGCCGTCGCGGGTGTGCCAGTCCCACTTGGGCACCAGCGGGAACAGCGGCCGGTGGGCCAGCACGACGAGGGGCGCGTCGCGGTCCAGCCTGGCCAGCTCGGCCTGCAGCCAGCCGAGCTGCTCGGCGCCGAGCGTCGTGCCGCGGTCGGACACGTTGTCCAGCGCGATGAAGTGCACGCCCTTGTGGTCGAAGCGGTACCAGGTGTCGCCGAACATTTCCTTGAAGGCGGCGCCGCGGTCCAGCGCGGCGTCGTGCTCGCCGGGCATGAAGCGCACGGTCTTGACCTTGAGCTCGCCGACGACCTGCTTGAACTCGGCCATGCGGCGGCGGCGCTCGGCGGGGTCGTCCGTGGTGTGGGTCAGGTCGCCGGTGAAGACGATGAAGTCGGGCGCCTGGGGCAGGGCGTTGACGGCCGCGACCGCCTTGGGCAGCGTGCCGCGCGCATCGGGGTTGGGCGCGCCCTGGAAGCCCCAGTGCGTGTCGGACAGCTGCACGAAATAGAACCCGTCCTGGCGCCGCCCGGTCGCCGCGCAGCCGGCCAGGCCGGCCGAGAAGATGGCGCCGCCGCCGAGGCCGGCGAGGTGGAGGAAGTCGCGTCTGTGCATGGTCGCCCTCGCGAGGGAAGTGGTGACCTGCTGCTCTACCGGCGCGCGCCGGGTTTTATTCCCGGCCTTGGCAGGCGGTGGCGGCAAACGTCGGTTTGGTTTACACGGCGGCGCGGCCGGCGCGCCCCGATCCCGCCGGCATGGGCGCCAAGTCACTGTCCCCCAACGGGAAAAGCGAAATGGCAATGAGCCGGGATTGCTTCTTGCTTGTCACGTGCCGCGAGCGTTGGGCGGTGGCCCAGGCCTGCCGGTCGGGCACCGGGGCCGGGGTCGATCCGCATTTGAACAACACAGCCACCGGCGTGGAGGGATTTCATGAACCGCAACCGCAAGCCTTTTTCCGCCTCGACCGGCATCCGGGCCGCCCTGTCCGCCGCGGTGTCGGCCGTCGCGTTGACCTGGGCCCTGCCGGCGCATGCCAACCTGGTGATCACGCCGATCTTCGATACGACCATCACCGGCGATGCCAATGCGGCCGCCATCGAAGCGGTCATCAATTCGGCGGCCAGTTTCTACGACAACGTCTTCACGAACCCGATCAATGTATCGATCAAGTTCCAGGAGGGCGGCGGCCTCGGCGGGAGTTCGTCCTACGTCTTCCAGGCCCGCTACCAGAATTTCATCAACAGCCTGATCGCCGGCAGTTCAGGCGATGCCACAGACACCACGGCCCTGGCTCATCTCCCCGGCGGGGCGACCAATCCCGTGACGGGCAGCAATTTCGTCATTGTTAAAGCCGCCAACCTCAAGGCGCTCGGCTTCTCGGTCGCCACGCCCGGTGGCCTGGACGGCACCATCACCGTGAACACGCATCTGACCGACGTGGGCAGTCCCGGCACCACCGGCCAATACAGCCTGCTGGCGGTTGTCGAGCACGAGATCGACGAGGTGCTGGGCCTGGGTTCGGACGTGGGTCAGACGGGATTCTTCGCGGACCCCGCGACGGAGGATCTGTTCCGCTACGACGCTGCCGGCAACCGCACCTATGCGCCTCACGCCTGCGGCGGCGAGCCGGCCGCCTACTTCTCGCTGGACGGCAGCACGAAGCTGGCCCAGTTCCACAACTGCAGTGACGGTGCCGACTACGGCGACTGGGCCAGCAACCCGCTGCCGACCGGTGCCGTACCGCAGGTGCAGGATGCCTACGCTACGCCGGGGTCGCATCCGACGCTGAACCGGTATTCACCGGAAGTCGTTGCGCTGGACGCCATGGGCTACAACCTGACCAAGGTGCCCGAGCCCGGCTCGCTGGCGCTGGTGCTGGGGGCCTTCGCGGCGCTGTTCGCGGCTCGCCGGGGGCGGCGCGCCTAGTCTTTTGCGTTGGCCAGCGTCTTCAGGAAGGCGATGACGTCGGCGCGCTCACCCGCGTCGGCCAGGCTGATGCCCATGGCCTGGCCGGGCACCAGGGTCTCGGGGTCGGCCAGCCAGCGGTCGAGGTTGGCCTCGTTCCACCTGAGGCCCGATTTCTTCAGCGCGGCCGAGTAGCCGGCATAGCCCTTGGCCGTGCCCGCCAGCCGCCCGAACACGCCGCGGTGGGCGGGGCCGACGCCGTTGAAGTCCGGCGAGTGGCAGGCGGTGCAGCGGGCCTGGTAGATGGCCTGGCCGCGGGCCGGGTCGGGCGCGGCCGCGGCCGCCTGTGCGGCGAGCAGGGCGAGCAGGGCGAAGGTCTTGTCCATGCCAGCACTACCCTGGCAGGGCGGGCTTTATTCCGCCGTCAACGCAGCCCCACCTGGCCCTTCCATGCATTCAGGATCCTGGCCCGGTCCCAGGCCCGCCCGGCCTTCATCGTCCAGGCCACGTCCGGCAGCGCCGGCCTGGCCGCGTCCAGCGGCGCGGCGAAGGCGATCAGGTCGGCGCGCAGGCCCGGCGCGATGCGGCCGATGTCGGCGCTGCGGCCGAGATAGGTCGCGCCGTTGGCCGTCATGATCTTCACGGTGGCGGCGGCATCGAAGCCGGCCTCGCGCAGCAGCTCGAACTGGCGCAGCGAGGAGTATCCCGGGATGACGCCGCCATAGCCGGTCGGGTCGGTGCCGGCGACGAGCAGGCCGCCGGCGTCGGCGAACTGCTTTTCCCACGCCATGTCCTTGGCCAGCACGCGGCCATAGGCATTGGGGCCGCCGCGCTGGATGGCCGTGTAGCGGGCCACGTACTGCTCGCGCAGCTGCGGCATCAGCAGGTCCAGCGCCGCGGCCGGGGCCATGGGGCGGCCGTGGGAGAAGGTCTCGAAGACGGTCAGCGTGGAGGTCAGCGCCACCTTGCGGTCGATCAGCCGGCGCTGCAGCGCGGCCATGCGCGGGTCGTCGACGGCCAGCGCGTCGAGCGAGCGTGGCACGGCGTCGCCGGCCGGGCAGGCGTCGGGCTGCTTGCTGTCGACGAAATCGCTGGACGCGAAGAAGCCGTGCTCCAGGTTGTCGATGCCCATCGTGGCGGCCTCGGCATAAGTGACGGCGCAGAGGTGGGCCGTCACCCTTGCCTTGCGCTCGTGGGCGGCCTCGACGATGGCGGCGAGCTGCTCGCGCGTCAGGTGCATATAGCCCTTGTAAGACGTGGCGCCGACGTCGGCCCAGTAGCCGACCTGGCGCACGGCGTCCTCCGCGCTCGCGAGCCGCGGCACCTGGGCGACGAAGGCCTGGATGCCGTTCAGGAAGGGCGCCGTCACGTCCATGTCGGGGCCGACGGCCCGGCCTTCGCGGATGTCCTTCCAGGTGTTGAGGTCGGCATAGGGGCTCATGCTGCCGGCCGTGCGCAGCGTCGTCACGCCGCCGGCGAGATAGAGCAGCGGGAAGCTCTGGAAGAAGGCGCCGTAGCTGCCGCGCTCGGTCGGGTAGAAGAGGTGTTCATGCAGCAGCACGAAGCCGGGCATCAGCGCGCCGCCGGCCAGGTCCTTGACGAGGGCGCCGGCGGGCGCCCTCAGCTCGGCATCGGGCTTCACGTCGGCGATGCGGCCGTCGCGGATCAGCACGCTCATGTGCTCGCGCGGCGCACCGCCGCTGCCGTCGAAGAGCTGGGCGTTGCGCAGCAGCGTGACGGGAGCCTGGAAGAGGGTGTAGCGCTCGGTGTCGCCGGGCGGTTGCGGCGTTTGCGCGAAGGCCTGGATGGCCAGCATGAGGGCAAGGAGGGCAGGCGGCTTCTTCATGCGCCGCATCCTCGCACTTGGCCAGCGCCTAGATATCCGGGATGACCTCGGGGTTGCCCGCCTGCGCCAGATGCGTGACCGGTTCCAGCCCCGGCCCCCAGGCGTGGATGAGCCAGCCCGGCGTCTCCAGCGCCACGCCGAGCGGTGCGTCCGGCGCGAGCTCCAGCGCGATCTGGTGGGCCGTGGACGGTGCGCTGACGACGCTCGCATGCGCGATGCGGCCCAGCGTCATGCGGTGCAGATGGCCGCAGACGACGCGCAGCACCTGCGGGTGGGCGGCGATCAGCGCCTCGAAGCCGTCCAGGCCCTGCTGCAGCGCCATCGCGTCCATCGCGGCCAGGCCGGTGGCGTGGGGCGGGTGGTGCAGCGCGACGAGGGTGGGCATGGACGGGCGCTCGGCCAGCAGCGCGCGGGCCTGGTCCAGCCGCGCGTCGTCGAAGCCGCCCTGGGGCTGGCCGGGCACGAGGCTGTCGAGCACGACGAGGCGTAGCGGGCCGGGCAGGTCCAGCGCGTACTGCAGGGCGGCGGCGCCGGGCTCGCCGCAGTGCACGCCGGGCAGGTCGGCGAAGGCCGCCTGCAGCGGGCCGCGCGCGTCGTGATTGCCGGGCAGCAGCGCGAGCGGCAGGCCGGCATCGGTCAGCGGCGCGAGCAGCGCGCGCAGCTGGGCATATTCGGCCGGATGGCCGGCGTCGACGAGGTCGCCGCTGATCAGCACGGCCACGGGCCGCGGCCGGATCTGCAGCACGCGCTCGACGGCATGGCGCAGCGCGGCGGCGGTGTCGACGCGGCCGCAGATCAGCCGGCCCGGCTGCGTGATGTGCGGGTCGCTGAGCTGGACGAGCAGATAGGGCGTGGCGTCCATGGCTCGGTTTGCGCTTATTTGCGCATCAGCGTGCTCTTGCCGAACAGGCTTTCGATCAGGTCCAGCGCGACCAGGGCCGTGCGGTTCTTCTCGTCCAGCGCCGGGTTCAGCTCCATCAGGTCCATGGAGGCCATGCGGCCGGTGTCGGCGATCATCTCCATGCAGAGATGGGCCTCGCGGTAGGTCGGGCCGCCGGGCACCGTGGTGCCGACGCCGGGCGCCATCACCGGGTCGAGGAAGTCGACGTCGAAGCTGACGTGCAGATGGGTGTGGTCGTCCAGCGTGGCCAGGGCCAGCTCCATCGTGTGGCGCATGCCCATCTCGTCGATGAAGCGCATGTCGAAGACTTCGAGGTCCTGCTCGTGCACGAAGCGGCGCTCGCCTTCGTCGACGCTGCGGATGCCGATCTGGCGCACCCACTTCGCTTGAATGGCCGGCACCTGGCCGCCGATCTCGATCAGCTCCTGCGGCCCGAAGCCGCACAGGCAGGCCACGGGCATGCCGTGGATGTTGCCGCTGGGGGTCAGCACGCTGGTGTTGAAGTCGGCGTGGGCGTCCAGCCAGAGCACGCGCAGCTTTTTGCCGGTGTCGCGGCAGTGGCGCGCGACGGCGCTGATCGAGCCCAGGCCCAGGCAGTGGTCGCCACCCAGCAGCATGGGCATGCGGCCGGTCTTCAGCTCGGCGTAGACGGCTTCGTGCACGGCCTGGTTCCAGGCGACGACCTCGCTGAGGTGGCGGTAGCCTTCGACCGGCGGCAGCCAGGGGTTGGCCGGGCCGCTGAGGTTGCCGCGGTCGACGACGTCGACGCCGCGCGCGCGCAGCGCCTCGGCGAGGCCGGCCACGCGCATGGCCTCGGGGCCCATGCTGGCGCCGCGGGCGCCGGCGCCGATGTCGGTGGGCGCGCCGATCAGGGAGACGTTTCTGAGCTGGGTCATAGCGTGGGCGTGGTGGCGAGTTCGTATTCGGTTTCGAGCAGGGTCCAGGCCTCCTCGGCCGTCTCGACGTAGTGGAAGAGGCGCTCGTCGCCCGGGCTGATCATGCCGGTGTCCAGCAGCAGGTCGAAGTTGATGAGCCGGCTCCAGAACTCGCGGCCGAACAGCAGCACGGGGCGGCGGCGGCTCTTGCCGGTCTGCATCAGCGTCATGCTCTCGAAGAGTTCGTCCAGCGTGCCGAAGCCGCCGGGGAAGCAGACCAGCGCGACCGAGCGCATCAGGAAATGCATCTTTCGCAGCGCGAAATAGTGGAAGCGGAAGCACAGCTCCGGCGTGATGTAGGGGTTGGGGCGCTGCTCGTGGGGCAGCACGATGTTCAGACCGATGCTCTTGCCGCCGGCCTCGAAGGCGCCGCGGTTGCCGGCCTCCATGATGCCGGGGCCACCGCCGGTGACGACGTAGATGGGCTGGCCGCGCGCGGCCGAGGCTTCGGTGATGAGCCGGCCGAGGCGCCGCGCCTCCTCGTAGTAGCGGCTCATGTCGAGCTGCATGCGTGCGCGGCGGATGGCGCCGGACTCGCCGCCGCCCTCGGCCAGGGCCAGGCGCTGCTCGGCCACGTCGCGCGGCAGGATGCGCGCGCTGCCGAAGATGACGACGGTGCTGCGCACGCCCTGCTCGGTCAGCTGCAGCTCGGGCTTGAGCAGTTCCAGCTGCATGCGCACCGGGCGCATGTCGTCGCGCAGCAGGAAGGCTTCGTCCTTGAAGGCGAGCTCGTAGGCGCTGCCGGGGCCGTCGTAGTCGGGGTGCGGGACGAGGGTCTCGCATTCGTCCTTGGCGGACGGGAAATTGCGGGCGGTGAGGTCGAGGCGGCGGTTCATGGGCGGGGCGGTCGTTGGGGGCGCACTCACAGGCTGACGAAGCGGTTGCGCCCCTGCGATTTGGCGAGATAGAGGCCCTCGTCGGCACGCTGCAGCAGCGTGGCGGCGGGCGTGGCGCTGCCAGGGTCGCAGGTGGTGATGCCGCCCGACAGCGTGACGTGGGCGGCGACCGGGGAATCGGGATGGGGCAGGGCCGTCGTCTCGAAGATGCGCGTGATGGCGTGGGCCAGCGTGCGCGCACCGGCGCGCGGCGTGTCCGGTAGCACGAGGGCGAATTCCTCGCCGCCGTAGCGGGCCACGGAGTCCATCGGGCGCCGCGCCAACTGCCTCAGCAGCGCGCCGACGTGACGCAGGCATTCGTCGCCCGCGTGGTGGCCGAGGCCGTCGTTGTAGCGCTTGAAGTGGTCCACGTCGCAGAGCATGACGGTCAAGGGCATGCGGTTGCGGCGCGACAGCTCGATGGCCACGTCGAGCTGCTCGTCCAGGCCGCGCCGGTTCAGCAGCCCGGTCAGGCCGTCGTGCCGGGCCTGGCGCAGCAGCTCGACGTTGGCGCAGCGCAGTTCCTCCGACAGCGCCTCCAGCTGCGAGCGCATGTCGCGCAGCCGGCGCATCGCGTGCAGCTTGGCCTCCAGCACGACGGGGTGGACCGGCTTCAGCAGGTAGTCGTCGGCGCCCGCGGCGATGCCGGCGGCAACGCTGGTGGCCTCGCCCAGCGCCGACAGGAAGATCAGGGGCGTCCAGCCGCGCTGGTCGCGCTCGCGCACCTGGCGCGCCAGCCAGCAGCCGTCGAAGCCGGGCATGTCGACGTCGCTGAGGACGAGGTCGGGCCGGTGGCGGTCGAAGAGCTCCAGCGCCCATTGCGCATCGCAGGCCTCGATGACCTGATGGCCCAGCCGGTCCAGCTGGTAGGCGATGCTGCCGCGCACGGCCTCGTCATCGTCCACGACCAGGATGCGCAGCGAGGCGGCGGGTTCTGCGGGTGCGGGGCTGGCGGCGGGCATGTGGGGCGGTCTCTCGCGGCGATTATCGGCCGCGCCTGCCGGCGCAGACCGCGCAGTCGGGGTCGCGCCGCAGCGCGATCTCGCTCCACTGCATGCGCCGCCCGTCCAGCATCAGCAGCCGGCCGGCCAGCGGCTCGCCGATGCCGGCCAGCAGCTTCAGCGCCTCGGCCGCCTGCACGCTGCCGACGATGCCCACCAGCGGCGCGAACACGCCCATCGTCGCGCAGGCGGCGTCCTCGAAGCCCGACTCGGGCGGGAACAGGCAGGCGTAGCAGGGGTGCTCGGGCGAGCGGCTGTCGTAGACGCTGACCTGGCCGTCGAAGCCGATGGCCGCGCCGGAGACCAGCGGCCTGGCGTGGCGCACGCAGGCCGCGTTGACGAGGTGGCGGGTCGCGAAGTTGTCGCTGCAGTCGATGACGACGTCGACGCGCGGCAGCTCCGCGTCGAGCAGCGCGGCGTCGGCCCGGCGCGCCAGCGGGCGCACCTGCACGGCCGGGTTCAGCGCGGCCATGCGGGCGGCGGCGGACTCGACCTTGAGGCGGTCCAGGCTGCCCATGTCGTGGGCGATCTGGCGCTGCAGATTGGTCAGCGACACGGTGTCGTGGTCGACCAGCGTGATGCGGCCGACGCCGGCCGACGCGAGGTAGAGGGCCACCGGCGAGCCCAGGCCGCCGGCGCCGACGACGAGGGCGCCGGCATCGAGCAGGCGCTGCTGGCCCTCGATGCCGATGTCGTCGAGCAGCAGATGGCGGGAGTAGCGCAGCAGGTCGGCGTCGTTCATGGCGCCAGGATAGTGCCTGCCTGCGGCCGCGACAGGGGTGGGTCCTGCAAGGCTATTGGCAGGTCGTCACACTTGCCGCCCCATGAAGTCCACTCCCGCCCCTCATGCCGCGCCGGCGGTTCTCGGCCCGGCCCTGACCTTCCTGCTGGCCACGGCCACCGGCCTGGCCGTGGCCTCCATCTACTATGTCCAACCGCTGCTCGGCCTGCTGGCCCAGCAGTTCGGCGTCGGCAGCGCCACCATCGGCCTGCTGCCCACGCTGACCCAGCTCGGCTACGGCGCGGCCATCCTGCTGCTGTCGCCGCTGGGCGACCGCTACGACCGGCGCCGCATCATCGCGGTCAAGTCGGCCGCGCTGGTCGCGGCCCTGGCCTTTGCCGCGCTGGCCCCCAGCTTCGGCGCGCTGGGCCTGGCCAGCGTCGCCATCGGCCTGACAGCGACGCTGGCCCAGGACCTGGTGCCCGCCGCCGCGACGCTGGCGCCCGAGGCCGAGCGCGGCCGGCGCGTCGGCCAGGTCATGATGGGGCTGCTGCTCGGCATCCTGTTGTCGCGCGTGGCGGCCGGTTCGCTGGCGGCGCTGGCCGGCTGGCGCGCGGTGTACGCAAGTGCGGCGGTCGCCGTCGCGCTGCTGATCCCGCTGCTGTGGCGCAGCCTGCCGCGCTTCGTGCCGGCGACGTCGGCCGGCTATGGCGCGCTGCTGGCGTCGATGGCGGGGCTGTGGATGAAGCATGCGCCGCTGCGCCGTGCGGCTCTCGCGCAGGGGCTGCTGAGCGTGGCCTTCAGTGCGTTCTGGTCGACGCTGGCCCTGGTGCTGGCGGGGCCGGAGTTCGGCCAGGGCAGCGCGGTGGCCGGCGCCTTCGGCCTGGCCGGCGCCGCGGGTGCGCTGGCCGCGCCGCTGGCAGGCGGCCTCGCGGACCGGCGCGGCCCGCAGGCCGTCATCCGCGTCGGGGCGCTGCTGGTGCTGGCCGCCTTTGCCGTGCAGGCGCTGGCGCCGGCCTCGCTGTGGCTGATGGTGGTCGTGGCCGTCGTCTTCGACCTGGGCGTGCAGGCCGCGCTGGTCTCGCACCAGAGCGTCGTCTACGGCCTCGACCCCGCCTCGCGCAGCCGGCTCAACGCCGTGCTGGTCAGCTCGATGTTCGCGGGCATGGCGAGCGGCGCGGCGCTGGGGTCGGTGTTGCTGGCCTCGCTGGGCTGGCGGGCGGTGCCGGCGCTCGGGGCCATCGCGGCGCTGGGAGCATTGGCGGTCGCGCGGCCGAGGCCATAACGCTGCTTCTGAGCGAGCCGTGTTACGCGTCGCCGCGGGCAGGCCGTGTGCCGGGGTCTCGGTGCTGGTGGAAGCACGACAGCACGCTGATGACGCTGCCGTCCACGACGTAGAACAGCGAATAGGGGAAGCGACGCAGGTTGGCTTGGCGGATGGCCGGGTCGACCTCCGGATAGAGCAGGGGATTCAACCGGATGAAGCGTTCGACGCGCTCCAGCTCGGAAAAGAAGGCCTCGCCCTGGCGGATGGTAGGTTGGTCGTACCACGCGAAGGCCTCGGCGATCTCCGCTTCGGCGCGCGGCTTGAAGATCAAGCCGAAGCTCATGCGCGGGCGCCGAGCAGCTTGGTCTTCAGTTCCTGCAGGGTGATGCCGGGCTCGCCCGGATTGGCCCGGTGGTGGGTCAGGCGCGCGCGCAGTTCCGTGCGTTGGGCATCCGTGAGCTGCCGTGAGTCGGCCGTGTCGGCATCGGCGCTGGCAATCAGCGCTTCGCCCAGCTCGCGCTTCTCGGCGGGACTCAGTTGGATCAGCTCATCGGCCAGTTGTGCGCGCATGGCCGGATGGTAGCGCCGAGGTGCCCCGGCTGTCGTGCCGCAGGAAAGCAAACGGGCCTCTCACGAGGCCCGTTTCAACTCCAAACAAGCGTCGATTTATTCAGCCTTGGCCTCGGCCTTGCGTTCTGCCGCCGTCTTGGACGCGACGACCGGCTGGCCCTTGAGCTGGTTCAGGGCCTGCAGCAGCGGGAAGTCCTCGGTGGAGCCGAACTCGGGCAGGGGCTTGGGCGGCTCGGCGCGCTTGGCGAATTCGGCCTCCAGCTTGGCGCGGGCTTCCTCGCGGGCCTTCAGGCGGGCGGCGTCTTCCTCGGGGCCGTTGGCCAGGTGCTTCTCAAGGTCGGCCTCGCGCATGCGCAGCGCGGCGAAGACATTGCCCTCGGCGGTTTCGTCCAGCATGACGTCGGGCACGATGCCCTTGGCCTGGATGGAGCGGCCGCTCGGCGTGTAGTAGCGCGCGGTGGTGATCTTCAGCGCGGTTTCGGGGCCGAGCTGGCGCACGGTCTGCACCGAGCCCTTGCCGAAGGTCTGCGCGCCCATCAGCGTGGCGCGGTGGTGGTCCTGCAGCGCGCCGGCGACGATCTCGCTGGCGCTGGCCGAGCCCTCGTTGACCAGCACCACCAGCGGCACGGTCTTCAGCGCGACGGGCAGGTGCTTGAGCGGGTCGTCGCTGCTGCGGCGGCGGTAGTCGTCAGGACTGGCCTTGTAGCTGGCCTTGGACTCGGGCACCTGGCCGTTGGTGGACACCACCTCGACGTCGCGCGGCAGGAAGGCCGACGAGACGGCCACCGCGCCTTCGAGCAGGCCGCCCGGGTCGTTGCGCAGGTCCAGCACCAGGCCCTTGAGCTTGGGCTCCTGCTTGTAGATCTCTTCGAGCTTCCTGGCGAAATCGTCGACGGTGCGTTCCTGGAACTGGCTGACGCGGATCCAGGCATAGCCGGGCTCGACGATCTTGGCGCGCACGCTCTGGACCTTGATCTCCTCGCGGACGATGGTCACCGGGAAGCTGCGGTTCTCGGCCTTGCGGAAGATCGTGAGGCTGACCTTGGTGGCCGGCTCGCCGCGCATCTTCTTGACGGCCTGGTCGATGGTCAGGCCGCGCACGGCGGTGTCGTCGATGCGGGAGATCAGGTCGCCGCTCTTCAGGCCGGCGCGGAAGGCGGGCGAGCCTTCGATGGGGGAGACGATCTTGACGAGGCCGTCCTCCATGCCGATCTCGATGCCGACGCCGACGAACTTGCCGGTCGTGCCTTCGCGGAATTCCTTGAAGCTCTTCCTGTCGAAGAACTGCGAGTGCGGGTCGAGCCCGGACACCATGCCGCCGATCGCGTCGTTGATCAGCTTCTTCTCGTCGACGGGCTCGACGTAGTCGCTCTTGACGATGCCGAAGACCGCCGCGAGCTGCTGCATCTCTTCGAGCGGGAGGGGGGACAGGCTGCTGCGCGCATTGGCCTGGAGCTGCATCGTGGCGAGGGCACCTGCCACGGCGCCGAGGGCAACCCAGCCGGCGACTTTCAATTTGGAGCTCATGAGGCGAGTCCTGTGATCAACGAAATCCTGCCGAAAACAGCTTGACAGGTGAGTCGAGTGTAGCCCCGGGGGCTGGCGCCACTCGCCGATTTACCCGCCGGCAACCCTTCAATTCGGTGCCGAAGTGATGGAGTTGGCGTGGTGGCCGGGTACCGGAAGTCACTGCGGGCAACGCCGCCTCGCACCGGGCCGCCGTCGCCGATGCGCAGGGCCTGGTGCAGCCGGATCCGGCCGTGCAGGTGGCGGCGGGGGCAGGCCTGCGCAGCCCATGAAAATACCGGGCATGACTGAAGCCCCCGATCCCTCGGCCCGCCCCACCCCCGTGCGCTTCTGGCAGGCCCTGCGCTTCTGGCTCAGGCTCGGCTTCATCAGCTTCGGCGGCCCGGCCGGGCAGATCGCGATCATGCATGCCGAACTGGTCGAGCGCAGGCGCTGGATCAGCGAGCGGCGCTTCCTGCACGCGCTGAACTACTGCATGGTGCTGCCCGGGCCCGAGGCCCAGCAGCTGGCGACCTATATCGGCTGGCTGATGCACCGCAGCTGGGGCGGCATCGTGGCCGGCAGCCTGTTCGTGCTGCCGTCGCTGTTCATCCTGATCGGCCTGTCCTGGCTCTATGTCGCCCACGGCAAGCTCGTCGTCGTGGCGGGGCTGTTCTACGGGCTCAAGCCGGCGGTGACGGCTCTGGTCGTGCACGCGGCCCACCGCCTCGGCACGCGGGTGCTGAAGAACGGCTGGCTGTGGGGCATCGCGGCGGCGGCCTTTTTCGCGATCTTCGCCTTCGACCTGCCCTTCCCGCTGATCGTGCTCGGCGCGGCCGCCATCGGCGTTGTCGGCGGCAGCTGGGCGCCCGGCGTCTTCGCAACGGGTGGCAATGGCGGCAAGGCCGAGGCCGGCTATGGCCCCGCGCTGATCGACGACGACACGCCGCCCCCGCCGCATGCCCGCTTCTCCTGGGCCGGCCTGGCCCGCGTGCTGGGCATCGGCCTGGGGCTCTGGGGCACCGCGATGGCCCTGCTGGCCGCCCGCTTCGGCTGGGAGGGGGCGTTGACGCAGATGGGCTGGTTCTTCACGAAGGCGGCGCTGCTGACCTTCGGTGGCGCCTATGCGGTGCTGCCCTATGTCTACCAGGGCGCCGTCGAGCAGCACCAGTGGCTGAGCGGCACGCAGATGATCGACGGCCTGGCGCTCGGCGAGACGACGCCGGGGCCGCTGATCATGGTGGTGGCCTTCGTCGGCTTCGTCGGCGGCTGGACCCAGCAGGTGTTCGGTCCGGACGCGCTGTTCGCGGCCGGCGTTGCGGGCAGCGTGCTGGTGACCTTCTTCACCTTCCTGCCGTCCTTCGTCTTCATCCTGGCCGGCGGGCCCCTCATCGAGACGACGCATGGCAAGCTGAAGTTCATGGCGCCGCTGACGGCCATCACGGCCGCCGTGGTGGGCGGCATCCTGAACCTGGCCCTGTTCTTCGCCCTCCATGTGCTGTGGCCCGAGGGGCTCTCGGGGCGCTTCGACGCGGTGTCCGCCCTCGTCAGCCTCGCGGCGGGCATCGCGCTGTTCGGCTTCGATCTGGGCGTCATGCCGCTGCTCGGCGCCTGCGCCGTGGCCGGCTTGCTGCTGACGCAGATCGCGCCGGCCTTGCTGGGCTGAGAGCTTGAGAGTCTTTCACCTCTGCCCGCCTTGCACGCCAAAACAAAAGGGCTGCCGAGGCAGCCCTTGATGCGGTGTGGCGGCCCCTGGGCCGCCGGACAGGTCAGGCTGCGGCAGCGTTCGCGTTGCCGGCCAGGTCGTCGCGCAGCAGGCCCATCACGGCCAGGGTCGACAGCACGAGGGTCACGATCAGCAATTCCATGGTTTTCCCTTTCTTTCTTCCGTTGTTGATGTGAGTGAATATAAGGGTTATCACCTAGTCTTGCAAGCGAAATTCAAGGGTTAACCCTATTGCATGCATGACCTGACGTGAAAAGGCCGACCGCGCAATGCGGTCAAGCGCGCGTCGCGGCCGCGACCCCGTCGTGGTCCCCGTCCGGTCGGCGCCACGGGTCCACATGGGTCATCAGGTTCAGCACGCGGTGGCGCTGCAGCACGCGGCGCCGCGCTTCGACGGCGATCTCGTGGCCGGCCTCCACGGTCAGCGCCGCGTCCACCTCGATGTGGGCGTCCACGACGACCATGTCGCCCATCTTGCGGGTGCGGATGTCGTGCACGCCCATGATGCCGGGCGTCTCCACCAGCGTGAGGCGGATGGCCGCGACCTCCTCCTCGTCGACGGCCCTGTCCATCAGGTCGTGCAGGGCATCCCAGCCGAATTCCCAGCCCATCCGGGTGACCATGAAGCCGACGATGGCCGCGGCGATGGGGTCGAGGATGGGGTAGCCCGCGAGGTTGCCGATGATGCCGATGCCGACCACCAGCGAGGACGCGGCGTCCGAGCGCGCATGCCAGGCATTGGCCACCAGCATGCTGGACTTGACCCGCTTGGCCACGGCCAGCATGTAGCGGAACAGCAGCTCCTTGGCCGTCAGCGCGCCGAGCGCCACCCACAGCGCGGCCATGTGCACCTGCGGGATGGCCTCGGGCTGCTGCAGCTTGGTGATGGCCGAGCCCAGCATGCCCAGGCCCACGGCGAGCAGCAGCAGGCCCAGCACCAGCGAGGCCGCCGTCTCGTAGCGGTGGTGGCCATAGGGGTGGTCCGCGTCGGCGTCCTTCCGGCTGTGGTGGCTGGCCAGCAGCACGACGAAGTCGGCGATCAGGTCGGACAGCGAATGCACGCCGTCGGCCACCAGGCCCTGGGACTTGGTCAGCAGGCCGGCGGTGATCTGGGTCGACGTGAGCGCCAGGTTGACGATGACGCTGACCCAGGTGCTGCGGGATGCGGCGGCGGCGCGCTCGGCCGCGCTGTGTTCGGTGTCCTCGGAATCGTCGGGTATGGGCTGCATGGGGTGTGGGGGCTGGGCAGGTCGTCGATGTCGACCCGCCGGCGTAAGTGGTCAAGCTGAAACTGGCATGAAGGGCTCCGGCGGGCGGGCCCTCACTCCTCGGCGCTGGCGTTCCAGAACGCCTGGACCACGCCCGGCGTGGCCTCCAGGCGCGCGGTCACCTCGTCGAGCTGCTCAGGGACGACGGCGGTGGCGTAGAGCGTGGCCCCGATCTCGGCGTCGTTCTGGCCGAAGGGGTGCTGATCCACCGCGCGCGCCGGATAGCTCGCCTCCTCCAGCAGCTCGATCAGGCGCTCGTGCACCTCGGCCTGCCGGTCGCGCCCGCAGATCACATAGACCGTGTAGGTGGCCTCGCTGGATTCCTCCTCCACCGGCCGGCGGTTGATGCGGTTCGCCACCGGGCGCAGCAGCGTGTTGCTGGCCAGCACGAACAGCGAGGCCACGACGGCTTCGCCCAGCAGGTCCGCGCCGGCACAGGCGCCCACGGCCGCCGATCCCCACAGCGTGGCCGCGGTGTTCAGGCCGATGACATTGGCCCCTTCCTTCATGATCGCGCCGGCGCCGAGGAAGCCCACGCCCGAGACGACATAGGCCACCACGTGCACGGCGCTTGCGTTGCCGCCGAGCCGCTGGGCCATGTCCACGAAGACCGCCGAGGCCACGGCCACCAGTGCATTGGTGCGCAGCCCGGCCGTGCGCTGGCGCCATTGGCGCTCCAGCCCGATCAGCCCGCCGAGGGCGAAGGCGGCGCTCACGCTGAACAGGGTGTCCAGCAGCGACTCGAGGTTGAGGTTGTTCAGGGCTTGCATCGTCAATACTCCGCGTGCAGGCGCAATGCCAGGATCGACACCGGCCCGCGGTCGGCGTTGTAGGCCGGGTGGCGCACATGCTGGTAGTCGCCGGTCACGGACAGGAAGCGGCCCAGCGCAACCTTGTAGAAGACCTCGAAGACCTGTTCCGTCGCGTAGTGCGGCAGCATGCCGTCCCCGACCAGGATGCCGAGTCCGCCGGCCGCGAAGAACTGCCGTGCCGGGCTCGACAGGTCGTTGGCCGCCAGCGCCGCGCCCAGCGTGTGCTCAGGCTGCCGCCACAGGCCGCCCTTGAGCTGCAGGCCGGCCGCGACCGAGCGGTTGATGTCGGTGAAGTCGTAGGCCTCGGTGCGGCCATCGTTCCAGCTGTAGCGGACGAAGGCGCCGACGCCGTCGGCCAGTTCCTGCTCGGCATTGAAGGCCAGACCGTGCTTGCGCTGGAGCCGGCGCAGCGGCGTGAGGTCCGCCGGCATCTGGCCGCCCTGGGCCTGGCCGAAGGCGTCGGCATAGCTCGCCATGCGCGCCTCGGTCACGAAGCCCAGCAGCCGCGCTGCGCCCTGGCGGCCCATCCAGCGGAAGCGGCGCTCGGCCTCCAGCAGCCACTGGTGTTGACCGAAGCGGCCGTCCAGGGTTTCGCCGTTCGGCAGCTTGGACATCGCATAGAAGCCGGCCCGCAGCGACCAGTCGCCGCGGACCCATTCGGCCGTCGCGCCCGAGCTGAAGCCCCAGGAATCGGCGGCGTAGTCGAACGCGCCGCCGTCGATGATGGACCAGTTCAGGAAGTCGGCGCGCGGATCGTGGGCGTAGCTGTTGCCGTCGAACAGGTCGGCGACCGAGATCTTGCCCAGCGTCAGCGTGAGCCGCTCATCCGGGCGGGCGCCCGCCAGCTGGTTGGCGCCGGTTTCCACCCCGCTGGTCGCGTCGCCCAGCGCAATCGTCTGGCGCAGGAAGGCGCGGTGCAGGCGGCCGTAGACGCTGTCGTGGCCGACCTTGTAGGCGGCGCCGCTGGTGAAGCCGGCGACGCCCATCGTGTTGGCCAGGCCGTAACCCTGGTCGAGCTCGGGGTTGATATAGAACTCGCCGCCCTGCCACAGCCGCAGGCCGAGGAAGAGCGTGGCGTCCAGCGTCTCCTTGGCGCTTTCGCGCGGCAGCAGGCTGTTGGCGCCGGCATAGGGCGAGTTGAAGCCGCCATGCCTTTGCGTCGTGCTGGTGGCCTGCAGATGCCAGTTCCAGTCTTGCTGGCCCTGGCTGTCCTGCGCCTGGGCGATGGGGCTCAGGCCGGCGCCGAGGAGCAGGGCCGGCAGCCAGGCCGTCATGTTGAAGAGATTCGTCATCGTCATTTTTCGGATCGGAAACGGTGTGTGTGTGGTGTTCGATGTCGCTCAGGCCAAGGCCAGCTGCAGCACGCGCAGCACGACCATCGCGACGGCCAGCAGCAGATACAGGCGCAGCACGCCCATCCACAGCCGCGTCGTCGGCGTGAGTTGCGCCGGCCTCAGCAGATGCAGCGGCGGCATGCGCCATTGCTCCATCTGCCGCGGGCTGGCGGGCCGCGCATCGTCGCGCGGCCGGGGCAGGGCGGCCGCGCGATGGGCGCGCGTCGCCAGGGTCGCCAGGCCGATCAGCAGGGCCAGCAGGCCGCCGCCGACCAGTATCGCGACGATCTGGTCCTCGCCGATGTCGGGGAAGATCACCGCGGCCGTCAGCACGGTCGACAGGATCACCAGCACCGCGACGACGGCCGACGTGAAGGCATTGGTCCAGCGGCCGTTGACCCAGGGGCCCAGCACCTGGCGGTCGTTGCAAAGCAGCAGCAGGAAGACCGAGGCGCTGGGCAGCAGCACGCCGGCCAGGGTCTGCACGGCATTGGTCAGCAGGCCGAGCGGCACGCCGGGCAGCAGCACCAGGGCCGCGGCCAGCACGATCAGCCCGCAGTAGACGAGGTAGAAGCCCTTGGCCTCGCCCGGCTTGCGGTGCAGCGAATGGTTGACCGCCAGCACATCGCCCACCGCATAGGCCGTGGACAGCGACACGGCCGCCGCGCCGATCACGCTGGCGTCGATCAGCGCCAGCGCGAACAGCGTGCCCGCCCCATGGCCGTGGTACTGGGCCAGGCCCCGGGCCACGGCCAGCGCATCGCTGAACCGGCCCGCCTCGGGCTTGCCGGCAAAGCAATGGGCCACCAGGCCGATCAGCGCGACCGCGCCCAGCACCACCAGCACGATGCCCAGCCAGAGGTCCAGGCGCTCGTAGCGGATGAAGCGCGGCGTGATGCGCTTGTCGATGACATAGCTCTGCTGGAAGAACAGCTGCCACGGCGCGATCGTCGTGCCGACGATGCCGATGATGAGCAGCATCACGTCGCTGAGCCTGCCGTCCCTGGGCATCTGCACCGTGGCGAAGTCGCGCACCAGCTGGCCCATCGGCGGATGCACCATGACGAACAGCGGCAGCAGCACCAGGCTGCCCAGCACCAGGCTCAGGGCGAAGCGCTCGAAGCGGCGGAAGTCGCCGGTGCTGGCCGCCAGCATGATGAGCACGGCCGCGATGCCGACGCCCGGCGCGCGCGGAATGCCCAGGTAGTCCAGGCCGAGCGCGATGCCGATGAACTCGGTGACGAGGGTCAGCGCGTTCAGCAGGAACAGGTCGACGACGCTGAAGGCGCCCCAGAACCTGCCGAAGCGTTCGAGGATCAGCCGCGCATGGCCCACCCCCGTCACCGCGCCCAGGCGCAGCACCATCTCCTGGTTTACGTAGAGCACCGGGATCAGCAGCGCGAGCGTCCACAGCAGCGTGGTGCCGTAGTTCTGCCCGGCCTGGGCATAGGTCGAGAAGGCGCCGGCGTCGTTGTCGCCGACCATCACGATCAGGCCCGGCCCCAGGATGGCCAGCAGGGTCTTGAGGCGCCGCATCGGGCCACGCGCATGGCCGGCGTCGCCGAGCTTGATGGTCCCGAGCGCGCCGCGGATGTCGCCGACATGGGCAGCATCCAGCACGGCGCCGTTGCGGGGCGGCAGGGTCGTGGAATCCATGGGACTCTCCTCCTCCTCGCGGCGGGTTCAGCGGCCCGCACCGAGGCCGTCGACGAGCAGGCCGTAGGCCGGGCGCTGAGGCTGCTGGAGGGTCGGGCGGAGAGCGCGCCGGAGCAGGCGGCCCATGAAGCTGGCGGCGGCCAGCGCGTGGAACTTGAAGGTCATCGGTTTCTCCTGCGGCAGCACGGAGAAACCGTCGCGCTCAGGCGCGCGCAGCCCTCCGCGGCGGTGCCGGGTTCGGGATGGAAAGGGAAAGCGGGGTGGGGAGGGGCGCGCGTCGGCGCCAACTAGGGTCGGGGTCCATGCGTTCTCCTGTCGGTGTTGAATCGGGGCCGCCCGTCAGGCGGCCGTGCCCGGGCGCCCGGGCTGGGTCAGCCAGAAGGCGCGCAGCCGATGCGTGGGCCAGATGCTGGCGGCATCGATGCGGCTCCACGGCGCGGCGGCAGGCGGCGGCGAAGGCGCACGCGCGGGCGACGAGTGCTGGCCTTCGCGACGGGCTTGTTGGTTCGACATGGGCGGTTCTCCGGGGCAAGGCCGGCCACCACCATGCATGCACAAGGCAGAAGATCACGCGCTGACCAGCGGCGCGCTGATGCACGCCACGGGTCGGCAGCTTCAGTGAAACGAGGGAGAAGCAGGCCCTGGAACAGGGCGGGGCAATGGGCGCTCGGACCGCTCAGGTCGAACGCCGGGGAGTCGGCGTCAGACGGCTGGGCAGCTGGCGGCCATCACGGCTCGCTTCGATTCACTGCAACAACTGGCACTGTCCACGCACGGGGCTCCGAAGTTTGGATGTCAGGATTGTTGCACCGCAATATTGCGCATGTCAACGAAATCAGGCCGCGGCGCGGACGGCGACGCCTTCGCTCACATAGACGCAGTCGCCGTGCTCGAACACGCGCACCTCGCCGGGCGCGAATGCCTGCCAGGCTTCGCCATGGGTCAGGGGCTCGGTCGAGACCAGGGCCATGCGGTCCGCCGGGCCGTTGACGGTCGCGAGGTCGACGCTGAGATCGCCATCGCGCAGGCTGGCATGGCCGAAGGGCGGGCGGCGCTGCAGCCAGTGCAGCCGCGTGGAGGCGTGGGCCAGCATCGCGCAGCCGTCGGTCAGCAGCAGGTTGAAGCGGCCGTGCTCGGCGACTTCGTGGATCCAGGGCGTCAGCGTCGCCGCGAGTTCGGGCCAGTCGGGCAGGCGATTGTCGAAATGCTGCTGCAGCCGCTGCATCAGCCAGCAGAAGGCGCGCTCGCTGTCGGTCTGGCCGGCCGGCAGGAAGCTGCCGTCCAGCGCGGGACGGAAATCCTTCAGGTCGCCGTTGTGCGCGAAGACCCAGGTGCGGCCGGCCCAGTCGCGGCGGAAGGGATGGCAGTTCTCCACGGCGCGCTCGCCCTGGGTCGCCTTGCGGATATGGGCCAGGATGTTGCGCACGCGCACCGGCTCGTGGCCGAGGCGCCGGGCCAGTTCGGACTCGGCGGCAGGGCTGTCCTCGACGACGACATCGCAGCGCTCGCCGGCGTGGAAGGCAACGCCCCAGCCGTCGACATGGTCCGCGGTGCGCCCGCCGCGGGCGGCGAAGCCGCTCAGCGAGAAGGTGGCGGCGGCCGGCTGGCAGCTGTTGAGGGCGAAGAGCTCACACATCGGTCGGGGGCGGAAGCTGTCGGTGCAGGTTGCAACGCCGCCAGTCTGAGCGCGGATGACGGATTCGCCAACGAAGCATGCGTCATGAGCTTATTCGGCCGGCCCGGAGCGTGCGTAATGCGCACCGCGGGGCTCAGGCGCCGGCCTGGCGCAGCGTCTGCACCAGCATGCGCTGCAGGCTGTCGACGGCCTTGGAGCCGCGCGAGGCCTGGCTGCGGTAGACGGCGACCTGCATCGGCTCCAGCGGCCCGAGGCCGTGTTCGAGGCCGAGCACCTGCAGGTGCGGCGGCGCGCTGCACTGGGTCAGCACTGCGACGGCCAGGCCGCTCTCGACGGCGGCGATCTGCCCGGCGAGGCTGGAGCTGTTGTAGACGACCTTGTAGGGCCGGCCCTGCAGCGCCAGCGCATTGATCGCGCTGCGCCGGCCGAGGCTGGCCTCCTCGTAGACGGCGATGGGCAGCGGGTTGCGCTGCCAGACCTCGAACTGCGGCGAGCCGACCCAGACCATGGGCTCGTGGAAGAGCAGCGTGCCGCGGCGGGCGTGGTCGCGCGACACCAGCGCGAGGTCCAGCTCGCCGCGCGCCACACGCGGGATCAGCGACGTGGACTGCTCGCAGTCGAGTTGGATCTCCACGCCGCCGTGCCGCGGCGCGAAGCGCTTGAGCACCGGCGTCAGGTATTTGCTGGCGTAGTCGTCCGGCACGCCCAGGCGCACCAGGCCGCTGACGCCGTCTTCGCCCAGCGCCGCCTGGGCTTCGGCCTGCAGGTCGAGGATGCGCCGCGCATAGCCGAGCAGGGTCTGGCCCGCGTGCGTCAGCACCAGCCGGCGCGGGCCGCGGACGAGCAGGCGCTGGCAGACGGCCGACTCCAGCTTCTTGAGCTGCATGCTGACCGCCGACTGCGAGCGGTTCACCTCCGCCGCGGCGCTGGACAGCGAGCCTGCGTCGACGGTGGCGACGAAGCATTTCAGCCAGTCGATCTGCAGGTCGCGCATGGATTCGAAAACCGGATGATTGGTGGTCGAATTATCCGCTTTTCGTCGATGGCGCCGGCCTGCACATTGGCGCCATGAAAGCTGTTTCCTCCACCGTCACGCCCGGCCCGCTCGATGCGCGCGCCGGCGCGGTCATGACGCTGCTGTGCCTGATCTGGAGCCTGCAGCAGCTGTCGCTGAAGGCCATCGCCGCCGAGGCCAGCCCGATGCTGGTCGTCGCGCTCAGGTCGCTGGTCGCCCTGGTGCTGCTGGCGCTGCTGATGCGCCGCCGCGGCGAGAGGCCGGCGCGCCGCCACTGGCGGCCGGGCGCCGTGGCCGGCCTGCTGTTCGGGCTGGAATACCTGCTCGTGTCCGAGGCGCTGCGGCTGACGCAGGCCTCGCACGTCGTCATCTTCCTGTACACGGCGCCGATCTTTGCCGCGCTGGGCCTGCATCTGCGCCTGCCGGCCGAGCGCCTGGGCGGGCGGCAATGGGTGGGCATCGCGCTCGCGTTCGGCGGCATCGCGCTGGCCTTCCTGGGTGGCGCCCGGGATGAGTCAGGCGCCTGGGCGCCGCTGGGCGACGGCCTGGCGCTGCTGGCCGGCATGGCCTGGGGCGCGACGACGATCACGATCCGCTGCTCGGCGCTTGCCGCGGCGCCCGCCACCGAGACCCTGCTCTACCAACTGCTGGGTGCCTTCGGCCTGCTGCTGCCGGCCACTGCGATGACGCGGCAATGGCATTTCGAGCCCACGGCCGTGGTCTGGGCGCATCTGGGCTTCCAGAGCCTGGTCGTGTCTTTCGCGAGCTTCCTGACCTGGTGCTGGCTGCTGCGCCGCTACCTCGCGTCCCGGCTCGGCGTGTTCTCCTTCCTGACGCCGCTGTTCGGCGTCGTGCTGGGCGTGTGGCTGCTGGGCGAGTCGCTCGCGCCGGCCTTCGTCGCGGGCAGCGGGCTGGTGCTCGCCGGCATCGGCCTGGTCAGGCCGCCTGCCCGTCGCGGGCCGGTCAGAGCGGCCGTACGTTGCCGCCCAGGCTGCCCGGCGGGTAGCCGTCGTTGAACAGCTGCCAGACCCGGCCGGCCTTCGCGGCCTGGCCGAAGGCCTGGCGCAGCGTGCGGCGGTCGGCCTCGCCCAGGCGCTGGCGCGACAGGTAGACGCCGCTCTCGGCCCAGCCCAGCTCCTCCAGCGCCTCGCTGCGCACCTGCTTGAGCAGCGGGGCGAGGTCGGCCTCGGCGGCCAGCGTGCTGACGAAGGTGGCCGTCATCATGATGGTGGCCTGCGCGAGGCCCTGGCGCAGCGCGCGGGCCGCGCCGGCGACGTCAGCTTCCTCGACGAGGCGCTTGCGCTCGCGCAGCGTGGCCACTGCGGCGTCGTAGGCGGCGCCGAAGGTGAAGCCGCGCACGACGGCGAGCTTGAAGTCGGGCTGGGCGAGCAGTTCGGCCAGTGAGCGTGGCGCGGGCAGCTCGTGCGACAGCGTCAGCAGGCTGGCGCGCACCTGGATCAGCGGCACGAACTCGCCGTCCCGGTCACGCGCCGGCGAGGCCGCCGCAGGGATCAGCAGGTCGGCCTGGGCCGACTCGAACAGCTTCAGCAGCCGCGCCCGCGGCACGCGGTGGACCTGGAATACGCAGCCCGTGGAGGCGGCCAGCTCGCGCAGCAGCGCCGGGTAGATGCCGCCGGCGCGCTCGCCGTCGAAGCTGACGCTCAGGCCCAGGGGTGCCATCGGCACGTCGATGGGCCGCTGGCAACCGGCACCGGCCGGCGGCACCGCCAGCAGGACGGCCGCCCATGCGCCCCACAAGCCTGATCGCCAAATCGCGTTCATGCCCTTGCCCCCATCGTCCGCCGGCTCAGCCCCGGGTTGTTTGGGGCCTATTGTGATGCCGGCCCGCGGCGCGTTCCAGCAGGTCGAACAACAGCTGCACCAGCACCGCCAGCAGCGCCGCCGGCAGCGCGCCGGCCAGCATCAGCGCGCTGTCGTTGACGGCCAGTCCGGCGACGATGCGCTCGCCCAGGCCGCCGGCACCGACGAAGGCCGCCACGGTGGCGGTGCCCACATTCGTGACGGCGGCGGTCTTCACGCCGGCCATCAGCGTCGGCAGGGCCAGCGGCAGCTCGATGGCGCGCAGCGTCTGCCCGCGCGTCAAGCCCAGGGCCTGGGCCGCCTGCACGAGGCCGGCCGGCACGCCCTGCAGGCCGGCATGGGTGTTTCGCACGACGGGCAGCAGCGCGTAGACGAACAGGGCCAGCAGCGCCGGCACGAAGCCGATGCGGCCGACGAGGGCGATCAGGAAGGCCAGCAGGGCCAGCGAGGGCAGGGTCTGCAGCAGGCCCACCGCCGCCATCACCGGCGCGGCCAGGCGCGGCAGCCGGTGGGCCGCGATGCCCAGCGGCACGGCCACCGCCACGGCCAGCAGCAGCGAGGCCAGCACCAGGGCCAGGTGCTGGGCGAGCAGCCCGGGCAGGTCGGGCGCCAGCAGCCGGGCCAGCAGGCCGCCGCGTGGCGCCGCGGCCGGCGCGGCCTGGCCGAGGAAGCCGCGCGCCACGTCGGCGAACGGCCGCCCGTCCAGCTCGGCCGCCGCGTTGAGGCGGATCATGGCCGCCTCGGGCAGCCGGCCCGCCAGGCCCTGCAGCGGCTGCGCGTCCACCGCCGTCCGCATCAGCAGCACCGCGTCGTAGCGCGGGAAGAAGCCGCGGTCGTCGCGCAGCACGCGCACCGGCTGGCGCGCCAGTTGTGCGTCGGTCGTGTAGACGTCGATGAGGTCGACCTGGCCGCCGGCCAGCGCCGCATAGGCCAGGCCGTGGTCCAGCCCGGCGCCGGGCGCGAGCTTCAGGCCGTAGGCGCGCTGCAGCGCCGGCCAGCCGTCGGCGCGGGCGATGAACTCGTGCGACAGGCCGGGCTTCAGCGCCGCCGCCTTGGCGGCCAGGTCGGAGATCGTTGCGATGCCCAGTCGTGCGGCGTCGGCCTCGCGCATGGCCAGCGCATAGCTGTTGTTGAAGCCCAGCGGCACGGCGGCCTTCAGGCCCAGTGGCGCGAGCCAGGCGTTGAGCTGGGCCAGCGGTGCCTGCGCGTCGGCCGGCGCGTCGCGCCTGAGCAGCTCGCGCACGATGGTGCCGGTGTATTCGGGGTAGATGTCGATCTGGCCCTCGCGCAGCGCCGCGGCCAGGATGGCCGTGTTGCCCAGGCCCTGGCGGTGCTCGGCGGCGATGCCCTGGGCGGCCAGCGTCTGAGTGACGATCTCGCCGAGCAGATAGCTCTCGGTGAAGCGCTTGGAGCCGACGACCAGCGGCGCCGCTGCCAGCGGGCCCGCCAGCAAAGCCAGCAGCAGCGCGGCGACTCGGGCCGGCCACGACCCGCGGCGGGCCTGGCGGCCCGAGGAAGCATCGACTTGCATGCGGCGCATGCTAGGGCAGGGCCGGCTTGCGCCAATCTGTCAACTCGTGGAAAGCGTGACATGGCGGCCGGGGTCGATCTCCCTAGAGTGGCCGCAACGGCTACCCATCTCAATCCACCATGAACGATCGCAACCTCGTCCGCGGCCTCGTGCTCGCGGCCATCGCGCTGGGCTTCGGCCTGGGTGCGCTGCGCTACCCCATCAACGACTTCTCGCATGCCGGGCCGGGGCTGTTCCCGCTGCTGGTCAGCAGCCTGCTCGGCCTCGTGGCCGTCGTGAGCATCGTGCGCTCGCGCTTCGTCGCGCCGGTGCCGCTGGCCTTCAAGCCGCGCAATATCGCGCTGCTGATGGCGGCGCTGTGCAGTTTCGCGCTGGTCAGCAAACTGCTGCACAACATGGTGGCGGGCATCGTGCTGATGAGCCTCATCGCCGGCTTCGCGGCGACCGAGCGCTCCTGGCGCCGCGACCTGAAGATTGCCGCCTGCCTCGTCGCCATCGCCTTCGCCTTCCAGAAGCTGCTGGGGCTCAACCTGCCGCTGTACTGAAGGGCACCCGATGGAAATCCTTCAGAACCTCGCCTTCGGCTTCGGCCATGCGCTGACGCTGCAGAACCTGCTGTTCTGCGCCATCGGCTGCGTCGTCGGCACGCTGGTGGGCCTGCTGCCCGGCCTCGGGCCGCTGGCCACCATCAGCCTGCTGCTGCCGCTGACCTATTCCATCCCGACCGGCGGCGCCCTCATCATGCTGGCCGGCATCTACTACGGCGCGCAGTACGGCGACAGCGTCAGCGCCATCACGATGCGGATCCCGCATGCCAGCTCCATCGTGGCCTGCATCGACGGCTACCAGATGACGCTCAAGGGCCGCACGGGCCTGGCCCTGTTCACGGCCGGCATCTCCAGCTTCATCGGCGGCACGGTGGCCATCGTCGTGCTGGCCAGCCTGGCGCCTCTGCTCGGCGAGGTGGCGCTGATGTTCGGCCCGGCGGACTACTGCTCGCTGATCCTGCTCGGCTTCTTCTGCGTCAGCTTCGTCACCACCGGCAGCCTGCTCAACGGCCTGGCCATGTGCCTCGTCGGCGTGCTGCTGGGCTCGATCGGCACCGACGTGATCTCCGGCCAGCAGCGCTACACCTTCGACCTGCCCTTCCTGATGGACGGCGTGGGCCTGGTCAGCGTGGCCCTGGGCTGCTTTGGCATCGCCGAGATCACGAAGAACCTCGACGCGCACGAGGAGCGCTCGCCCTTCAGCGGCAAGATCCACCTGATGCCGAGCTGGGCCGAGTTCAAGCGCATCATCCCCAGCGCGCTGCGCGGCAGCGCCGTCGGCTCCTTCCTCGGCATCCTGCCCGGCGGCGGGCCGGTCATCGCGCAGTTCGCGGCCTATGCGCTGGACAAGAAGGTCAGCAAATACAAGGACGAGATCGGCAGCGGCGCCATCGAGGGCGTGGCCGGCCAGGCCGCCGCCGACGAGGCCGCCGCACGCACCAGCTTCATCCCGCTGATGAGCATTGGCATCCCGGAGAACCCGGTCATGGCGCTGATGATGGCGGCCTTCATCATCAAGGGCATCCAGCCCGGGCCCAACATGATCTCCGGCCACCCCGACCTGTTCTGGGGCCTGGTGGCCAGCATGTGGGTGGGCAATGTCTTCCTCGTCGTGCTGAACGTGCCGCTGGTGCGCTACTGGCTGTCGGTGTTCAGGATCCCCTACAACGTGCTGTTCCCGGCCATCCTGTTCTTCTGCTGCATCGGCACCTTCAGCGTCAACAACAACCTCGACGACATCTTCACGACGGCCGCCTTCGGCCTGCTGGGCTATCTGTTCGCGCGTCTGGACCTGGACGCCGCGCCGCTGATGCTCGGCTTCATCCTCGGCCCCATGCAGGAGGAATACTTCCGCCGCGCGCTGCTGCTGAGCCGCGGCAGCTTCACGACCTTCGTGACCCGGCCGATCAGCGGCGGGCTGCTGGCGCTGATCTCGGTGTTCGTCGTGTGGCAGCTGGTGGCGTTCCTGCGCGCCGCGCCTCAGCGCAGCCTGGCGGCCAGCAGTTCATAGCCGGCGCCCACGCGCATCGGCCGGGTGTCGTCCAGGTGGGCGCGCAGCACCCGCCTGAGCGTCTGCGGCTGCGGCGTCAGCGGCCCGGCGAAGCGCACATGCGTGTCGTCGGCGATCAGCAGCGTCGGGAAGGTCTCGATGTCGAGGTCGCCGACGAGCTCGGCCTCGTCCTCGATGTCGATCCAGCGCACCTGCAGATCCTGCTGCGGCAGCTCGGCGCAGGCGGCTTCGAAAACCTCCTGGTAGGACTCACAGGTGCGGCACCAGGCCGCGCAGAGGCAGGCGACGTGAACGGTCATGGGGCGCCATGGTGCCATGCCCGCCGTGGTTCAAGCCGCCGTGGGGGCGTGGCCGACGATGTGGCGCAGCACGCGATCCTCCAGTTCGGCGAAGCCCGGCGCGGCGCGTGAGCGCGGGCGCGGCAGCGACACTGCCGCGTCCAGCGCGATGCCGCCGCGGTCGACGAGCAGCACGCGGTCGGCCAGGGCCACGGCCTCGGCGACGTCGTGGGTCACGAGCAGGGCCGTGAAGCCGTGGCGGCGCCAGAGCTGCTCGATGAGGCGGTGCATTTCCAGCCGGGTCAGCGCGTCCAGCGCGCCGAGGGGTTCGTCCAGCAGCAGCAGGCGCGGGCGGTGCACGAGGGCGCGGGCCAGCGCCACGCGCTGGCGCTGGCCGCCGGACAGCGTCGACGGCCAGTCGCCGCCGCGGCCGGCCAGACCGACCTGGCCGAGGGCTTCCATCGCGCGCGCGCTGGCCTCGGGGCCGGCCAGGCCCAGGGCCACGTTGTCGACGACGCGCTTCCAGGGCAGCAGGCGGGCGTCCTGGAACATCAGCCGGCGTTCGTCGGCCGTACCCGCCTCGACGAGGCCGGCCGTCGGCGTGTCCAGCCCGGCGATGAGGCGCAACAGCGTGCTCTTGCCGCAGCCGCTGCGGCCCACCAGCGCGACGAATTCGCCGGGCGCGATGGCGAGGTCGAGGTCCTTCAGCACATGGCGCGCGCCGAAGGATTTGGCGACACCGCGCAGCTTCAGCGCCAGGCCGCGAGGGTCGCCGGCGCGGCGTGCGTCTTCATGCACCGACTCGCGCGGCAGCACGGGGGTGTCGAACTCGGTCAGCCACATCGTCAGCCCCTCTCGGCGGCATAGCCGCGGTGCCAGGGCAGCCAGGCCTGTTCCAGGCCGCGCGCCACGACGTCGGCCAGCTTGCCCAGCAGCGCATAGAGCAGGATGCCGACGAGCACGATGTCGGTCTGCAGGAACTCGCGGGCGTTCATCGTCAGATAGCCGATGCCGGCCTGGGCCGACAGCGTCTCGGCGACGATGAGCAGCACCCACATCAGGCCCAGCGAGAAGCGCAGCCCGACGAGGATGGACGGCAGCGCGCCGGGCAGGATGACCTGCCGGTACAGCTGCCAGCCCGACAGGCCGTAGCTGCGCGCCATCTCGATGAGGTCGCGGTCCACGCCGCGGATGCCGTGGAAGGTGTTCAGATAGACCGGGAAGAACACGCCCACGGCGACCAGCACCAGCTTGGCCGCCTCGTCGATGCCGAACCACAGGATGACCAGCGGGATCAGCGCCAGCGCCGGGATGTTGCGCAGCATCTGCAACGTCGTGTCCAGCAGCGCCTCGGCCGCTTTCCAGGTGCCGGTGACGAGGCCCAGCAGCAGGCCCAGGCCGCCGCCCAGCGCCAGCGCCGAGAAGGCGCGCACCGTGCTGACTGCGACATGGTGGGCCAGTTCGCCGGAGCGCAGCAGCTGCCAGAAGGCCGCCAGCACGGCGGCCGGCTCGGGCAGGATGCGCGCGGACAGCAGGCCGCTGCGCGAGGCGGCCTCCCAGGCGAGCAGGATGATCGCGGGCAGCAGCCAGGGGAGGGCGTGGCGCATGCTCAGCTCGCGGCCAGCTGCTTGGGCACCAGGCCGTGGGCCATCAGCTCGCCGGCCGGGCCGCGCAGGCGCTCGCGCAACTGCAGCGGCAGCAGCGGGAAGACCAGCTCGGCAAAGCGGTGCGCCTCGTCCAGATGCGGGTAGCCGCTGAGGATGAAGTGCTCCAGGCCAAGGGCGGCGTACTCCCGGATGCGCTCGGCCACCTGCTGCGGGTTGCCGACCAGGGCCGTGCCCGCGCCACCGCGCACCAGGCCCACGCCGGCCCACAGGTTGGGCGAGATCTCCAGCCCTTCGCGCACATTGGCGCGGTTGAACCTGCCGCGGTGCAGCTCGGCCATGCGGCGCTGGCCGACCGAGTCCATGCTCGCGAAGCGCGCCTGCGCGGCGGCGACCGTGGCTTCGTCAAGCTGCGAGACCAGCTCGGTCGCGGCGCGCCAGGCCTCGTCCTCGGTCTCGCGGACGATGACGTGCAGCCGGATGCCGTAGTGCAGCTTGCGGCCGTGGGCGGCCGCGCGGGCGCGCACGTCGGCGATCTTCCTGGCTACCTCGTCGGGCGGCTCGCCCCAGGTCAGATAGGTGTCGGCCTGCTCGGCGGCGAGATCGTGGGCCGGGCCGGAGGAGCCGCCGAAGAAGACCGGCGGGTGGGGCGACTGCAGCGGCGGGAACAGCAGCCTGGCGCCCTTGACGCCGAGGTGTTCGCCGTCGAAGTCGAAGGGCCGGCCCTCGTGCGAGCGCGTCATGACCTCGCGCCAGATGCGGATGAACTCGGCCGCCTGCGCATAGCGCTCGGCGTGGTCCAGGAACTGGCCGTCGCCGGCCAGCTCGCCGGCATCGCCGCCGGTGACGAGGTTGACGAGCAACCGCCCGCCGGAGAGCCGGTCCAGCGTCGCGGCCATGCGGGCGCTCTGCGTCGGCGCCACCAGCCCGGGGCGCAGCGCGACGAGGAACTTGAGCCGCCGCGTCGCGTCGATGAGGCTGGCCGCGACCAGCCAGGAGTCCTCGCAGGACTGGCCGGTGGGGATCAGCACGCCCTCGTAGCCGAGGTTGTCGGCGGCGATCGCGATCTGCTTGAAATAGGCATGGTCGGCCACGCGCGCGCCGCGCGAGGTGCCGAGGTAGCGGCTGTCGCCGTGGGTGGGGATGAACCAGAAGATCTTCATGCTTTCTTCACCTGTGCGACGGCGTCGGCGACGCGGATGGGGCGGGGGATCAGGCCCAGTTCGGCGAAGGCGTCGGCCACCTGCTGCTGGTCGTTGACGAGGGCCGGCGTCAGCGGGCCGACCGGCGCGGCGCCGCGGCGCTCGACCATGCGCAGCACCGTGGCCGGCGGCAGGCCGGCGAACTCGGCATAGCGCTGCACCGCGTCGCGGCGGTCGGCGCGCGCGCGGGCGTCGATGTCGGTCAGGGCCTGGAAGATGGTCTTGACCAGCGCCGGCTGCTGGGCCAGCGCGCGCGAGGCGAGGTAGAAGGTGTTGTTGTTCGTCAGGCCGCGGCTGGTGGCCAGCGTGCGCAGTTCGCCGCTGATCTCGGCGGCGGCGTAGTAGGGATCCCAGACGGCCCAGGCATCCACCGAGCCGCGCTCGAAGGCCGCGCGCGCGTCGGCCGGCGGCAGGTAGACGGGCTGGATGTCGGCCCAGCCCAGGCCCGCGCGCTTGACGGCCTGCACGGTCAGGAAATGGGCGCTGCTGCCGCGCTGCAATGCGATGCGCCGGCCCCGCAGGTCGGCCAGCGTCTTCAGCGGCGAGTCGGGCTTGACGAGCAGGGCCGAGCTGTCGGGCTTGGGCGGCTCGGCGCCGACGTAGACGACGTCCTTGCCCGCGGCCTGCGCGAACACGGGCGGCGCGTCGCCGGTGGCGCCGAGGTCCACGCTGCCCAGCGCCAGCGCCTCCAGCAGCTGCGGGCCGGCGGGGAATTCGGTCCACTGGATCCGGGTCGAGGGCAGGCGCTGTTCCAGCAGGCCGTAGCTCTTCAGCAGCGCGAGGTTGAGCGAGCCTTTCTGGAAGCCGATGCGCAGCACGGCGGGCGACTGCCCGAGGGCGTGGCGCCAGGCGGCCGCGGTGGTTGCCAGGATGGCAACGGCGGCGCGGCGGGTCGTGCTCATCGCGCGGCCTCCGCAACGGTGGCGCTGCCCGGCAGCGCATCGGCCACGCGGATGGGCCTGGGGATCAGCCCGAGGGCGTGGAAGGCGTCGGCGATCTTCTGCTGCTCGGCGGCGACGGCGGCGGTGAGCGGCTTCACGCCGTACTGGTAGCGCGTCAGGCTCTTCTCGACGACCTCGGGCTCCAGCCCCTGCAGCGGCGCGATGACGGCCGCAGCAGCCTTGGTGTTGGCCTTCAGGTAGGCCGCCTGGGCCTGACTGTCGTCGAACAGCGCCTGGATGACCTTGGGGTTCTGCTGGGCGTAGCCGCGCTCGGCCAGGTAGTAGGCATAGTTGTTGACGATGCCGCGGCCGTCCAGCAGCACGCGTGCGCCGCTCTGCTTCTCGACGGCGGCGAGGAAGGGGTCCCAGATCACCCAGGCGTCCACCGCGCCGCGCTCGAAGGCCGCGCGCGCGTCGGCCGGCGGCAGGAAGACGGGCTGGATGTCGGCGTACTTCAGGCCCTGCTTCTCCAGTGCCTTGACGAGCAGGTAGTGGACATTGCTGCCCTTGTTCAGCGCGATCTTTTTGCCTTTGAGGTCGGCGAGGGACCTGATGGCCGAGTCCCGGGGCACGACGAGGGCCTCGGCCTCGGGCGCGGCGGGGTCGAAGCCGATGTAGACGAACTTGGCGCCGGCGGCCTGCGCAAAGATGGGCGGCGCCTCGCCGACGAAGCCGACGTCGACGGCGCCGACGTTGAGGCCTTCGAGCAGTTGCGGGCCGGCCGGGAATTCGACCCATTTGACGGCGACGCCCAGGGGCGCGAGGTGCTTCTCCAGCGAGCCGCTGGATTTCTGCAGCGTCAGCAGGCTGGCGGCCTTCTGGAAGCCGATGCGCAGCGTGTTGGTCTGGGCGCCGGCATGGAGGCTGAAGACCACCAGCAGCGGCAGCGCGGTCCAGCGGAGCAGGGAGCGGAAGGGCATGGGTTGTCCTTGCAAAAAAATCCCGGCACTCGGGCGCACCCGATCAGCGCACGAGCGCCGGGATGAAATCGCCGTGCCCGGGTCGGGAGGCGAGGAGACAAGCGGTAGGAAGCTGGGGCGGCAGCGTCAACAGCTGAGCGCGGGCTCGGGCCGGGCCCGCATTCGCGGCGCCAGCGAAGCCAGCGGCGCGAGCGCGCGGTCCAGGCGCGCGACCAGGTCGGCCTCGGGCACGAAGCCGCCGGCCCCAGCTTCGAGATCAAGGCGCCGCAATTGAGCGTCGGTGGCGAACACGCCGTCCAGCACGTGGCGCGCGCCCAGGGCCGACAGCACCGGCTTGAGGGCGTAGTCCAGCGCCAGGAAATGGGCGGGGCTGCCGCCGGTGGCCAGCGGCAGCACGAGCTTGTCGCGTAGCGCGTCGGGCGGCAGCAGGTCCAGGAAGACCTTGAGCAGGCCGCTGTAGGCGGCCTTGTAGATGGGCGTGCCGACGATGACGAGGTCGGCCAGCTCGACGGCGCGCACGGCGGCGGCGATGGCGGGCTGCCGGGCGTCGGCCGCGAGCAGCGCGGCGGCGGGCAGCTGGCGCACGAGGATCTCGTCGTGCCGGGCGCCGCGGCCTTCCAGGCGCGTCAGCGCGAACTGCGTGAGCCACGTGGAGCGGGAGCGTTCGCTGGGGCTGGCGGAGAGGCTGGTGATGTGCATGGCAGGCCGGTGTTGACTGGCCTGCACGATAGGGAAGGGCGCTGGCGCGCGGAACGAAGGAAAGCGGCGATGCTTATGCGCCGTCCGTTGCCGGCCCGCGAGCCGGACGCGACAGCAGCGCGCCGACGCCCCAGAGCCCCGCGGCGAGCACGGCGGCGGCGGCGAGGTGGGCCAGCGGGCCGAGGTCGTCCGACCAGGCCAGCCAGGCGCCGCAGCCGGCCGCCAGCGCCAGGAAGAGCCCCACGGCGGCGCGCCGGGCCCAGCGCGGCGCGGGCGGGTCGAAGCGCGGCTGGGCCAGGCGGGCCTCGGCCGGCACCTCGGCCCCTGCGGCGCCGGGTGGCATCCAGCCGGGCGGCTTGACGATCACGCGCAGCTTGTCGGCCAGGCGCGGCGTGGCGCGCATGCGCCGCCCCAGCTCGGCATAGGACTGGCCCACGGCCCACAGCGGGTTCCAGCTCGCCAGCGGCTTCACGGTGCCGTAGATGCAGGGCTCGGCCTCGGGCGTGAAGCTGCCGAAGAGCCGGTCCCACAGCACCAGGATGGCGCCGTAGTTGCGATCCAGGTAGCCGGGGTTCACCGCGTGGTGCACGCGGTGGTTGGACGGGGTCGAGAACATGCGGTCCAGCCAGCCCAGCCGGCCGATGTGCTCGGTGTGGATCCAGAACTGGTAGAGCAGCACGGCCATGCCGGCCGCGGCGAACTGGCCCGTGGGCACGCCCAGCAGCGCCATCGGCAGAAAGAAGGGCGCGCCCATCACCGAGTAGAGGCTCTCCTGGCGCAGCGCGGTGCTGAGGTTGAAATGCTCGCTCTGGTGGTGCACCGCGTGGGCGGCCCAGAACAGCGAGTTCTCGTGGCTGACGCGGTGCAGCCAGTAGTCGCAGAAGTCGTACATCAGCACGGCCAGCCCCCAGCTCAGCGCGCCATGCCAGAGCGTCGGCGACACCAGGGCCAGGCGGGCGTGCACGGCCGCGTAGAGGCCGGTCTGGGCCAGCGGCGTGAGCGCGGCCACGGCCTGGCTCAGCAGGCCCTGGCTGAGGCTGTTCAGCGTGTCGGCCAGGCGATAGGTGTCGCGGCCGCGCCGGCGCCCCCAGGCCCATTCGGCGGCCATGCAGAGCAGGAACACAGGCAGCGCGTAAATCAGCAAGGTCTCGGCCATGTCAGCGGCCCAGTGGACGTTGGCGGTGCCGCTTTCCAGCGGGCCGAGCGCCGGGCCGCTCCCAAGCTGTGATGTTCCACATGGTCTAGGGGAGAACCGGGAACGGGCGGGAAGAAGTGGGAAAGGGCGGGAAGGCTTTGAACCACAACAACTTAGCGCGGGCCAGGGGGCGTTTGAGGGGGCGGGGTCGCAACACTTCGGGCGGCGCATGGTTTGGGGTGGAGATGGCGGGCCTGGAAAACCGGCCCGGCGGCTCGAAACGACGGTAAACGCCCTTTGGATACGGGTTGAGCGCCATTCTGACAGGCATGCGCGGCGGAGCCGGGAAGTGTTGCGAAGCGTGGCGCCAAGCGTTGCGAAAGACCCGCCGCCCTCTCTATAGAGGGGCCTGGAGCGGCCAAAACCCCGAACTGTGACGCGTCGCAACACTTCCGCGGGCCGAATCGGCCCTCCAGAACGGCCCAGGCGACGCGATCTCGCCCCCGCCAAGGCCTGGCCACTGCCGCCGCCGTGGCGCGCTCCTAGGCCGTTTTAAGGGCTCGCCCCTTCCCCCAACTCTGGATGATCAGCTCGCCGGTCGGCTTGCGCTTCTTGGCGTCGCCGATCGTGTAGGTGATCCCCACCCGCTTCATCTTCAGGCCGGCGAAGACCTTGCGCATGTCCGGGTGGTCGTTCACCGTGACGATGCCGCGCCCCTGCATAGTCCGCATCAACTCCGCCACCGCCGTGTACTCATGCAGCTTGAAGTCGCCACCGTAGCCAGCGGTCTTCCAGTAGGGCGGGTCCATGAAGAACAGCGAGTGCGGGCGGTCGTACTGGCGCACGCATTCATGCCAGGGTCGCCGCTCGATGAACACCCCGTTCAGCCGCAGATGCACCTCGCTCAAGTCCTCCTCCATCCGCAGAAGGTTGAGGCGGGGCGGCGCCGTCGTCGCGGTGCCAAACGTCTGGCCCACCACCTTGCCGCCGAAGGCCAGCTTCTGCAGGTAGAAGAACCGCGCCGCGCGCTGGATGTCGGTCAGCGTCTGCGGCTCGGCCATCTTGGCCCACTCGAACAGCTGCCGGCTGGACAGCGCCCAGCGGAAGTGCCGCATGAACTCGTCGAGGTGGTGCTGCACGACCCGGTACAGGTTGATCAGCTCCCCATGAATGTCGTTGAGCACCTCCACCTTGGTCCGGTGCTCTCTCAAAAAGAACAAGGCAGCCGCGCCGCAGAAGGGCTCGACGTAGCAGCTGTGCTCGCACTCGGCGAGCAAGGGAAGAAGGTGGCGGGCCAGGCGCCGTTTGCCACCCATCCAGGGGATCAAAGGAAGGGCCAATGCGAACTCCATGTTCTACTCGCGCCCGCCTCCCGGGAGGTGGCAGGGCCTTGGTCAGTTCGCAGGCATGCACTGCGGAGTGGCGGCCAGGCTGGGAGGTGCAACTCCTGGGCTGGTCGCCCTGTCTTTTTCAGGTGCGCCACACCTCCCGCGCCCGCGCCGTCGCCGCGAACCGCTCGTTCAGCCCTGCCAGCGCCGGCCCATTGATCAGCCGCGTGATCCCGCGCACGTCGTCGGCATCCGCCAGCTGGTTGCAGCCGCGCGAGTCCCAGAACTGCAGCGCCACGCGCGCCGCCGAGGCCGGGTCGCGCACCCACTCCGGGTGCCCGACCAGGTCGAGTCCAAGCAGCCTGCCGATCTGGTCGTAGTTCGACCGGCCCGTCAGCTGCAGATAGCCCGACCCACGAAAGCGCCAGCCATCGCCGCTCGACGCCGGCCCGTTGCCCAGCCGGCCGGCATAGACCCGGTTCGCAATCGCCGCCGCACCCTGCGCGATCAACCCACGCGCGTCGTCCAAACCCTGCACCGCCGAGAACAACGAATCCAGCCTGGCCGGGTCACCAGCCAGGTGATGCCGGTCGTCTTGCCGGCGCCCGTCTCGCCATACACCAGGGCCATGCCCGGGATGCCCAGGTCGCGCCCTTCCAGGGCCTCATAGGCCATCTGCAGGGCCGCCACGTTCTTGACCAACGCGAGCTTGTTCTTCATGATTCACCTCGTTTGAAAGGCCTTCACGGCCGGGTTACACGGCCCCCGATCCGCCTTGCACGCGGTCGGGGGCTTTCTCTTGCTCTGTGCCCAGCTGCTCGGCGATCAGCTCGGCAATGCGCCGGTAGCTGGCCGGCTGGGCGCGCTTGAACTGCGCCAGGCAGTCCGCCTCTTCGGCGCCCAGCTCGCGCACGCGGGCCTGGCGCAGCAGCCAGTCCACGCGCTGGGCCAGGCTCTCGAAGATGGGCGTCGTCACGCCGCCGGCGCGGGCCGTGCGCTGCGCGGCCAGGTCGTTGGCGTTGCCGGTGGGCACGGCCTCGGCCTCGATGCGGGCGCGGGCCTGCTGCACGGCGGCCAGGTCGGCCATGTCCGCGGTGCTGCGCGTGGGCGCGGTGGCCGCCTGGGCCGCTGCGGCGGCGGCCTGCACGCCGGCGCTCTCGTGGGCGCTGGCCCGGCGCGGGGCCAGCGTGGCCAGCTTGCCGGCCTCGGCCGCGCGCTGGCGCAGGATCTCGTCCACGATCTGGTCGGTGCCCACCTTCTTCGCGGCGGCCTTGAGCGCCTTGCGCTCGGCCTGCACGCGGGCCGTCTGCATCGCCTTGGCCTTGATGGCCACCTCGCGCCGGTCCATGCCCGTGCGCTCCGGCGCCTCGGCCTTGCAGATGAAGGCCATGTCGTCGCCACCAAACACATAGACGGTGCCCAGGTCGTGGTGGATGGCGTCGTAGCGCACGAACACCTCGCGGCCCACCCAGGCCTCCAGCTCCGGCGCGATGAAGTGCGCGTCGTCCAGCCGGATGCCCTTCTTGCCCACCGTGCGCCGGCCGCCGTTGCCCGGCGCCTCGGCCAGCAGAATGTCCAGCGTGTGCTCGTCGTCGATCACGCGGCGCTCGGCGCAGCCGCGCGCGGCCACCTCGAACGGCGTCTTGCCGCCCAGGCCGGCGTGCGGGTTGTGCATGTACACGTCGTCGCTCCAGCGGTCGCAAAAGGCCTGCAGGTCGGCCGGCGTCATGCGCAGCTCCACCGTCTCGCCGCGCGTCATCAGGCGGTCGGCAAAGCTCTTGCGCGCCTCGATGGCGCTGCGGTCGGCCACGTTGTGTCCGATGTAGCCGCCGCACAGCTCCACCAGGTCGTGGCTGAACGTGCCCAGCCCGCGCTCGATGTGCGGCTTGTGCCAGGGCTGGAAGGGCGGGCAGAACTGCTGCATGTCCTCGCCCGGCTCGCTCAAAGCGGCAAACACGCGGCGGATGTGCAGGCTGGCGTAGTCGGCGCCGTTGTCGGTCTTGACCTGGCGCGGCACGCCCATGTCCAGCAGCATGCGGCGCACCAGGGCCGCCACGGCCGTGGCCTTGCTGGTGGGCGCCACCACCAGGCGCATCCAGCGCGTGCCCACGTCGATGCCGCCGATGATGGTGTAGCGCTTGCCGTCGGCCAGCAGCAGGTCGCCCGGCGTGCTGTCCAGCTCCCAGAGCTGGTTCAGCTCGGTGATGCCGTCGCTGGCCGAACCGAAGGCCGCCATGCGCTGGTTCTTCCACGCGTCCGGGTTCGTCAGCGCCAGCAGCACCTCGGCATTGGCCTCGCGCCAGGCACCGATCCAGCGCTCCAGCGTGCGCAGGCTGGGCAGCTCCAGGCCCTGCGCCATCACGGCATGGGGGCCGGTGAAGCGTGCGCGCAGGCCCTGCATCACCTGGCCGGCGCGGGCGTGCGGGTGTTGCACCAGCATCGCCTTCACGAACTCCTGCAGCGCCGGCTGCGTGTCGATGCAGCCGCTGCCGGCCCGGTTGCCGTAGGCGCCGGCCAGCGCCGTGATGCCGCCCTTGCGCAGCGCGGCCTGCCAGCGCTCGATAGAGCTGTCGCTGGTGCGGGGCACTTCCGTGCGTACCAGCTCGGGCACCTCAATGCCGCCGTCGTTGTAGCTGAGCGCGAACGCAATGCGCGCCTGGTGCACCGGCAGCCCGCAGGCCGAGGCATAGGCCTCGAAGGCCCGCACCACGGCCAGGCGCGAGTCCATGCGCGCCTGCGCGGCCGGGGCCAGCGTGGCGGCCTGGCGCAGGCTGGTCTGTTGCCGTGCACCGGCGGCGGCCTTCTCCAGCCCGCCGCGCAGCGCCAGGCGCGCGCCCTCCACCTGGCCGGCCTGCGCCGCCTGGTGCTGCTCGCGCTTGGCGGCGGCGTCCGGCACGGTGCCGGCCACCACCACCTTGTTCTGGTGCCAGGCCAGCGCGGCCCGCGTGGCGGCGGGCAGCTGGTCCACGTGGTACAGCCGGCGCTTGCCGCCGCGGCCGGGCTCCTCGTCGAAGGTCCAGCCGGCAGCCGTGGCGCGGCGGATCACGCCGCTCTTGTCGGCGGGCATGTCGGGCAGGCCGGCCAGCTGCGCGGCGGTGACGCGGGCGGCGCTCACAGGCGCCTCCCCGAGGAATAGAGGTCGAGTCCGATCCGCGCCACCTCGTCAAAGGGCGTCTGTGGCGCTGCGTGCGCCAAGTCATACAGGCAGACGGCGACGCGAGCGATCTCTGCGCCGCCAATGCGACCCGCATCGCGCGCCAGGCCGTTGATGGCTGCGGCGACAGCGCGAGTGATCAAGTCCCGGTTCAGGCCTTGCTCGGCCACGAACTTATCAATGGCTGCCGCAAGCGCGGCGGCTGGCGTCCCCTGGCGCGAATCGGCCGGGTCGAAGGTCTTTCCCATGACCTACCCCTTCAGCGAAGTGCTGCGCTCGGATCGAAGGAGGAGGGGTCGGCGGCCTTGCCGGCCTTGAGGCCGAGCAGCACCGCCGCACGGTGGGATTCGCCGCGCACGCACTTGGCGCGGCCAGACAGGATGCGATGGACCAGCGGCGCGCTCAGGTTGTTGGCCTTGGCCCAGCCGGATACGGATACGCCATGCAGGCGAAAGCCATCCCGAACTTTTGCGAGCTTGTTCTTGTCCATTCCGGTCCTGTTTGCGTCAGAATTCATATCTCTTGCTCCTGGTACTAATCACTGCGCAGGATTGCCAACATTTGTTGAATGACGAGCATAGTACAGCACAAATATTGATTGATTCAATAGGTATGGACTCTTTTTCTTTTCAGCTCGACCGTCTCAAGCAGGCCTTGGGCGTCAAGGAGGACCAGGAGGTGGCCTCAGCCCTGGGGCTATCGCGCGCCGCGCTCAGCGAGAGGAAGCGGCGCGGTTCGTTTCCGGTGGACAAGCTCAAGGTGCTGGCTGCACAGCGGCCTGACGAGGTCAATGTGGACTTCGTCTTGAATGGCCCTGGCATTGACAGCGATGTGGGCCGTCCTGTGACCCAGCTGGTCGAATCGAAGCGGGGCCGCTTCGCGCCACCCTTGGACGCCGCCCATCTCTCCCGGGTGATCGAGAGCGTCCAGCGAGAGGCTTCGGAGCGCGGCGTCGAGCTGGACACCAATGGCTTGGCTGTCGTGGCTGGCGGCGTCTACAACACGCAGCCGGTGGGTGCTGAGCCCAATCAGGCGCTTGTGCGCGCCATGCTCGACGTGTATCTACAGACCCAGGCGGCCAGTCGGCGAGCCGAGGCGAAGGGGCATTGATTGGTCAACACTCGTTGACCGTCTGCAAGCCTTTCGGGGTTGTGACGGCTACCTGGCCCCTGTCGCTCGCCTCTGAAACGCTCTACGGCCCGTTTCAACGCCTTTGCGGGCCGCTTGATGGGCTCACCAGCATCTGGGAATGGTGGATGCGGGATTGGTTGCCGTCTGGCTGGCGGTCGGCATGGCGAACCACATGCCTCGTCGGCTTTGCATGGCCCGGCCGACGCGACGCCATCTTGAAGGGCCGAACCGAAGGGGGAAAAGATGATGAATATCTTCAAACGGGCGCTGATGGTGCTGGGCGGGCTGGCGCTGGCCTTCATCGCGCTGGGCGTGGTGGCCGTCATGTCGTCCGACAAAAAGGCGCCGCTGCCGGGCGCGGCCCAAGCCGGTGCGGCGCCCGTGCCCGCAGCGGCCGAGGCGGTGTATGTCACCTCGCTGCGCCAACTGATCGAAGACTACGAGGCCAACGAGGTGGCGACCGACCACCGTATCGCCGGCCGGCCCGTGCGTTTGGACGGCGTCATCCATGCCATCGAGAAGGACATGTTTGGCGCCCCGGTGCTGGCCCTGCGCACGAACAACGAGTTCCTGCCCGCGCCCATGACGCTCAACCGTTCAGAGGCCAATGCCGCCGCCGCGTTTCAGCGTGGCCAGCGTGTCGTGGTGACCTGTGAGGGCATGAAGTTCTTGGTGGGCAGGCCCAGCGGCGACGACTGCCGCGCCGCATTGATGAAGTAGCTCGGCGCCTGGGAAGGCGCGAAAACCACTAGCATTGCAGGCCGCAGCCGAATGGCCCCGCTCCTACCAAGGACCGGGGCCTTGTCTTTTTTACACCCGTTAAAAGACCCCTGCAGGCCGGCTGCAGAGGATGCGAAGCGTGAGCACCGCATCCAACACCCCGCAGCAACAGGCCCCGGCTTCGCTCGACCAGGTCGAGATCTTCAGGCCCGGCAAGCGCCGCGCCATGAATGGCCAGGTCTACGAGATCACCGCCGCCGACGTGGTGGCCTGCGCCCAGGCCTATGACCCGGCCCTGCACGAGGCGCCCCACGTCGTTGGCCATCCGCGCACCGATGATCCCGCCTATGGCTGGGTCGCGGGCCTGCAGGCCGTCGACGGCGGCGCCAGCCTCGTCATCACGCAGAGCAGCCAGGTCGAGCCCGCCTTCGGCGAGTTGGTCACCTCCGGCCGCTACCCGAAGCGCAGCGCCTGCTTCTACCCGCCCGACCACGAGGCCAACCCCAAGCCGGGCGTCTGGTACCTCAAGCATGTGGGCTGGCTCGGCGCGCAGCCGCCCGCCGTGAAGGGCCTGCGCGCCGTGGCCGCGCACGCCGCCAGCAACGACGGCGTCGTCGAGTTCGGCGAGTGGGAAGACCAGATCGAGGTCGGCATCTTCCGCCGGCTGCGCGAGTGGTTCATCGCCCGCTTCGGCGTCGAGGAGGCCGACCGCGTACTGCCCAGCTACGAACTCGACGCCCTGCAGCGCGAGGCCCTTGCGCCCGAGCCGGACGACGACGAACCCAGTTCCCCCACCACCACCGGCTTTGCCGAAGGAGCCCCCGCAGTGCCCAACCCCACCGACCAGGCCGCCGCGCTGACCGCGCGCGCCGCCGAGCTGGACGCCCGCGAGGCGTCCATCAAGCAGCGCGAGGACGCGCAGGCCTCGCTCGTGAAGAGCGCGCGCACTGCGGCCATCACGCAGTTCGCCGAAACCATGATCAGCGAGGGCCGCTGGCTGCCCGCCGACAAGGCCCGCATGGTGGCCTTCATGGAGGCCCTGCCGTCCGAGGCCACCGTCGTCGAGTTCGCCGAGGGCGACCCCACCAAGCGCACCGAGCGTTCGGCGCTGGAGGTCTTCCAGGAGCAGGCCCGCAAGGCGCCCAAGGTCGTGCACTTCGGCGAGCACGCCGGCGCCGCACGCACCGGCGACAGCACCGTCGACTTCGCGGACCCCCAGTCCATCGCCGACGCCGCCGTGGCCTACCAGGCCGAGCAGGCCAAGGCCGGCCGCGACATCGGCATCGACGTGGCCGTGGCCCACATCACCCGCAACAACAAGGAGCAGTGAATGCCCGTCAACAGTGATTTCCGTGGCCGCGCGGCCGAGGGCGGCATCGGCCGCTTCCGCATCATCAAGCCGGGCGCCGGCGTGAAGAGCGCCGTGCTGGCCGCCGGCCCCACCGACAAGCTGCTGGGCACCAGCGACGAGCTGGCCCACGTGGCCGGCGAGCAGGTCGACCTGGCCGTCGGCCCCGTTCCCTTCGTCGTGCTGGGCGGCAACGTCGCCGCCGGCGACGCCCTCACCAGCGACGCCAACGGCGCCGCCATCACCACGACGACGACCGGCAACCGGATCATCGGCTTCGCCGAGATCGGCGGCGTGGCCGGCGACGAGATTCCCTACCTGCGCGCCCTCGGCGTGCTCTGACCCAGGAGCCCAACCCAATGGCTGCCCATCCCTTCGTCATCGTTCCCTCGCTCGCGGCCATCGCCGTGGCCTACAGCCAGAGCGGCCTGATCGCCGACCAGGTGCTGCCGCGCGTGCCCGTCTCGACCGAGGTCTTCCGCTACCTCAACTACGGCTCGGCTGACGCCTTCCAGGCGCCCGACACCACCGTCGGCCGCAAGAGCGCACCCAACCAGATCGACTGGGCCGCGGCCGAGAAGACCGACCAGGTCCAGGACCAGGCGCTGGACACCCCCGTGCCCAACGCCGACATCGTGGCCTGGGAGCGGGCGCACGAGGCCGGCCCCGGCTTCGTCAGCGCCGCCAACCCGCTGGAGCGCGCCACGGCGCTGGTCATGCAGTCGGTCCTGAACCGCCGCGAGTACCGCGCCGCCAACCTGGTGTTCAACAACGCGAGCTACGGCGCCAACAACAAGGTGGCACTTGCCGGCACCAGCCAGTGGAGCGACTTCGCGAACTCCGACCCGCTGACCGCGATCCTCACGAGCTTCGACGGCATGCTGATGCGCCCCAACATCGGCGTGCTCGGTCGCGCCACCGCCACCAAGCTGCGCACGCACCCGAAGATCTGTAAGGCGGTCTTTGGCTACAACACCGACGCCGGCGTCGTGCCGCTGAAGGCGCTGGCCGATCTGCTGGAGCTGGAGGATCTGTACGTCGGCGACGCGTGGATCAACACCGCGGCTCCCGGCCAGCAGGCCAGCATGACCCGCGCCTGGGGCAAGCATGCGGCCTTCCTGTGCCGCAACAAGCAGGCCGACACCCGCGCGGGCGTCACCTTCGGCGTGACGGCCCAGTACGGTCCGCGCATCGGCGGCACGATCCAAGACCCCGACATCGGCGCCCGCGGCGGTGTGCGCGTCCGCTCCGGCGAGTCGGTCAAGGAACTCGTCACGGCGGGCGACCTGGGCTACTTCTTCCAGAACGCTGTGAACTGAGGAGGGCGCGATGGCTACCAAAAAGACGGCCGCCGAGAAGGCCGAGACCAAGCCCTACGACGTGCTCATCCCGCTGCGCCTCGACGGCGACGACTACGCGCCCGGCGACGAGGTGCTGATGACCGACGCCGCCGCCGAGCCCCTGCTGGGCAGCGTCGTCACGCCGAAGGCCGCGCCCGCGGCCTGACTGGATACCCAACCCAGAGGCCTTTGAAGGCAGCCGCCGCCTGGGGCGGCTGCCGGAGGCAAGCCAGGCTCAACCCGCGAGGCTCGTGCCGGGGCTCCGCAGCGGGGGATGGTGTTGCCTGAAGCCCCGGCTCTTTCAGAGGTCAACAACGAATGTCGAACGCCCTCCAACCCAAGTTCAAAGAGACCATGCTGGCCGCTGCGCTGGCCGGCACGGTCAAGGCTCAGCTGGTCCATCTGGCGGCCTACACCTACTCGCCCAGCCACCAGTTCCTGAGCAGCGTGCCGGCCGGCGCCCGCGTCGGCGCGCCCGTCACGCTCACCGGCAAGACCTTCACCGGCGGCGTGTTCGGCGCCGCCAATGCTGCCTTCTCCGGCCTCACCTCGGCCCCGACCATCGAGGCGCTGTGGATCTACGTGGACACCGGCGACGAAACCACGTCACCGCTGGTGCACTTCATCGACACGGCCACGGGCCTGCCCATCCCGGCGGGAACCACCGGTGGCACGGTCACCTGGGACAACGGCCCCAACAAGATCTTCTCGCTCTGATGGCCACGCCGCGCGCCGACAGCTACACCGTCGCCAGCGGCGCCGGCATCTACGCGGGCAGGTTCGCTGGCCCGGCGTGGCTGACGACCCTATCGATCGGATCGTGGGGGCAGATTCCGGGCACCAGCGGCCCAGGTGCCGGCCTGAACACCAATGCCTACTCTGACATGACGATCAGGCTGAGCGATGCCACGCTGGTCGTTGTGGCGGCCGGCGGGCATAGCAACGGATCGAGCAACGCCGCCGCGTCACTCAAGCTGTCAGACGACGCACCGGCATGGGCGACGTTGCGCGCGTCATCGTGGAACGGCGTGGAGGCGAATGTCACCCACTACGCAGACGGCTCCCCAGCCTCGCGTCACACCTACCACCACACCCACTACATCGCCAGCCTCGATGCCGTGCTTCTCGCAGGCTGTCGGTTTGGATGGGGCGGCGGAACCCCGACCGGCCCGGGCATGGACCTGTTCAGCCTCTCGTCGAGGCAGTACCTGCCACGCAACACATGGCGGGACATCACTCTCGCCGGCGACTACGGCGTGGCGCAAGACGGCGCCGGCAACATCTGGACCCAGACCGGGTACTGCTTCAACGTCACATCGCTGACATGGAGCAAGCCGGGTAGTGGCTCGCTGCTGCGCTACCCGGCCGCCTACGACTCGGTGCGCAATCGCATCTTCGCGCTGCAATGGGCAGACGGCGAGGGCTTTGGCTCTGGGATCAGTGCGGTGGACTTCGACCCGACCACGGGGAACAGCAGAAGCATCACGTTCAACGCCAGCGCCGCCCTGACACAGTTCCAGACCGACGCGCCGCAGTACGCCGGCATGGCGTACTGCCCGATGGACGGCAAGTTTTACTTCCTCCACCCCGGGCGGATGAATACGTTCTATGTCGTCACGCCCAACGCTGGTGCCGTTTGGGATATGGCGACTTACACGCCGGGGGGTGCCGTGCCGACCAGCTCCGGCACGCTTTGCAAGCGGCTCCTGTGGGTGCCTTCGCTCAACGGCTTTGTGCTGCAAGGCAGCCAGGCCAACGACCTGAATTTCCTGAAGAGGGCCTGACGAATGGGACTCAGACTTAGCAACAGCGCCAAGCTCACTTGCGGCAGCGCTCTCAAAACCAGCTACCCCTTCTCAATCGTCGTGTACGCCGGTGGCCAAGCTCCCTCTGCCAACACGCTGTTCATTCAGCAAGTCAACAGTGCCAACCCCGGGGATATCGTTGGTGGCTTATATGCTGCCAATGGCGCCAAGTACGCCATTGACGCAACAGCCAGTTGGGGTTCTGTATCGGCCGCAGCTGCCGGCACGCCGGACATCAGCCCCACAGCGTACCAATTGTTTGTGCTTGTGTTTACGAGCGCCAGCAGTCGGACGATCTACCACACGAACGCGACAGGCACCACTAACACTGATACGCAGCCCAATGCCAACATGGTTAGCCATAACCAGGTTGTGCTCACTGCGTTCCTGAATGGCACCGATTTCGCCGAAGCTCACTTCTACGGAGGCGCACTCACTTCAGCGAATGTGACCTCGCTGCTAGGTGGCGCGATGCCCGAGACCATCACCGGCTGGATTGATGGCTGGGCGCTCAAGGACTACTCGGCAGGGGGTAGCTACACGTCCTTGAGTGGCGCCCGCACACTGACCGCCTCGGGCGCGGTGGCCCAGTCCACAATCGCGCACCCTGTTGCCCGCGTCACGCCTGCTACTTCCGTCACCCTGTCCGGCCCGGCCTCGGGAACCTCTGGATCGCCCTCGACGGCGTTCAGCGTGGGCGCTGACGGCGTCATCACGGGAACCGTCATCGTGACCCCGAGCGACGGCGGGGCAGGCGGCAGCTTCTCGCCAACAACCGTCAGCATCAGTAGCGGCACGCCGACTGCCACGTTCACCTACACGGCCGCTTCGACCGGCGCCAAGACCATCAGCGTCACGAATAACGGCGGCCTCACAAACCCTGCCAGCTTGACCTATACGGCAGGCGCTTTGAGCGCGACCGCAGTGACACTATCTGGACCTAGTTCGGGTTTGTCTGGCGCCCCTTCTGGAAATTTCACCGTGGGCGCCAACGGTCCAATCACGGGCACCTTGGTCGTGACCCCGAGCGACGGCGGCGCGGGTGGCGCGTTCACGCCGTCATCGATGAGCATCAGCAATGGCGCGCCGACTGCCACCTTCACGTACACGCCGGCCAGTGCGGGCGCAAAAACAGTCAGCGTCACCAATAACGGCGGCCTTGGCAACCCTGCCAGCCTCACCTACACGGCCTCTGCGTCCGGGACGATCACCAGCCAGCCGCTGCTGCGAAACAACGGCAGCCAGGCCCTTGGCGGCACGCTGTCCGCAGTCGTCGTCCTCAACGCCGGCCTGACATCGGTCGTGGTGACAAAGAGCAACGTCTCGGTCAATGCGTCAGGGGTGTTCACGGTGAGCGACCCTGGCATCTCGACCGGCACACGCTACAAGGTGGCGTGGATTGAGTCGACCGGGCAGTACGGCATCGCTGATGCGCTGGCAACATGAGTTGGCGTAGCGACTCCGCGCAGCTTCTTGTGGCCGGCTGGGTCAGCTCGGCCTATGCAGGGCACGGCATCACCGGCGCCGCCATGCGGGCCGCCACAGCCACGGGCGGCTCCGGCCCCGGCCTGCTCTACAACGACTGGGACTCTGCTGCCGACGACGGCAAGGCCTTCCGCGCGCTCATCACCGGGGGCGCGCCGGCCGGCGCGCTCTTCTATGAGGACGGCAGCTTCACGATCCCGGCGGGAACCGCCGACGGCACCTACAGCATCGGCTACCGGCTCTATGTCGACGGCGCCGACATGGGCGCCACGACGGCGACCGTCACGGTCGGTTCGGTTGGCGCCGCGTTCAACGTCATGCCGGCCGGCCTGCCCGGTGCGGCGACATCGGGCACGCCGACGGTCAGTTTCGGGTTCACCTTTGCCGTGGCCACCACGGGCCTGGCCAGCACGGCCGCGGTGGGCCTGCCGGTCGTCAGCTTCGACATCCCCTTCGGCGTCGCCCCGCAAGGCCTGCCCAGCGGCCTGGCGTTCGGCTCGGCCACCTTCACGATGGTGTTCGGCCCGTGGATCGGGCCATCGGGCCACTACACCAGCACCCGCCAGCTCGCCGACCGCATCGGCCAGGGCGAGCTGATCCAGCTCACCAACCCCACCGACCCGACGGCCACCACGATCAACGCGGTGCGGATGGAAGACGCCATCGCCGACATCGAGGCGCTGATCGACGCCAAGCTGCTGCCGCGCTACGCACTGCCGCTGGCCACGGTGCCCCGCCTGCTGAGCAACATCGCCGCCGACCTGCTGCGCGCCAGGCTTTACGCCGACCGCGTACCAGAGTCCATCGCCAACCGCGAGAAGGCCGCGCTGAAGCTGCTCGACGACATCGCCACCGGCAAGCTCTCGCTGGGCCTCGACATGGCCGCCCAGGCCACGCCGCCCGCCGACGGCCCGCAGTTCTTCACCACGCAGCCGGTGTTCACGCCGGGCTCGCTGTCGGACTTCGCACCATGAGCGACACCGACATCATCTCCACGGTCGAGTCGCACCTGGTCGACACGCTCAAGGCTGCCGTGGCCGGCACGCGTCTGCGCGTACAGGATCTGCCGGGAGACTGGGACGACGACATGCTGCGCCGCCTGCTGGAGCTGGCGCCCTGTGTGCTGGTCAGTTTCAGCGGTGGCCAGGTGCCGCGCCGCGGCGCCACGCGGGCCATCATCGACAGCGGCTGGCTGGTCTACGTGGTCACGTCGCACCCCAGCGGCGAGCAGGCCCGACGGCGCGGCAACGCGCAGGCCATCGGCGCCTACGAGGTGATCTCGCGCCTCATCGTGCCGCTGCTGCACGGTCACACGGTGCCCGGCGTCGGCACGCTGGAGCTGTCGGGCATTCAAGACCTGTTCACCGGCGCCGTGGAGCGCCAGGGCCTGGCCGTGTACGCCTGCGCCTTCAACATGCCGATGGGCTTCGATGTCGCCGTCGACGGCGCGCTGGGCGACTTCGCCACCTTCGCGGCCCAGCTGGACATCCCGCCCCATGCGCCGCAGGCCACGCACACCGAGTGGCTGGCCGGCAACTACGCCAACGGCCGCCCTGACGCCCAGGACACCGTGACCCTTCCCACCACCTGAGAGCCGAGATGAACGACGAGACCGTCCGCCTCCTGCCCGCCCGCGCCGGCGTGACCGTGCGCGACCCCATCACGCGCGAGCCGCTGCCGGCCGAGGGCGCCGAGAAGCCGCTGGACACCTACTGGAGCCGCCGCCTGGTCGACGGCGACGTGATGGTGGCCCCGGCCGCTCCTGCGCCTGCCCCCGTCGCCCGCCCGCCGCGCAACGCTTCCAGCACCAACGACTGACCGGAGACCCCATGTCCATCAGCTTCAACAGCATCCCGATCAACATCCGCACGCCGGGCCAGTACATCGAGTTCGACAACTCGCGTGCGCTGCAGGGCCTGCCGGCCATGCGCCACAAGATCCTGGTGATCGGCCAGCGCCTCGGCACCGGCGGCGTGGCGGCCGGCGTGCCCACGCGCATCCTGAGCGCGGCCCAGGCCGAGGCCGCCTTCGGCCGCGGCGCCATGCTCACGGCCATGCTGGCCGCGCTGAAGGCGGCCAACAGCTACACCGAGTGCTGGGCCGTGGCGCTCGACGACAACGGCGCCGGCGCCGCGGCGACGGGCACGGTGACGATCAGCGGCGCCCCCACCGAGGCCGGCACGCTCAACACCTACATCGGCGGCCAGCTGGTGCAGGTCGGCGTGGCCAGCGGCGCCACGGCCGCCAGCCTGGCCACGGCGCTCGCCGCCGCGGTGAACGCCGACACCACGCTGCCCGTCACCGCCGCGGCCGTGGGCACCGTCGTCTCGCTCAGCGCCCGCCACAAGGGCGAGGTGCCCAACGGCATCGACATCCGCGTCAACTTCTACAGCGGCGAGCGCACGCCCAAGGGCCTGGCCACGGCTGTGACCGGCATGACCGGCGGCACCGCCAACCCGGATGTGCAGGCCGCCATCACGGCCATCGGCGACGAGCAGTTCAACACCATCGTCACGCCGTTCACCGACGCCGCCAACCTCGGCAAGGTCGAGGCCCTGCTGGCCCTGCGCTGGGGGCCGCTGGTGCAGAAGGAAGGCCAGGCCTTCACCGCCGTGGCCGGCACGCTGGCCGCATCCACCACGCTGGGCGCCACGCGCAACAGCCCGCACCTCACCATCATGGGCGCCGGCAAGAGCCCGACCCCCACCTACGTGTGGGCCGCCGTGGCCGCGGCCGTGGATGCCTACGAGCCCGACCCGGCCCGCCCGCGCCAGACGCTGCCGCTGCCGGGCCTGATGCCGCCGGCCACGGGCGACCGCTGGACGCGCGACGAGCGCAACCTGGCGCTGTTCGACGGCATCGCCACCACGGTGGTCGATGCCGGCGGCCTGGTGCTCATCGAGCGGCTGATCACCACCTACCAGACCAACGCCTACGGCGTCGACGATGCCTCCTACCTGGACATCGAGACCATGCGGACGCTGGCCTATCTGCGCCTCACGGTGCGCGCCCGCATCGCCACCAAGTTCCCGCGCCACAAGCTCGCGGCCGACGGCACGCAGTTCGGCCCCGGCCAGGCCATCGTCACGCCCAACATCATCCGCGCCGAGCTGGTGGCCCTGTTCATGGACTGGATGGACGCCGGCCTGGCCGAGGGCCTGGAGCAGTTCAAGCGCGACCTGCTGGTGCAGCGCAGCGCCACCGATCCCAACCGCGTCGACGCCGTCATCCCGCCCGACGTGATCAACCAGTTCCGCGTGTTCGCGGCGCAGGTTCAGTTCCGGCTGTGAACGGTTTTAACCCCTGTTAAAGGACGCGCACAGCGATGCAGATGACCATTCGCAACAACGAGCCGCAGGGCTCGCCCAAGCGCCTGGCGGTGCTGGTGGTCACGGCGGGCGCCGTGACCGACCAGGAGCGCCGCCACACCCTGGCCCCGGGCCAGGAGGTGGCCGTCGAGGTCAATGCCGGCCAGTTCGTGATGGCCGACGAGAAGGAGGACTGAACCATGCCCATGACGCACTCACGTGCCCAGATCAAGGTCAACGGCGGCCTGCTGGAAACGCTGCCCGGCCCCAAGCTCAAGCTGGGCGGCAACAAGCGCAGCCCGGTGGTCGGCAACCGCGGCCTGATCGGCTACAGCGAGGCCACCGAGCCGGCCGAGCTGGACTGCGAGATCGCGCTGACGCCCGGCACGAGCCTGGCGCAGCTGCGCGACATCACCGACGCCACGCTCACCTACGAGGCCGACACCGGCCAGACCTACGTCGTGCGCAACGCCTTCGTGACCGAGGCCATCGAGGTCAGCGCCGGCGACGGCGGCAAGGTGGCGCTGAAGTTCTCGGGCGACCCGGCGCAGGAGATGGGCGTATGAGTGGCGATGTGAAGCAGGACCAGCACTACACGCTGCTGGTGCCGGTCGACCTGAAGACCAAGTCGGGCGAGGTGCTGGAGCGCATCACCGAGCTGACCTTCAGGCGCCTGAAGGGCGCGGATGCGCGCAAGGTGCTGAACGCCAAGGACAAGGGCACCGGCGAATTCGTCACGGCCCTGGTGTGCGCCAGCGCCGGCATTCCGCCGAGCACCTTCGACCAGCTCGACGCGGCCGACATCTTCAAGGCCGGGGAGCTGGCGTCGGATTTTTTCGGAGTGTCCCAGGCAACCTGATCGAGGTCATGGCCGACCTGGCCTACGTCTTCCATTGGCCGCCCAGCGAGCTGGACGCGCTGACGATGGATGAGCTTGAGGCCTGGCACAGCCAGGCCTTGCGCCTGATGAAGCAAGCCAACGGCAACCGCTGAACACACGACATGCTCAAGCTCCAGTTCACCATCGACGCGGTCGACAAGGCCACGGCCAAGCTCACCGGCATCAACAAGGCCGTGGAGCAGTCCGTCGAGCGGGTGACCGAGCCCTATCGCAAGCTGCGCGCATCGATCAACGGCCTGGTCGAGAACAGCGGGCTCGACAAGGTCAAGGACGCGTGGGCGGGGCTCAAGGACCAGATCATGAAGCTGCCCGGCGTGGCGGCGCTGTCGCTGGCCGGTGCGTTCGCGGTGATGCACCGGACCATCGACTCCATCGACCGCACGGTGGACGCCTCGCGCAAGCTCAACGTGCCCATCCAGCAGTTCCAGCGCCTGGGCTATGTGGCGGCCGTCAGCGGCAGCAGCGAGGAGGAAATGGCCTCTTCGCTGCAGTTCCTCTCGCAGAACATGGTCGAGGCCGCCAGCGGCAGCAAGGACGCGCAGCTGTGGTTCACACGGGTCGGCCTGTCGGTGCAGAAGCTGCGCAAGATGAACGCCGTGCAGGTGTTCGAGGCCATCGCCGACAAGTTCGAGAAGGTGGGCGACGCCGGGCAGAACGCCGAGAAGAAGATCGCGCTCACGCGCGCCCTGATGGGCCGCGGCGGCGCCGAGATGATCCAGATGCTCAACCAGGGCAGCGGGGCCTTCAAGGCGCTGTACGACGAGGCCGACAAATACGGCACGCTGAACGACAAGCAGGCGGCCGAGTTCAAGGAATCCGCCGACAACATAAAGCGCTTCGAGTTCAGCCTGCGCGGGCTGTTCGCGGCCGTCACGCTGATCGCGCTGCCGGGGCTGGACGCGATGCTGAAAAAGGTCGCCGACATGAACGCCGCCAGCCGCAAGGAGCTGGGCGAGAAGATCGGCCGCTTCCTCGGCGCCATCATCGAGAAGACGCCCAAGGTGCTGGCCTCGATGGGCCAGATCGCCAAGGGCCTGGTCGTGCTGCTGGGCGTGCTGGACCGCGTGGCCCAGACCTTTGGCGGCTGGGGCACGCTGATGGTGGTGTTCGCTTCGGTGACCGCTGCCAAGGGCGTGTTGGCCATCTTCGAGCTGGTGAAGGCGCTGGGAATCCTGAGCAGCGCGCTGCTGGTAACGCCGGTGGGTTGGTTCCTGCTGGCCGTGGGCGCCATTGCTGGTCTGGCCTACTTCATCTACAAGAACTGGGAGCCCATCAAGCAGTGGTTCACGGAACTGTGGGACGGCATCCTGGCCTCCTTCAACCGCGTGAAGGAAGCGCTCAGCGGCGGCCTGCCGGGCTGGATCGGCGGCGCGATGAGCCACTTCTTCAACGTCAGCGCAGGGCCGGTGCAGCCGAGCGCCGTGCCGCAGGCCGCGGCGGGCCAAAAGGCCCAGGTGGGCGGCACGCTCAAGATCCAGATCGACGCCGACGGCAAGCCCAGCGTGGCCGAGCTGCGCAAGGCGCCGGGCAGCGCGATGGACTTTGATGTCTACAGCGGCCCGAACTTCGCGGGGGCCATGTGACCGCCTGGCGCGACCAGCTGCAGCCCGCCAGCTTCCGCGGCGTGCCGTTCTTCGTGGACAGCCACGAGACGGCGCTGGGCCGCCGCGTGCAGCTGCACGAGTTCCCGCTGCGCGACAAGCCCTACGCCGAAGACCTCGGCCGCAAGGCCCGCGCCATCTCGATCACGGCCTATGTGATCGGGCCGGGCTACATGGCGGCGCGCGACCAGCTGGCCAGGGCCATCGAAGAGGCGGGCGCCGGCTCGCTGGTGCACCCCTACCTCGGCGAGATGAGCTGCACCGTCACCGACTGCAAGCTCAGCGAGAGCACGGCCGAGGGCGGCAAGGCCAGCTTCACCATCAGCCTGGTGGAGGCCGGCGCCAAGCTGTTCACGACGGCGGCCGAGAGCACGGGTGCCACGGCGGCGGCGCGGGCAGACTATGCGCTTCAGGCTGCACAAGCCGGCTTCGAGAACCGTTTCGCCGTGCGAGGCAGGCCGGCCTTCGTGGCCCAGGCCAGCGCCGGCATCTTCAGCCAGGCGCTCAACGTCATCCAGGCATCCAGCGGTCTGGTGCGTGGCACGCCGACCAGCGAAGCCGAGCTGCAGCGCGACATCGACGCGCAGCGCCGAGACCCGGTCGGCCTCGTCTACAACCCGGACGCGACGGCCCGGTCGCTGGTAGGCAACATCAAGGCGCTGGTGCGCAGCGTGGCGCAGACGCCGGCGGACTCGCTCAGCCTGGCGCGCACCCTCTACCGCTTCGGCGCCGACCTGCCGCTCACCGTGCCGGCCACCACCAGCCGCAAGGCCCAGGCCGCCAACCAGGCCGAGCTGCTGCGCCTGGTGCGCGTGACGGCGCTGGCCGAGGGCGCCCGCGCCGCGGCACGCGTGGAGTTCGACAGCTACCAGGCCGCCACGGCCGCGCGCGACGAGCTGGTCGACGGGCTGACCGACGCGATGGAGCAACCCGACATCGCCGACGACGTCTACGACGCACTGCGCGGCCTGCGCTCGGCCGTGGTGCGCGACATCACCGCACGCGGCGCCAACCTGGCGCACCTGGTGAACTGGGCGCCGCCGGCCACGCTGCCCAGCCTGGCGCTGGCCCAGCAGCTGTATGCCGATGCCACGCGCGAGCCCGAGCTGGTCGCCCGCAACCAGGTCAGGCATCCGCTCTTCGTGGCCGGCTCGGTGCCGCTGGAGGTGCTGGTCGATGCCTGATCAGCTCGAACTCCTCGCGGGTGGCCGCAGCCACGCCGGCTGGGAAAGCATCCGCGTCACGCGCAGCATGGAGCACGGCGCCGGCAGCTTCTCGCTGGCCGTGTCGGAGCGCTGGCCCGGCCTGGATGCGCCGCGCCAGGTCAGGCCCGGCGAGCGCTGCGAAGTGCGCGTCGCCGGCGAGACCGTCATCACGGGCTATGTGGACGAGGTGGAGGCCAGCATCGACAGCAGCAGCCACACGGTCAGCGTGGCCGGCCGCGATGCCGTGGCCGACCTGATCGACTGCAGCGCGGTGCGCAAGGCCGGCCAGTGGCGCGGCCTGCGCATCGAGCAGATCGCCGCCGAGCTGGCCGCGCCCTTCGGCGTGCGTGTGCGCGCCGATGTGGACACCGGCAAGGCGCTCACCTCGTTCGCGATTCAGGAGGGCGAGACCGTCTTCGACGCCATCACGCGCGCCGCGCGCATCCGCGCGCTGCTGGTGGTGAGCGACAGCACTGGCGGCCTGCTGATCACGCGCGCCGCGAGCGCCCGCGTGGGCACCACGCTGGAGCTGGGCGTCAACCTGCTGAAGTGCTCGGTCAAGAGCGACTGGAAAGACCGGTATCGGGACTACCTGCTCAAGGGCCAGGCGCCCGGCAGCGACTACTTCAACGGCGCCGCCGCCGCGCAGATCGCGGCCAGGGCCGCCGACGGCGGCATGACGCGCTACCGGCCGCTGCTCATTACCGCCGACGCGCCCGATATCGCCGCCACGCTGCAGCAGAGGGCGCAGTGGGAGGCCAACAGCCGCGCTGCGCGCTCGCTCACCGTCACGGCCGTGGTGCAGGGGTGGCGCCATGCCGAGGGCCTGTGGGCGCCCAATATGCTGGCCACGGTGGTGGCGAACGAGCTGCACCTGGCGGCCGAGCTGATGATCACCGCGGCCGAGTTCGGCCTGTCCGGCACCGAGGGCAGCACGACGACGCTGACGCTGACGCGCGCCGACGCCTACACGCTGCTGCCTATCAAGCCGATGGATGACGCCGGCAACTTCTGGACCGTGCCCAAGGCACAGGCGGCGAAGTGATGCAGGCCCTGCAACGCCTCATGCGCCCCCTGGCCCAGCGCGTGCAGCTGATGGTGGGCCGCGCCATGCTGCAGCTGGTGAACGACGGCACCGCACTGCAGAGCCTGCAGGTGGCGCTGCTGGCCGACGAGCTGCGCGGCGACGTGGAACGCTTCCAGCAATACGGCTTCACGAGCCACCCCAAGCCGGGCGCGGAGGCGGTGGCCTTGAGCGTGGCCGGCAGCCGCGACCACGTCATCGTGGTGGCCGTCGATGACCGCCGCTACCGGCTCAAGGGCCTGGCCGAGGGCGAGGTGGCCATCTACACCGACGAGGGCGACCACATCGTCATCAAGCGCGGCGGCACCATCGAAGTGCTGGCCGCCACCAAAGTGGACGTTCGTACACCATTGGTCGAGTGCAGCGGCAACCTGATCGTGCGCGGCACGCTGCAGGTCGACGGCCACGCCGAGCTGAACGCCGATCTGCACGTCGCCGGCAATGTGGCCTCGGGCGCCGACATCACGGCCGCCGGCAACGTGGCCGACCAGGGCGGCGCCAAGACGATGGCCGGCATGCGCTCGACTTTCAACAGCCACAAGAACGGCACGGCGGCCCTGTCCACGCCGGGGATGTGACGCATGGCAGACATCCGCACCCTCTGGAGTGACCTGGGCGGCGACTGGCGCCTGGCCGGCCCGTCGTTCGACGTCGACGAAGGGCTGGAGACCGCCGTCATCGTCAGCCTGTTCACCGACCGCGTGGCCGACGCCGGCGAGACGGGCATCGAGTCCACCGGCCGCCGCGGCTGGTGGGGCGACGCCTTCGCCGACGTGGACGGCGACCGCATCGGCTCGCGCCTGTGGAAGCTGGCCCGCGAGAAGCGCACGCCGGCCGTGCTCGGCCGCGCCGAGACCTATGCGCGCGAGGCCCTGCAGTGGCTGGTCGACGACGGCGTGGCTCGCAGCGTCACCGTCGCGGCCGAGGCCGTGGGCGCCCAGGGCGAGGTGCTGGCGCTGGCCATCGGCGTCACGCGCAGCGACAGGCCGGTGGCGCAGTTCCGATTCGAGTCTTTCTGGAAGGGGCAGTAAATGCCGTTTGCACGTCCATCGCTGGCCGACCTGATCGCCCGCAACGCCGCGGACATCGAAGCCGCGCTGCCGGGCGCCGATGCGCGCCTGCGCCGCAGCAACCTGGCCGTGCTGGCCCGCATGCACGCCGGCGCCGTGCACGGCATCTACGGCTATCTGGACTGGCTGGCGCGGCAGATCATGATCGACACCGCCGAGACGGTCTTCCTGGACCGCTACGCGGGCATCTGGGGCGTGTTGCGCGTGCCGGCCTCTTTCGCCGCTGGCACCGTTTCTGTCACCGGCACCAGCGGCGTGGTGGTGCCCGCCGGATCGCAGCTGCAGCGCAGCGACGGCGTGGGCTACACGACGACTGGTGACTCCACCATCGTCGCCGGCGCAGCGGATGTGCCCGTGGCGGCCATCTCCGCCGGCATCGCGGGCAACGCCGACGCGGGCACCCGCATGGCCTTCATCGCACCTCTGGCCGGCGTCAACACCGCCGCCGTGGTCGCCGCCGGCGGCCTCACCCAGGGCGCCGACCGCGAGACCGACGCTGCGCTGCGCGGCCGGGTGCTGGCGCGCGTTCAACGGCCGCCGATGGGCGGCGCCAAGAGCGACTACGAGGCCTGGGCGCTGCAGGTCGCCGGCGTGACGCGGGCCTGGGTCTACCCGCTGGAGAACGGGCCTGGCTCCGTCGTCGTGCGCTTCGTGCGCGACAACGACGCCGACCTGATCCCCGACGCCGCCGAGGTCAGCGCGGTGCAGCACTACATCGATGACCTGCGGCCGGTGACGGCCAACGTCAGCGTGCAGGCCCCCACGGCCGCGCCGCTGAACCTGACGATCCAGCTCACGCCCAACACCGCCGCCGTGCGCGCCGCCGTGACGGCCGAGCTGGCCGATGTGGTGCGCCGCGAGGCCATGCCCGGCGGCACGCTGCTGCTGAGCCACCTGCGCGAGGCCATCAGCGTGGCCGCCGGCGAGATCAACAACGTGCTGTCCACGCCGACGGCCGACGTGACCCACGCACCGGGCCAGATGCCCGTGCTGGGCACCATCACCTGGGCCTGACGATGCCTTTGCTCCAGACTCGCCGCCTCACCGAAGACGACGGCATCGAGCTGATCGACGACACCGTGCAGCAGCGGCTGCGCGTGCGCGTGCGGCGCGCCGTCGTGGCCTTCCTGTCCGACATGCTCGACGGCGCCAGGTCCGATCACGGCGCCGGCATGATGGCTTTCAACCCGCTGCTGGCCTATGGCCAGAACACGGTGGGCGGTCGGCTCAAGGCCGTCATCACCGGCATCGGCAACGGCCAGCCCTGGGGCGATGTCGACGCGCTGCTCAGCGACCTGACCGGCCGCATCGCGCTGGACCAGCTCTCCGCCGGCGTGCAGGCGGAGATCGCCAAGATCAGCTCGGCCGTCACCGACGTGGGCAGCGTGAATCAGCGCCTGCAGCAGGAAACCAACGCGCGCGTCACGGCCATCACCGACGAGGCGACCGCTCGCGCCGCGGCGATCACCTCGGCCGTGAACTCTCTGACGACGATCCTGCTGGCCGACATCAACGCAGGTGACAGCACGCTGGGCAGCCGCATCACGACCGAGGTGGCCAACCTCGTGCAGGCCGACTCGGCGCTGGGCGTTCGCATCGACACCGTCAGCGCGCGACTCAACAGCGGCGACATCGCCTCCGCGCTGAGCGAGGCCCGCAGCTACGCCTACACCAAGGCCGCAAGCGATGCCGCCACGGCCGCGGCGGTGAACACTCTGCGCAGCGAGTTCACGCAGGGCGACGCCACGGTCAACTCGCGCGTCTCGCAGGAGGTGCTGACGCTCTCCACCGCCAACACGGCGCTGGGCCAGCGCATCGACAACGTGTCGGCGCGGCTGAACACGGGCGACATTGCCGTCAGCCTCGCGCAGGCGGCGACCTACGCCTACACCAAGGCCCAGGCCGACAACGCCATCGCCGTCGCCACCAGCGCGATCAGCGCGCGGCTGAATGCCGGCGGTGACATCGCCACGTCGCTGGCCACCGCCAACAGCTACGCCTACACGAAGGCTCAGACCGACTCGGCCATCTCGTCCTCGCAGACGACGCTGCGCAGCGAGTTCAACCC
>BFBZ01000004.1_pt41 | contig 143912 bp, 111 predicted proteins | sample 1888401 | NCBI WGS metagenome assembly BFBZ01 (sample SAMD00112614, study PRJDB3348) | symbiont metagenome | host: Chara braunii
TCCAGCGGTAGGTCCCGCCGCGCGAACTCGTCGACTTCCTGCAAAACCTGATCTGCCGGAGTCCGCGTGTGCACGCGATGCCAGAAGCCGAGCCCCCAACGCGGCGGCAGGCACCCGCCGCCGGCGTACAGGTTGTAGCGAGCCACCACTTCAAGCGGAGTCTTGCCCGCGAACAGGTACACCTCCATGCCGGCGCCCGAAACATTGGCCTCCACCGCATCTGACGGATAACGAGAACTCCAGTTCTTGTCCGTGTTGCGGTCCACTTCCGGAGGCAACCACGGACTATCTTTGCGGTTGCCGATCCCCACCTGAACCCGCACCACACGCGCGACGTTAAACAGAATGCCGTAGCCGGCGCTCGATATGTAGAAAGGAACCGGAGCGTGTGAGGATGGCGTCACCTTCAACTCGAACGCGCGCCCCCGGACATTCACCAGACCGTCATCCCGCATGCCGAGCCCGTACACGCGCTCCTCCGCCGCTAACGGCAGCCTCACGCTCGCGTACACGCCGCGTACGCCGCCTCGCGCGTCGGCTAGGGCGGCAGGAAACGGCGCGGCGCCCATTTTTTCGAGCGCGTCGCGTTTGGGTTTACCGCCGAAAGCCAGCGGACCAATCTCCGCCTTGCCGACCGTCGCCATCCAAACGCCCGGTGCCCGCTGCTTCCACTCAAGCCTCGGCACCGCCCCCAGCGAGACATCGGCCAACCGCTCCTGTCCCAAACTCAACGCCCCGAAACCCGTGACCACCGCCGCCAGCAAGAAAAGGGGCCTGGCTGAACCGGCACCTTTCAACATCCGCGCAAAAGTGCCCATGCTGAGTGTCCCCCTTCTTTTCAAACCACCCCCATTTCGATCGTACCGGCGCCGTCGCCGTCAATCGAGTCTCTCAGTATTTCAAAAATGGGGCCTGCCTGAACGGGGCCAAAATGGGGCCGGGGCCAAAATGGGGCCTGCCTGAACTGTCCCTTTTCCTGTTCAGAAAAAGGGGCCAATGCCGAGTGCCCCCATTTCGCGTCGACCCAAGCATCAGCTAACTAGCTGATATTCCCACACAAAGCACCCCTCAACGCTCAAGACGCAGCCTCGAGTCCGCCACTCCCTCGAGCATCGGAATCGACCACAACCTAGTATGCAGCGCCGAAAACCTTCAAATCGTTCAGTATTTCATCGCATTTGCGAAAAAGGAAAATAGGGCCGATAGCATATGCCCCATTTCCCAAAACGAAAAAGGTGTCAGTTCAGGCAGGCCCCATTTTTTACCGCGACCAGCGGAGCGACGCGCGGAACAAGCGGGGTGCGCCGGTGCCCGGAGTTGGGCTGAACACCGTGAGGAACTCGCGGTTCGCGGCGTTCTCCATCGCGAAGGCCACGTCGAAGCCCCGCCGCAACCGCTGCCCTAGCCAGAACTGCAGCGTCGCAAAGCCCGGCAACCGGAACTGATTCAGATCGTCGTCAAACTGCAGGGCATAGGTCCGCACCCCGAACGACGCCGTCGTCCCGCGCTTTGAATACGTCACCTGCGCCGACCCCTGATGCTTCGGAACCTGAGGTATGCGCAACCCCGCCGCATAGCGCGAATCCGCGAGCAGATAGGAAAGCTCTACGCGGAAATCGCGCCACCGCTGCTTGAAATCCGCTTCCACGCCCTGCGCCGTCGCCGCCGCCGCGTTCTGGCGCTGCCGCGTAATCGTCGACCCCGTGGAAAGCGTCACGTTCGTGATGAGATCGTCGAGCGAATTGCGAAACGCCGTCACGCCGATGCGCGTGTTTTCGCCTGAGTAGTCCGCTCCGATTTCGCCGCCATTGAGAGTCTCGGGGCGCAGTGCGGGGTTGGCTCGCGTGATCGTGTTGCCGGCGCGAAACTCGCGGTACAACTCATTGAGCGTGGGAGCGCGAAAACTGCGGTACACCGACCCGCGACCCCGCCACCTTCCGCGTCCTGCAACCACTCCGGCGCTCGGGCTCAGAAATGTGTCCGGACCCGTGAACGTATGGCGAACGCCGGCGAACAACTGCGCCGGCCCGGCTTTGAAATCGACCTGCGCGAACACGCCGTGCTCCAGACGGTTCCCGCCGCCCACTCGCAGCCCCGCGGGAGACAGGCGGTCCGTGCTCGTCCCCTGATCGCGCTCGACATCCGCGCCTGCGATGAAGTGAAGGCGCCGCTCGCTATGCGACCAGAACGCCGCCCCGCCCGACGCCTGCGAAGGAACCTGCTGAAGATAGGCGAGCGTCTCGATGCGGCGTCCCGCGCCCGTCGACGAAAAGCTCGCGTGAAAATCTTCGCGCGTGTGGAAGGCCGTTGCCGAGAATCCGTCGCGCGCGCGCTGCCACGTCCAGGTGCCCGAGAGTGTGCCGAGGCTCGTGGAATTGCCGGTGAGAGTGGTGCCGTTGGCGCGGTCCTCGGCCAGGATGTCGAGCTTGAGAAACAAGCGATGCGCCGCGCCGAGCAGGTCGACCCGGGCATTGCCGGCGACGAAATCCACTCCGGCATGCGTGTCGATCGGACCGCGCACAGCCGCGGGCACGATGAAGTAGCCGCCGGTCGAGAATGCACGCACTTGCCCGGAAACGGCAGCCCGGCTCAGCAACGCCGAGAGCCCCGCGGCCAACTCGTGAGTGGTCGCGTTGCCGGCTGAGTAGGAAGCGTTGGCGTGAAAGCGGTCCACTTCGCGGGAGACAATCGACAGCGCGCCGGCCATGGCCCGATCGCCGAACAGGCTTGTGGAAGCGCCGCGCTCGATCTCCACGCGGTCAATCTGCTCGGGCGCGAAGCGGGTCCAGTAAATCCAGCCGCCGAACGGATCGTTCATCGGAACGCCGTCCCACAGGACGAGCGAGCGCGAAGCGCCGGTGGATCCAAGCCCGCGGAGCGAAATGCCTTGCGTCGTCGGATTCGCGACCAGGCTGGACGAGCGGCGGAACAGCGAGAAGCCGGGCACCTGCCGCAGACGGTCGTCCAGATTCACGCCGGGCGTGGCTTTCAGTTGCGTCGCGTCGAGCGTAGTCACGGCGGCGGGCGCTTCGGCCGAGATGCGCTCGTTTACCGTGATGGTGGTTTTGATCGGATCAGGCGGAGGGGGCGGGTTGGTCGTCTGCGCGAGAAACGGAGAGGCGGTCAGGCCCCACAACAAAAGAACAGCCCGATGTTTCAGGCCGCCAGCCCTGGGCGCGCAGGCGCTCGGGGTCGGCTGTGAAAACGATTTGCACGCTGTCGGGGTCATCGGGTGGCGGCGGCACTTTCCCGCGGGCCGGAGACACCAGTGCCAGATATTTCAGGATAGTATAGACCTCGCCCTCTTCCGGCACTCTCACGTTGAACTCCTGCGTAAAGAAGTGCAACCGTCCCACCGGAGCGCGCGTCAGCCGCCACGCCAGCCAGGCGCAGCACTCCACCGCGTTCTCGAAAATGTCGCCCGGCGGAAGTTCGAGATCGAGAAAGATGATGATCGACCGCTCTTCCTCGCGGGAAAACTCGCGCACCTGCAGGTCGCCCGTGTGCGCAGTCGCGCGCCAGTCCACGTGCCGCGCGCTTTCGAGCGGCTCATACGGGCGGATGCGGTAAAACTCGCCCGACAAGCCGCGGAAGTGCGCCTGAATTTCCCCGGTGATTCCGTCGAGCAGCGCTTCGAGTTCCGGACGCGGGTCGACGGACGGATAAACAAGGATGTCCTGCGTAACGTGGACCGGCGCGCGCCGCTCGGTGAACCCGAACGGAAAGCGCGTCGAGAACGTGAACGTGTTTTCTTTGTACGCGCCGCGGTGCGGGAACATCAGGTTGACCGGCTCTTCCATGCTGCCGCCCGCCGCGATGCTCGGAAAGTAGAGTTCATTTTCAAAACCGCTCTCGGGCGTTCCCGCGAGCGTGATCGAAAACGACGGCATATAGCTTTTCTCGTTGTAAATCACCACTCGCCCGGAGATGCGCCGCCGCGCGGGAAGATGCTCGGGATGCAGCAGTTCGAATCTAAGATTGGCGAGCGACAGGCGGCTGACGAATCCGCTGATCAACAGCGTGGATAGCATCGCGGCCAGAATCAGAAAGAGCAGGTTGTTGGCTGAAGCGAATGCGGCAAAGCCGATGACCAGGCTCGCTAGCGTGAACAGCAATCCGCTCGAAGTCACCTGCTGGCGAACGCCGGTGGCCATCCACTCGCGAAGCCGGGTCCACAGGCGTTTCATATGAGCGTCAGTTTTTCGCGCGCGTACTCGATGCACCGGCGCACGTTGTCGTCTTCCGCCTTGAGTTGCGCGGCGCGGTCGAGTCCTGTGAGGCGCGGCACCTTGCGCTCACCCTCGCCCTGAGCCATCTGCAGCGCCCGTGCCAGCACCCAACCGCTGCGGTCGGGGAACGTGGCCCAATACTTCTGCGTCATGCAGGGCACCTTCAGCGGATCGCGGGTGATCATCTCGAGCGTCAGCCCCACTTGCGGCCTTTTGGCGCGCACCGCCGCGATCACCTTGCCGATATCGAGCATCCCCTCGCCGAACGGGACCTCGCTCAACTCGAACCCCTCGGGAATGGACCGCACCGCCATATCCTTTAAGTGTGTCGTAATGGCGAACGGCGCGAGCGCTTCCACCACCTGCATCGGATCTTCGAGCAGCGCGATGTTGTTGCCGGTGTCGAGACAGACGCCGAGGTACTCGCTCGACACGCCGCGGAGCATCTTCACCATCTCGTCGCTGGTCCAGTCCTTGTGATTTTCGAGCGCGAGCGGTATCTTCTGCTTTTCCACGATGGACACTGCGGTGAGGATCGACGCACGCTGCTTCTGCACCCAGTCGTTCCACTCGGCGAAGGTCGAGAAAGTTTCGTAGCGGCGTCCGGACAGGCAACCGCAGCGCAGACAGCGTGCGCCGGCATTCCGCGCCGCGGCTACCGCCTTCTCGAACGCTTCAGAGGATTCCCGCGGCAGCGGCGCCATCACCTCCACGTACATGCCGAGCTCATCGGCGCGCTTCCGCAACGCGCGGGCGTAATCGGGCTCGAGCGACTTGAGCGGGGCTTGAATGCCGCCCGCTCCGAGCGTGTTCACGTACTCGAGAAACTCGAGCGTGTCCGAGGGGCGGCGAACCGTCATGTAAGAGGTGGTCGCGACGCCCATCTTCACTCGCCGGGAAGCGCCGAAAGCGAGCGGAGCCGCCAGGGCGGTTTTCAGAAACATTCGCCGGTCAATCATCGGAGGAGCCCCCGCAGCACGTCGTCCCAAGGCTTGCGATACGGCCTGACCATCATCGCCGCCGCCTCCCTGTCGCCCACGATCTCCTCGCGCTCGGCGTCCCACTTCACCGTCCGCCCGAGCCGCAATGAGATGTTTGCAAGATGGCAGGCGACCGCCGTCCGGTGCCCGTCCTCGACATCGGCAACCGTCCGGGAGCGCGACTTGATGCAGTCGAGGAAATTGCGGGCGTGCAGCTCGAACTGTTCGTTCGACGAACCCGGCTCCTTCCGGGCTTCGATCCACGGCTCGGGTTTCACGGCGGACCGTTCCGGACCGCCGCCAGGATGCCCTTGAAACACCGGAATCAAATTTGACGGGTTTTGTTTGATATCCGGGAACACCTCGAATCCGGCGCGGCTGATGACGAGGGTTCCCTTGGTGCCCGCAAACTCCAATCCCCGCGGCGAACGCGGCGGACCCGCGGCCGTCTCGCGATGCGACCATAGCGCCGACATGCCCGGGTAAGCGAGCAACGCCTCCTGCGTGTCCGGCGTCTCGCCGTCATCGGCGAGTGCAAAACGTCCGCCCGTCGACGTCACCGACCGCGGACCTTTGAAATCCATCACCCACTGCACGATGTCGAGTTCATGCGCGGCGAGGTTGGTCATCTGTCCGCCCGAATAATCCCAGAACCAGCGGAAATGATACAGCGAGCGGTGTGGCGCGTAGGGACGCTTCGGCGCGGGCCCGAGCCACATTTCGTAATCGAGGTCCGAAGGTTGCGCGCCGTCGGGAATACCGAAGCCGGGCATCACGTTGCGGAACGACCCGGCTCGCGCCTCAACGACCTTGCCGATGTAGCCCGAGCGGATCAATTCGCGCGCGTGTTGATAGTGGCGCCCCGAGCGCTGCTGCGTGCCCACCTGCACGACGCGCTTGTGGCGGCGCGCGACGTCGATCATCCACTTGCCTTCGTCGATGAACAACGTCATCGGCTTTTCGACGTACACGTCCTTGCCCGCGGCGCACGCCATCATCGTCATCAGCGCGTGCCAGTGGTCGGGGGTCGAAACAACCACCGCCTGCACATCGCGGTCGTCAAGCAATTTGCGGAAATCGCGGTACTGTTTGATGCCGGGACGATTGCCCGCCGCCGCCACGCCTTGCTCGAGGCGCGGCTGATAGGTTTCAGCGAAGGCTACGATGTCGGCATCGGCCTGCGCTTTGAAATCGTGAACGTGTTGAGCGCCGATAAGTCCATAGCCGATGAACCCCAACTGCACCCGGTCGTTGGCGCCGAGGATGCGCGAGTAAGAGAGCGCGGTGGTCGCGGCGAGAAACTTACGGCGGCTAAAACCCTCCGCGCGGACGGTACCCGGGCCGCGCCCGCACCCTATATTTCTTGGCCACATCGGAAAGGATCTCCACGTTGATTTTCCGGAACCCCTCATTCGGATTCGGCTGCGGATAGTAGGTGATTGTATACGAATTGCCGAGATCCTCGCGGATGTTCTCAAAGGCCTCCACCTGCCGCTGCCAGGTTTTGGCGAAAAAGCTCTTGCCCCCGGTGCGCTGCGAAATGCGCTTGAAAACGCCGCTTGAAATGGGGTCCTTGTTCACCTCGTTGGTAGAGATGACATAGATCGGAATGCCTTCGTCTTCGGCGACGGCGCGCACATCGTCGGGGGCCACCATGCTCGCGTTGTCGGGACCGTTTGAAAACACGATCACTACTTTGCGCCCGGGGACCTTGGCCGCGTCGCGCAAGGTGAGCAGCAGGGCGTTGTAGAGCGCGGAGTCGTCGCCCGCTACGGCTTTGCGAAGACCGTTGATGGCGTCGCCGCGGTCCCTGCCGAGCGGAGCGTCGCGCTTCAAATTGCGGCTGTAGGTGTAGATGGCCACCGAATCCGCGCGGTCCAGGCCGCGAACGAAATCGGCGATGGCATCTTCGGCGTAGACGAAGCCGCGATACATGTAATTGCTGGTATCGAACAGCACGAACACATTGGTTCCGACAAAGGCGTCGGAGCGTGCCTCGGCAGGTTTGGACACGTCCCCTTCACCGGTCAAGGGCTTGGTGGATCCATCTTCGGCCACCTGCACAGGCGGTTTGTTGCCCTCGGCAAAGGTGGCGAACTTCTGGGGAATTCCATCTTCGGTGATTTTGAAATCTTTCGGCTTAAGTCCGTTGATGTACTTGCCCTTGTTGTCGGTGACGGTGAAGCTGAGCACCACCATGTCCACCTTGACTTTGAACACGGGCCTCTTGTCTTCCTGTGCCTTCAACAATCCGGCGCCCATCCACAACGACCCGGCGGCGATAAGCCCCGCCCCCGCCAGACCGAATTTGCGCAATCGAGTCAAACCAATCCTCCTCTTGGTGCCTTACTGTCCGCCCGCCGCGGCCGCCACCGGGCGTCGCGCGTTCTTTCGCACATCCTCGCCGACCAGGCGCAGCGAACGCAGAAGCGCCGGCCAATCCTCCAGGTGCGTGGCGAAAATCCGCTCCACCGTCTGCTGCGTCCACATGGGAATCATCACGTTCAGCTGCGAAGGCGGCATGTGCACGTCGTCGGCGAGCGAAGCATAGTACAGCAGATTCGATTCCCAGCTTTCGGCCAGAATGCGGCTCGAATATCCCATCAGCGTCGGGAACGTTCGCAGGTTGAGCAGCTCGGTGCGATAGGAATTGGCGAGCGTCGGCTTGGGGGTGCCGAAGGCTCGCGAGATGGCTTCGTAGCTGATCTCCCGGGGCGCGGCGGCGGCCATTTTACGAATCTCGGCCGACATGGGCGCTTCCACCTCCGTGTCGCGCGCAAGGGCTGCTCCCATTGCGTACATTTCAGATGGAACCACCTGGTCGAGCGCCTCGCGAACTTCGCCCGCCTCGAGAAGTTCACGGACCTTCTGGACGCGCGCCGGGGGAGCCTGCTTGTCGAGCGCAGCGATGACGTGCTCGCGGATTCTGGGGTCGAAGACGGCCTGTGCCAGCGCTTCTTCGGCGCTATGCATATGCAAGCCGACCCAGTGCAGTTGCGCGGGGGTAACCTGCCACCAGCGCGGAATCTTGGCCATCAGAATCATCTGCGGCACCAGGTCGCCCCAGATGAGCGCCTGTTCGCGCGAAGGGATCAGGAAGTTCTGTTCCGCTTCGGCGAGCGCGTAGGGCAGGCTGGCGAGCGAACCAACCAGGCGGCCGCCTGCGCTTGCGGGCCAACCCGAGCCGAAGACTTCGGTTGCTTTCCAGGTCTGGCTCGCACCGCTCAGCCCGATGAAATCATGGCTGCGCACGAACACCGGATTGGTGTGCAGAATCTGGGCGCCGGGCGGCGCGTAGTGGACGTAGTTCAACCCGACGAGCGTGTCGCGCAGGAAAGGCGACAGCAGCCCGCGGATGTCCTTCAGTTTCTCAGCGTCACCGGCCGCCTTGTCGATGGCGGCGCGCAGGTTCACTTTGCGCTGCGCGTCGATGTGGCGCTCGGTCCAGTAGCCGAAGGCAAGCGAGTTCTTTTCGGTGGAGCTCAGTTGCGCGCGGGGCAGTTGGATTTCGGAAATGCGGCTGGCGAGCTTGCCCACCAGCGCTGTGTCGACTTTTCCGCCCTTGCTGACAGACTCGAGATTGTCGGCGAGTTCAAACAGCGTCTGAAGCGAGATGAGCCGCTGAGCTTCGAAAATGCGAATCATCTCCTGAACGAGCTGGCTGTGCGAGTCGGCATCGGCGGGAGCGGCGGACCCGGCCATGAGGTCCATCATCTGGTCCTGCGGCGAACCGGCCGGAGACTTGGCCGCCGCGAGCAGCGCCTTGACGCCGGCGCGGCCGGCATCAAAGCAATCACGGGCATTCTTGATCCGGCTGAACCCTTCGAGAATCGAACTGAACGCGGCGTCGGCGCCGGCGGGGTCGATATTATTCTGCCGGCACAACAGCTGCCATAACGAGACCAGCGCCTGGAAGGAGCCGACGGCGTCGGCGCGCAGCATCTGATCCCGAATCTGGGTCAACGGCTGCGCGGTGTCGAGGTAACCCAGGATATTTTTATCTGAAATCGAGGCGATTTCCGTAAAAATCGAATACTGCGCTCCAAGCGCGTGATAGTCGCGGGTGAGCCTCTCGACCGTCGCGGTCTCAAGAGGCTTCGACCGGTACCGCCCCATGTCCGAGATGGCCATGAAAATCTTGAGCGGCTCGTTCTCCACTGCCTTGCGCGAAAGGCCGAACAGCGCCTCGAGCACATCGTCGGGCTGCTTCCATCCGGTGGCCGACTTGGTGAGCTTGCCGTCGTACTTTCCATGCGGATGTTCGACGAACAGCCGTTTCCAGACCTCGACGCCGCCCGGAATGTGGAGGCGCCCTTCTGAATCCATCCGCAGGCGGGTGGTGAGCAGCATCATGTCGGTGTTAGCGCGAAACACGGGACGCGCGGGACCCGGACTGGTGACCTTGCCGCGCACAGCCGCGTACATGCGTTTCATTCGTTCGGGCTCGGTGAGGTAGGCCTGAACCGCGCCCGAAGTCCGCATGAGCGCGTCGAAGTAGCTGGCGAGCCAGCCGTCTTCGCGCACGATCAGTTTCTCGAAAAATGCGGCGCCCTTTTCCGGACTCGCGCCGGCCAGATCAGCCCACGCCTTTTCCGATTTCGCTCCGCCCGGCACCACCGCTCGCCCATTTCGGATGACGAACATCGAGCCGAAGAAATCGAGTACGTGGGAGTAGGCTTTAATGCGGCCGACGGCGATGGACTCTTTGAGTTGGACGGCGGTGGCGGGATCAAGTTTAGCCATTCCGAGATAGAGACGGCAGATTGACGGGTCGGAGAGGAAGTAGTCGATGAATTCGCCGGTCTGTTTTTCGCGGGCCGATTGCCAGTATTCCGGGCCATAGAGCACGGGGATGGACGCGGGGCGGTAGTCGTAGACAAACGGCCGGTTGGCGCGAAGCGCGCTTTCGAGGTCGGCCAAGGGGAACCCGGAATCGACGGTGAGAAAGGCGCGGGTGGCGTTGACGGTTTCGAGCACCACTTCGCTGCCGCAGCCGCCGCGCATGCGGTAGCCGAGCACGCGCAGCAAATCGGCGGTCTGCGGCGAGTCGCAGCTTTCAATGCGGATCTGCTTCTGCGCGCCGGCGAGTTTGTCGAGCTCGCGCGCTTGCGAGAGATAGCGGATGACCAGTTTCAGATACTCGGTCTGGTCGAGTCCTTCGGTTCCGCTGGTGGCCTGATAGCCGTTGGTGACGACGTTGCGCGCGAGCGCGCTGAGCAGTTCGTCGGGGTGTAGATCGGGCGAGAGCGCCGCCATGCGGGCGAAGGAGCGGAGAGGACCGGGGATGTCGATGGTCTCTTTCTTCTTCGGTTGCTGGGGCGCGGCGAACGGCGCGGCGCTCCCTCCGGCGCGACGAAATTCTTCGAGGGAACGGGCGGCGGATTCCTTGTCGCCGGCGAGAAGATCGAGCATGGCCAATTGACGCGCGACGTCGGCGCGGCCGGGTCCTGGCGCATAGAGTTCGACTAGTTTCCGGTACTGGTCGCGCGCGGCGGGATCGCCGTGGCGCACCAGGAAATCGGCATAGGCGCGGACCGCGGAGGGGTCTCGCGGGGCGCCGCGAACCGTCCTCTCCAGCAGTTCACGAGCGCCTGAGGCATCGCCCTGACGCTCCAGTTCCCACGCCCTCGAACTCCAGTCGTCCCCCAACAGCGCGGTACTGATTCCCAAAAGGACAGCGAGAACCGTTCCCAACGGTTTCATCGGCTCCGTTACCTCCCTCTATGCTTACAGGCACACCCGGGTGGGATGGGGGCCTCTTGGATAATTACTCTAGCACCGCCCGGCAGCGGCGGCATCTGGTCGAGAATCGGATGCGGTTGACTCTTACGGAGATGGCAAAACTCGCGCGACAATGATGCTGGTATGGGCAGCGTCGCATAATGCCGCGAATGACTCGGCTGGCCTGGTTTTTGGCGTTTGCCGGTCTGGTTGGCGGACCGGGCCTGGCGCAGGATTTCTGTGATGGACCGGGCCTGTTCGAGCGGCTCGCCGACAGCGCTGCACGGCAACCGGAGCGAGCGCTGGCGTGCCTGGGGCGGCTGAGCCACGATGCTCAACGGGAATTTATCTTTCGCCGTTCCTTCGCCGCAGCGGCGGTATCGGAGACAGCACTCGCCACGCGCTACATCGAGGCAGCGAAGAACCGGCCGTGGGTGACGGCGGTGGGATTCTATCCGCTGCTGGAAATTGCGCGGCGATCGAACGCGGATACCGCCCGCGAGATCATGATCGCGGCGGCGCGGGCAAATCCGAGCGTGGCGCTGAGGGATTTGAACGCTTATCTGAATCTCGATTTTGGGCCGGCGGCTTTTGACGCGGCGGTGAACGCCGCTCCGGACGAAGCCGTTGGACTCGCGGCTCGCAACGCTCCAATGGCCGGACTGCTGCGCGCCCGGGGCTTCACCGTGCTGGCGGCGCTCGCGATGGACGATTCGCTGAGCGGCGCCGAGCGCGAGCGCCGGGCGGTGTTCGCGCCGCGCCGCGTGTCCGTCACCGAAGAGCGATTCTTCCCGGTGCTGCTCGCCGAACGGCTCAGCGCGCGGGGAGCGCGAGCCGAATTCCTCGACCGCGCGCTCGCACGCACCGCATCGCTTCTGTTTCGGTGGTTTGAAGACCGGCGACCGGCTTTGGGCGGCTACACAGCGGCCGAAATTTACGCGTTGCTTGCTTACGGGCGCGCCGAGGAGGATGACAAACTGTTCGGGCCGGTGTTCGACGGACTGCTGCTGCCGAAACTCCGCGGAGCCGCGTTGCCGGCGCTCCGCATGCGCCAATTCCTGGCGGCGGCGGCGGAACACAACCGGCTCGACGCGTTTTTGCGCGCGGCAGGGGACGCGTGCCTGGAGCGCGCGGTGGAAGGCATCGAGACGCTCGAAGATGCGCTCGAGGTGGTGGAGATCCTGGATGCGCTTCCACAAGGCAAGTGGCGGTCGCGTATCGGCGCTTCGTTCCGTCGCGACCGCCCGCTCGAGGCGCTGCTCGCGGCGCGCGCAGGAGCGGCGCCGGAATCGGCTCGCTTTTTCCCGGACACGATGAGACTCGCGCTGCCGGAGGGACCGGTGACGGAGCGCATGATTTTTCATGCCGACGATGACGGAGTTGAGTCGTTCGAGTCGTTCCGGCGGTCCTACGCCGGGGACGCTCAGTGGCGTTGGGAGGACCGCGGGGACTGGGTTCGCGTCACCGGAGGACGTGTCACGATTCTGGCGAACAAGCCGATGGGCGAGGGTCAGCAGCAGATTTCGCGTTACCTGGGCGAGGCGGGAGTTGAGCCTGCCATCTTCGTTCATCGCGGGCACAGCTATCATGTCGACCGCAGCCTTCGATATCTGACTAACGGAGCGCGCCTTGTGTTTCTTGGAAGTTGCCGGGGACTTGGCGTTACGGCAAACGTACTGGCGATTGCGCCGGACGCCGAGGTGGTGGCGACGCGGGCGGTGGGAACGGCGGGGGTGAACGATCCGCTGCTCAAAGCGATCAACGAGGCGCTGCGCACGGGAAGCGGCGTGGTGGAGTGGCCGGCGCTATGGCGGACGATGCGGACGAAGGTTGGCGGGGCGGTGTTTGAGGATTATCTGCCGCCGTATGCGAACGGTCCCGCGCAGTTTGCGGCGGCTTATTATGCGTGGTTGAGGCGGTTGTAAGTCAGCTTCCTACGCGTGGCTGAGGCCGGCGACAGCGGATTTGCGGCCTTCGAGGACGCGGCCAATGACGGTCAGGGCGAGGGTGATGGCTGCGAAGTAGAGGGCGTTGGGCCACAGGGTCTGTTTCGGCAGAACCGAGAGGAAGTGGCTGTTGGCGGCCAGCACAAGCGCGAAGAAGGCGAGCGCGGCGACGTTCGAAATCCAGTTGCGGGGAGGATCGAACTTGGCAAAGTCGCGGTGGAGGTCGTAGGCGGGCTTCGGGTACCGCGCCGCGACGTCGGCGGGACGCCAGCCCGGGTGCTTAAACCACACCCTGATTTTGTCGGCCCAGCTGGCGGCGTGCCACGAGTCCTTGGCCATGGCCCAGTAATAGTGAACGTTGGCCCAGAGAGGATTCCAACTCTTCAACTGACCGCGGATTCCGTAGACGCAGGGCTCGGAATCAAGCTCATCCTGATAGGTGCCGAAGATGTGATCCCACAGCATGAAGACGCCGACATAATTCTTGTCCAGATAGATATCGTTCTGCGCGTGGTGGACGCGATGGTTGCTGGGCGTCTGAACCCATCGGTCGAGGATGCCCATGCGCCCGATCATGCGGGTGTGCGGCCAGAACTGGTAGAAAAGCTGAATCACGCCGACCATGAGATACACGGCCATGGGAACGCCCGATAGCGCGAGCGGGAGATAGAAGATCCAGCCGAGAAACGAGCCGGTGCCGGTTTGGCGCAAGGCGGTGGTGAGGTTGAATTCTTCGCTCTGATGATGGACGACGTGCGAGGCCCAGAAAATGCCGCAGGTATGGCCGAGGCGATGGTTCCAGTAGTAACAGAGATCGTAGAGGACGAAGGCGTAGGCCCAGGTGGCCCAGTGGGACGGCGAAAGGTGAACGGGCGCGAGGCGGAGCGCGAACTCGTAGGCGGCGAGTCCGAGGAAGCCGAAGAAGACGCGGTTGCCGGTGGAGATAATGCCACAACTCAGGGAGTTGATGGCGTCGGCAAGGGAGTAGTAGCGGGTGCGGCGAATCGCGTCGGCGGCAAGTTCAATGACGATCAGCGCGAGAAAGACCGGCACAGCAAGCGCGACGGCGCGGCTGTAGGTGACGTCCATGGGAATTTATCTTAACGCTTGTTGAAAAACGGATCGGGCAGGCCGTTCCGCTGTTCAGCGCTTGAGCACGGACCTGGCGCGCTCTTTCAGCTTGTCGAGAATGCCGGGGGGCTGCACTTGCGGCGAAGCGGGTTGGGCGGCATCGGTATCGGGCGCTTCGCCTTCGGCGCCGTGCGGAGGCGGGCAGGGCTCCTGCTTTTCGAGGCTCACGCGCCGGCCGTTGAACGAATAGGTCCGCCTCACGAATGCGCCGTTCTTTTGGAGAATCGTGGTGAAGGTCGCGCCTTCGCCGCGCACGCCGGTTCCTTTGGTGGCGGAAGTGGGGTAGAAACCTTTCACGTCACGCTCGCGGTAAGCGGTCTCATAACGGTTGCGCTTGGTGTTGTAGACAAAAACCCGGAGACCGTCGTACTCGAAGGGCTGGCCGCCTTTGTTGATGGTGGTCCAAAGCCAGTAGTGTTTGGGTTGGCCCTGCTGGTCGGCAAGGTCGTAGAGAGGGAAGTAAGACGTGATGCGGTGGCCCTCGGCGTACTGAGCGACTTCCTCGGGGATGCCGAGCACGAGCATGCGGAACAGGACCCATCCGGAGCGTCCGTCCTTGAGGCGGACGAGGCTCCAGTCCTCCATGGGGATGGGTTTCTCGGCGGGCGGCTCCTCTTTCTCTTTTTCACGGGGCGGTTCGAACTCGCGGGCGAACTGTTCTTCCTTGCCGGGTTCGGGCTTGGCGGCGCGGCTGAGTTCAAGCCAATTGGGCGGCAGCGCGGGAGCGGCGGGCATGGGCGGCGGGGGCACACCCTTGGGTTCGCGCGGCTTCACACGTTTCTTGGGTGTGGGCTTGGGCGGCGGCGGCACGACGGGTCCCGCGGTGGGCGCGACCTTGGGCGCCAGGCGATGACCGACCACGTCGACGGGCGTGTTCTCGGCAATTTGGGCAAAGCTCGGCGAAACGCGGCTGGGCTCGGTGTGGACGTTGAGCGGTTCGTAGACGGTGGCTGAACCTTGTGACGGGAGCGAAGCGGCTTCGCGGGCGAGGGTTTTGAGTTCATCCATCTGGGCGGTGGAGAGGAGTTGGCGCGAGTCGGTCCACCCCATGGCGCCGGAGGAGGTGCGCACGCGGACGAAGCGGCGGCGAACCTGAAGAACCTCGAGCTTATCGCCATGTTTGGCGGTAGCGGCGGCGGTGGCGTTGGGGGCGAGGTCGCGGCGGATGGTGAGGGTCTGCGGGCCGACGTAGGCTTCGCCGATGGCGGGGGGGCCGCTTTGCGAGCCGACGCAGCCGGCCAGCAGGCAGAGTGCAAGGATGAGGACGGGACGGATGAAGGAAGACAGCACGGACGCTCCTTCATTTTAGCTGCTAGGGGCGATTTGCATTCGAGTCCGATCCGTCTTCGGACGCCGGATGGGAGCGGCGGTTTACCGGCCGGAAAAAAGGGCCTCGCCAGTCTACTTCGCAAACGAAAGTGCAGAAAAGTTGTTTTCGGTCTTTGGTCGGGATTGTCAGGCTACTGCCACTCGCGGCGGAGGATGCTGAAGCGGTGGATGTCGTGGGGCGCGCCGTGCAGAAACTGGCCGTCGCGGTCGGTCCCTTCGTTGACGGCGCGGAGGCGCCGGGCCACGGCGAGGCTGCGGTGGTTGGCGGCAGCGACGCGGATTTCGACGCGGTTGAGGCCGAGTTCATCGAAGAGATGGCGGATGAGGGCGCGGCAGGCGTCGGTGATGAGTCCGTTACCTTCGGCGGCGGAGGCGAGCCAATAGCCGATTTCGACTTTGGAATCGGTCCAATTAATGGGTTTCATGCCGACGCCGCCCGAGAATGCGCCGCGCCACCAGATTCCCGCCTGGAAGCCCTGGTTGGCGGCGAACTGGGTGAGCGAGGATCGGATAAATACGAGGACGTCGCCGACGCCGCGGGTGTGGTCGACCCAGGGGAGCCAGAGGCGTAGGCGCTCGCGGTTGGCATCGATGACCGGGTACATTTCGGGGGCATAACGCTCCTCGAGGATGCGGAGTTCGGCGTCGGGGCGGAAGGGGAGCGGTACCATGACGGCAGTGTCGCACGGCCGCTGCCGAGTCGCACGGCCCCAGGCTGGTGTGCTATCCTTTGAGAGTCACAAAAGGATTAAAGGTAAGACGAGGAGTATCGATTCGAGAATGGCACTGGCGAACGTAGCAAAGCAAGAGACGATCGGGAAGTACCGCATCCACAAGACAGACACTGGGTCGCCAGAGGTGCAGGTAGCAATTCTTAGTCAGCAGATCGCGCAGTTGACCGAACATTTCAAGGTCCACAGCAAGGATCACCACAGCCGGACGGGGCTTTACACGATGATCGCCCGCCGCCGCAAGTTGCTGAACTACCTGAAGAGCCGGAATCCGGAAAGGTACAAAACCCTGATATCGAGTCTGGGTATTCGCCGCTAGCGGTCTGGCGGTAAATCGGCGCGCGCCGTTTGGCGAACGCAAACCATCGTGAAGGTGCATTTTATAGCGCCCCGCGATGTACCCCCCAATTCGTACACTCCAGAGTCTCTTCTTTGATTCGCCGGCGCAGAACGCCGGGACCAGAACACAGGAGAAGCAGGCCGGTCCTGCATGGTCTCCATTGAAGGGAATTTAGTAAATGCCACACACAGTTGAAATCGACCTGCAGGGTCGAACCATATCTATTGAAACCGGCAAGCTTGCCAAGCAGGCCAACGGAAGCGTCGTCGTCCGGATGGGCGACTCGGTGGTGCTCGTGAGCGCCTGCGCGGCGGAGAAGCCGAAGCCGGCTGCCGCGTTTTTTCCGCTCACCGTCGACTACCGCGAATACACTTACTCAGCCGGGCGGTTTCCCGGCGGCTTTATCAAGCGCGAAGGACGTCCTTCGGAAAAAGAGATTCTCACGAGCCGGCTGATTGACCGTCCGATTCGTCCGCTGTTCCCGGAAGGGTTCATGAACGAGACGCAGATCATCGCGATGGTGATGTCGGCGGACCCGGTGGGCGATCCGAGCCCGCTGGCGATTGTCGGCGCGGCAGCGGCGCTGGCGCTGTCGGAAATCCCGTTCCACCACACGCTGGCCGGTGTCCGCGTGGGCAAGGTGGACGGCAAACTGGTCGCCAACCCGAGCTACGAAGAAGCGAAATCGAGCGATCTGAACATCATGGTGGCGGGCACGGCCGAAGGCATCGTGATGGTGGAAGCGGGCGCGCAGCAGGTGAGCGAAGCCGAAATCGTGGAAGCGATCGACTTCGGCCACGATTGCTGCCGCAAGATCGTCAAAGCCATCGGCGAACTGGTGGCGAAGGCCGGCAAGAAGAAGTGGGAGTTCACAACGCCCGCGATCAACGAGGAGTTGTACGCGGCAATCGACAAGCAGTTCCGCGCCGACCTGACCGACGCGCTGAACACCGAAAAGTACCCGAAGCTTGAGAGCTATCACCGCATCGGCAAACTGCACGAAGCGGCGGTGGAGAGCGCGGGCGAGGAGCACAAGGCCGAAGCGGGCGAATTGTTCGACCGGCTGAAGGAGCGGATTTTCCGCGACGAGATGCTCAAGAACCGGCGCCGTCCGGACGGCCGCAAGTTCGACGAAATCCGCAAGATCGACATCGAAGTGAGCCTGCTGCCGCGGACTCACGGCTCGGCGCTGTTCACGCGCGGCGAAACGCAGGCGCTGGTGACGGCGACGCTCGGCACGAAGGAAGACGAGCAGCGCATCGAGTTGCTCGATTCGTCCCAGACGTCGAAGCGGTTCATGCTGCACTACAATTTTCCGCCGTTCTCGGTGGGCGAAGTGGGCTTCATGCGCGGTCCGGGACGGCGTGAGATCGGGCACGGCGCCCTGGCCGAGCGCGCGCTGTCGGCTGTGATTCCGGCCGAGACGAAGTTCCCCTACACGCTGCGTGTGGTGAGCGACATTCTCGAATCGAACGGATCGAGTTCGATGGCTTCGGTGTGCGGCGCTTCGCTTTCGCTGATGGACGCGGGCGTGCCGATTACGGCTCCCGTGGCCGGAATCGCCATGGGTCTGGTGAAGGAAGGCGACGCCTACGCGGTGCTCACCGACATCGCGGGCGCCGAGGATCATTACGGCGACATGGACTTTAAAGTCGCCGGCACCAAGGACGGCATCACCGCGCTGCAGATGGACATCAAGGTGCCGAACGTCACGTCGGCGCTGATGAAGGAAGCGCTCGAGCAAGCCCGGCAGGCGCGCCTGTTCCTGCTCGACAAGATGAACGCCGTGATCAGCGAGCCGCGCGCGGAACTGTCGCAGTACGCGCCGCGCATCTTCACCATGACCGTTCCCACCGACAAGATCCGCGAGATCATCGGACCGGGCGGCAAGGTGATCCGTGGCATCGTGGACGCCACCGGCTGCAAGATCGACATCAACGACGACGGTACTGTGAACATCTTCGCCGCCGACGGCAACGCGGCGAACAAGGCGATGCAGATGATCGGCGATATCGCGGCGGTGGCGGAAGTCGGCAAGACGTACCTCGGCAAAGTGGTGCGGATCGTCGATTTCGGCGCTTTTGTCGAAATCTTCCCCGGCACCGACGGTCTGCTGCACATCAGCGAGATCTCCGAGAACCGCGTGAAGCAGGTGCGCGACGAGCTAAACGAAGGCGACCAGATCCTGGTGAAGGTGCTGGCGCTCGAAGGCAACAAAATCAAGCTGAGCCGGAAGGCGATTCTCAAAGAGCAGCGGGAGAAGATGAAGAAGGAAAAGGCGTAGAACTTAGCCAGCCGTTCTTGAAAAACCCCCGGCGCCGAAAGGCGGCCGGGGGTTTTCGTTTGCTGGAAGCGGCGAGACTGACCCGCGTTACTGGAAGATCTGCCGGTTGCGGCGCAGGACGGCCGGCAGGTCGAGATCGCTCAGCACCATGGGCTCCTCGTGCACCGGGGGAGGTGGAGGGGGCGGAAGCGGTTCGGGAGCGGCGGCGGCCAACTGAGGGGCTGGAACCGGCTCTTCGACGGGTTCGGGCGCGGGGACGGAAACGGGCTCGGCGCGCTGCGTCTGTGCGCGGCCGATTTCGGGCAGCGATTCGCGCTGAAAGCCGGTGGCAATCACCGTGATCTTCACTTCGTCCTGCATGGCTTCGTTCATGACGACGCCGAAGTTCACCTGCACGTCTTCGTTGGCGGTGGCGGCGCGAATGAGCGAGCAGGCTTCGTTCACCTCGTGAATGCCGAGCTTGCTCGAAGCGGTGATGTTGATGAGCAGGCCGCGCGCGCCTTTGACGCCGCCGGCTTCCATGAGCGGGCTCTCGATGGCCTGGCGCGCCGCCTGCATGGCGGCATTCTCGCCGCGCGCCGAGGCGGTCCCCATCATGGCGTAGCCCATGCCGAGCATGATCGCCTTGATATCGGAAAAATCGCGATTGATGATGCCGGGCGTGGTGATGATGTCGGCGATGCCCTGCACGGCCTGGCGCAGAACGTCGTCGGCCATCCGGAAGGCTTCAAAGAAGCTGGTGCCTTTGGGCGCGAGTTCGAGCAGACGGTCGTTGGGGATGGTGAGTACCGTGTCGACGGTGCCGGCGAGTTCGGAGAGGCCTTTTTCAGCGGCCTTCTTGCGGCGGAGTCCTTCAAAGGCGAAGGGCTTGGTGACGACGGCTACGGTGAGCGCGTTGAGTTCCTTGGCGAGCGAAGCGACGACGGGAGCAGCGCCGGTGCCGGTGCCGCCGCCGAGACCCGCGGTGACGAAGACCATGTCGGCGCCTTCGAGAATCTCGATGATGCGTTCGGTGTCCTCGAGCGCCGCCTGGCGGCCGACAGCGGGGTCGGAGCCCGCGCCGAGGCCGTGGGTCATCTTGGAGCCGATGGCCAGTTTGTTGGGTACCGGCGAGGCGTTCAGGGCCTGCACGTCGGTGTTGAGGACATAGAACTCAACCCCGGTGACGCCCTCGCTCATCATGCGCGCCACTGCGTTTGAACCGCCTCCGCCGACGCCGACCACTTTGATCTTGGTGCCGAGCAGAGACTCTTCCTGAATCACGAATTTCAAATCGTCCAATGACATCGGTCTCCCCTTTCCCGCCGCCTACTTTCGAATAATCAACCCTTGCCGCTCACCATGCTCATCAAACCCGGCGCCTTGCGCCTGATATCGCGCCGCGTTTTCACCTTGGCTGAATACATCGCCAGGCCCGCCGCCACGGTCCAGGCGGGCGAATCGAGTTCCTTCGGCCAGTTCTGAATACCAACCGCCAGACCGTTGCGCGCCTGGCAATTGAGAACGCGCTCGGCCATATCGCACATCCCGTTGAGCATGGACGCGCCGCCCGAGAGCACAACGCCCTCGAGCAGGTTTTGATCCATGCCGACTTTTTGCAGTTCCTGGCGCACGTAGAGGAAAAGCTCCTCGGCGCGGGCCTCGAGAATCTCGTTCAGTTCGAGCCGTCGCGCCTCGCGCGCGGGCCGGCCTTCGGCGGAAGGCACCTCGATGTAGCTGTTGTCGGCGGTGAGGCCGAGCATCGCGCAGCCGTATTCCTGCTTGAGGCGCTCGGCGTCTTCGTAGGAAATTTTGAAAACGTAGGCGACGTCGCGCGTGAAGTGGTCGCCCCAAACGGGAAGGCTGGTGGCGAGCATCATGGCTTCGCCCTCGTAGACAACGAGGTCGGTGGAGTGAGTGCCGATGTCGATGAGGGCCACACCGCGGGCGCGGTCGTCGGCATCGATGGCGGCGTAGGCCGCGGCAACCGGTTCAAAGACGGTTTCTTCGACGGCCAGGTGAGCCTGGTGAACGGCGTCGACGAGGACTTCGTGTTCGTGAGCCGAGGTGGTGATCGCCTGTACGTTGGCTTCCAGGCGCGAGGCGGTGGCGCGGCGTGGGTTGCGATAGCCGGCGCGCCCGTCGATGATGAAGTCCTGCGGAAAGACGTGCAGCAGGTAGCGGTCGTTTTCAAGCCGCACCTTGGTGGCGCAGGCGACGGCGTACTCGAGGTCGTCCTGCTGAATCTCGCGTGGGCGGCCGAATTCGTAAACCCCGCGGCAGTAGCCGCCCTGAACGGTCAGGCCGCCGACTCCGACGGCGCAGGCGTCGACGAGGCGTCCGGCGTGGCTTTCGGCCACCTGGACGGCGAAGCGCATGGAGCAGGCGAGCGCGTGCGGGTCGGCGAGGCGGCCCTTGTTCCATCCCGCGCCGGGAGCTTCGCCATGGCCGAGGTAGCGAAGGCGTCCGTCCTCAAACGAGCAGATAACGCAGCGTGTGGTGGAGGTTCCCGCGTCGAGACCGACGGCGAGGCGCGACGGCTTGTTACTCATCGTCTTTACTGCCCTCCACTACGGTGATGCGGTCTTCAAGGCGCAGATCGAGTTTCCGCGCCGGCAGACGTTCCTGAATTCGCTTGTAGTAATTCTCGAAATTCTGCATACGTTTCAGGAAATTGTGGTCGCCGAGCATCAGCGTGACGGCGTGCTGGTCGACGTTGACGGTAACTTTGAGGTCGGCGGGATCGGTGACGTCGACTTCGGAGATGCGTGCGCCGACCGGGCCGAGTTCCTTCATGAGCGCCATGAGGCGATGGACGCGCGCGCGGCGGTCGTAGATCGACTCTTCGCTGCGGATGCCGCGGACCACCGGCAGATTGAACCGGGCGTGCTCGGGCGGAGGCAGGAACTTCCCTTCCTCGTCGATCAGGCCGATGCGCATCACGCCGCGGTCGGAGGCAGGACGGTTGACGAAGGCGACGGGTTCGCGCTCGATGATCTGGACGAAGATGCGGTTGGGCCAGAGGCGCGAGACGGTGGCATCCTTCACCCAATCGAGGTCGCGGAGCTGGGCGCGGCGGGCGGAGAGCGGAAGCAGGTAGAGGCTGCGGCCGAAGTCGTCGGCGAAGACCCGCAGCACCTGCACGCGCGAGGTGTACTGCAGGCCGGCGATCTGCAGGCTGGGGCTCTCGAGACCGTAGTCGGGAATGGCGACGACAAAGCGCGCGTCGCGGATGAGGAACTGCTCGGTCTTGGTCCACGCGTAGGCGGCGATGAGCAGCAGGGCGCCGGCGAGCAGCACTCGAACAACGAGGCGCGGGGTGACGACGGGCTTCGCGGATTCTTTGTTGCGCGCCATCAGGCTGGCTCCTTCAGGCGTTCGAGGATGCGGTCGCCCGCCTGCCATACGTTGCCGGCGCCGAGCGTAATCACGCGGTCGCCCGGACGCGCTTCCGCGAGCGCCATCGCGATGGCGTTGTCCATGCTGCCGGCATAATGCGCGGAACGATGGCCGTAGGAGCGCATTTTGGCGACCAACGCTTCGGAGGTTACGCCTTCGACAGGCTTTTCAGAAGCGGCGTAGATATCCATCACGTAGACTGCGTCGGCGTGATGAAAACTGCGCGCGAACTCTTCGGCGAGCGCCTGTGTGCGCGAGTAGCGGTGGGGTTGAAAGATGGCGAGAATGCGGCCGGATTCCTGCAACCGGGCGGCGGCGAGGGTGGCCCGAATCTCGGTGGGATGATGTCCGTAGTCGTCGATGACGGTGACGCCGGAGGCTTGTCCGCGCACCTGAAAACGGCGGTCAACGCCGGAGTAGGTGGCGAGAGCTTCGCGAATGCGTTCGGGCGCGACGTCGAGTTCGAGGGCAACGGCGACGGCGGCAGTGGCGTTGAGGACGTTGTGGAAGCCGGGCACGCGCAACCGGAATTGTCCGAGGTCGTCGCCGCGGAGGCGCAGGCGGAAAGTGCTTTCGGCGGCGCCGCAGGCGGGGTCGACAATGGCGAGGTCCACCTGCGAACTGGTGCCGTAGGTGATGGTGCGGCGGGTGACTTCGGGCAGAATGCGCTGGACGTTCTCGTCGTCGAGGCAAAGTATGGCTGCGCCGTAGAAGGGGACCTTGTTGACGAAATCGCGGAAGGCGGCGCGGATTTGTTCGATGGATGCGTAGTGGTCCAGGTGCTCGCGGTCAATATTGGTGACGACGGCGAGAATGGGCGAGAGCTTGAGAAACGAGCCGTCGCTCTCGTCCGACTCGCAGACGAGGAAATCGCTGTGGCCGACGCGGGCATTGGAGCCGCCCATGGTGCTGACGCGCCCGCCGACGACGACGGTGGGGTCGAGTCCGGCTTCGGCGAGGATAGTGGCCGACATCGACGTGGTAGTGGTTTTGCCGTGGCTGCCGGCGATGGCGACGCCGAACTTGAGCCGCATGAGTTCAGCGAGCATCTCGCCGCGGGGGATGACGGGGATGCCCATGCGGCGGGCCTCGATAATCTCGGGATTGCCCGCGGCGGCGGCCGAGGTGACGACGAGCGCTTTTGCGCCGGCGACGTTGGAGGCGTCATGGCCTTCGTAGACAGTTGCGCCGAGGCGCACGAGGCGCTCCGTTGATGGACCGAGCTTGAGGTCCGACCCGCTGATTTCGTAACCCAGGTTCAACAGCACTTCCGCGATGCCGCTCATCCCGATGCCGCCGATACCGGTGAAATGGACGTGTTGCGGCCGAAAAAACATTTAGACACTCAATTGTTTCGAGCTTCGGCGCGGAAGTCAAGCGCTTCAAGCAGCTCGGCGGCGCGTTGGGCGGCGCCGGGACGCGCAAACTCGCGCGCTTTCCCGCCGGTGGACTCGATATCCATGGCCATCACTTCGTCAAACAGCCGTTTCCCGCTCATTTCGGCGTCGAGCACGAGGCGGGCGGCGCCGGCGCGGGACATGGCCTCGGCGTTGCGCAGCTGATGCTGGTCGGCCGCAAATGGGAACGGCACGAGCACGGCCGCCTTGCCGGCGGCGGCGATTTCGGCTACTGCGCCCGCGCCGGAGCGGCACACGATTACGTCCGCGGCAGCGAACGCCGACGGCATGTCCGGAATGAACGGCACAATTTCGCCTTCGATTCCGCTGACCGCAAACGCCTGGGCGATTTCTTCATAAGCATCCTTTCCGGTTTGATGAACGATTCTCACCTTCGCGCCCGAGGCGCGGAACAACGGCCAGCTTTCGACGGCGGAGCGATTCAGTGTGCGGGAGCCCTGGCTGCCGCCGGTGATGAGCAGATTGAGCACGGGTTCGCGCCGCTTGCGCGGAAGGTCGAAGAACTCCTGGCGCACGGGGAGCCCGGTGATCTCGGTGCGGTCCGCCGGGAAGAAGCTGCGCGCCTCGTCGAAGCTGAGGAGGGCGCGATGAACGAAGCGTCCGGCATAGCGATTGACGGCGCCCGGCATGGCGTTCGGCTCCATGACGATGATGGGGACCCGCTTGAGCACCGCCGCGGCAACCACGGGGGCAGCGGCATAACCGCCGAGGCTGAAGACGGCCACGGGGGCGTGCCGGCGGAAGATGCGGAGCACCGCGGCGACGGCTGCCGGCACCTGGGCGAGCGAGGCGAGACTGCGCCGCCATCCCATTCCCTTGACTCCGCCGATGTCGATCCACTCGATCTCGAATCCGGCGGCGGGGACCAGGCGGGCTTCCATGCCGCGGCGCGTGCCGATGAAGATCACCTGATGGCCGCGGCCGCGGAGCACGCGCGCGACGGCGATGAGCGGGATAACGTGCCCGCCCGTGCCTCCGCCGGCCATGTAGAAGGTCCCCGGCACCCCGTTATTCTGACCTCTCACTCACACTCAGCAGCAGCCCGAGCGAGATCAGCGAACTGAGCAGCGAACTGCCGCCGGAACTGATCATGGGCAGCGGAATGCCTTTGTTGGGGATGATGTTGACGACGACGCTCATGTTGATGAGCGCCTGCACGACGATGGAGACGGTGACGCCGAGCGCGAGGTAGCGGCCGAACTCATCGGGGGCGAGCCAGAACAGTCGCATGCCTCGCCAGAGAATCAGCACAAAGCCCGCAAGCAAAGCGGTGCAGCCCCACAATCCGAGTTCCTCGCCGACGACGGCGTAGATGAAGTCCGTGTGCGCTTCGGGCAGGTAGAGCAGCTTCTGGCGTCCTTGCATGAGGCCGACGCCGATGAGTCCGCCGGAGCCGACGGCGATTTTGGATTGGCGGACCTGGTAAGAGGGGTCGTGCGCGCCGGCCGATTGGAGAATGTAGCGCTTGATGCTGCCGCTCGGGTTGATGCGGTCGAGCTTTTTGTAATCGGGGTCGACGTAGCCGATAATGCGGCCCATGCGGTACGGTTTGGCAATCACGGCGGTGGCCACCAGGCCGAGCGCCGCAACGCCGGCGAGAATGATGTAACGTTTTTCGAGCCCGGCGACAAAGAAGATCACCGCGGCGGTCGAGACGAGGACGATGGCCGTGCCGAGGTCGGCCACGCCGACCATAAGCGCGAGCAGCACCACCACCAACGCCGCGGGGCCGAGCGTGTAGCGGCTGTTGATGGCCTGCGCCTGTTTGGCCACGAAATAAGCCAGAAACACGATGAGCGCGGGCTTGGCAAACTCAGAGGGCTGCAGCCCGAACATGCCGAAGCGAATCCAGCGATGGGCCCGCGCATCCAGGAAGAACACGAGCACGAGAGCGGCTACTACCAGTCCGAGCGGCGCAAAGGCCCACACGGAGCGGCGCAGCAGGCGGTAGTCGCAACCTTTGAGGTACATGAGGGCGATGAAGGAGATCAAGGCCCAGCCGAGCTGCCGTATAAAGAAATGGCTGCTGCTGTGATATTTGAATTGGGCGATGAGACTGGAGGCGCTGTAGACCATCACCAGGCCGAAGCAGACCATGGTGAGCACGGTGACAAACAGGATCCAATCGGTTTTGAGCCGTTGCGCCATTTAAGACAAACTCCCGACAATTTCTTTAAAAATGCGGCCGCGCTGTTCGAAACTCGCAAACTGATCGAAGCTCGCGCAGGCGGGGGCGAGCAGAACGGTGTCGCCGGGTTCGGCGCGTTCCGCGGCGGTAGCGACGGCGCGGTGAATGGTTTCGCAGGAGACGCATTCGACCGCGCCGTGCAGCTGACTGGCGATTTTCGGCGCGGCGGCGCCGATCAGCAGAGCCGCCCGCGCCTTTTCCTGTAGCGGGTTTCGAAGCGGAGTGTAATCGCTCCCTTTGTCCTTGCCGCCCAGGATAATCCAGAGGCGGCCCGAAAACGCATCCACGGCTTTGAGAGCCGCATCCACGCTGGTGGCCTTCGAGTCATTGTAATAGTCAACCCCTCCTCGGTTGCGAACAAACTCGATCCGGTGTTCGACACCGGAAAACGACATCACAGCCTGGCGAATGGCGGCGGGTGAAGCGCCCGCAAGCCGCGCCGCTTCAGCGGCAGCCATGACGTTCTCGACGTTATGGCTGCCGCGGAGTGGAATTTCGGAGGTCCGCATGAGGGGCATGCCGCCCACGCGGATTTCGTTTTCATGAATGGATGCGTGGCCGAACCAGACGACCCGCGCGGCCGTACGGGCGGCGAAATCGCGGGTCCAGGCGTTGTCGGCGTTCAGCACGGCAAAGCCGGTTTCGTCCTGCGTTTCGACGATGCGCGCCTTGGCGGCGGCGTAGCGTTCCATGTTGCCGTGGCGGTCGAGATGGTTCTGCGTGACGTTGAGGACGACGGCAACGTGAACCCGGAACTCATAGATGGTTTCGAGCTGAAAGCTGGACAGTTCGAGGACGTTCCACTGGTCCGGGCGCGAGCCCGCCACCATCTGCGTGGGAGGCGTGCCGATGTTTCCTCCGACCTGAGAGGGAATGCCGCAGGAATGGAAAATGTGCCCGAGCAGAGCGGTGGTTGTGGTTTTTCCGTTCGACCCGGTGACTCCGATGGAGGGCCCTTTGAGGAAGTAGCCGGCAAGCTCCACTTCGCCGATCACCGGAACATGAGTGGAAGGAATTGTTTCAAGCGGCACGCCCGGCGATTGGACGATGAGTTGAGCGCCGCGGAAGGCGTCTTCGTTCTGGGCGCGCAGTTCAACCCCACGCCCGGCGAGACGTGCGCGCATGTCCTCGGTGGGCGCGATGTCGATGGCGACCGGATGCGCGCCATGCTCGAGCAGCAACTCCACCGCCGCGAAGCCCGACTTCGCCATGCCCACCACCGCGACCTGTTTTCCGGCAAGGTTCATCGTTTCACCTGAGCTTGAGCGTGGTGAGGGCGAACAGCGCCATCACCAATCCGGCAATCCAGAACCGCGTGATGATTTTGGCTTCCTGCCAGCCGAGCGCCTCGAAGTGGTGGTGGAGTGGCGCCATTTTGAAGATGCGTTTGCCGCGAAGCTTGAAGCTCGCCACCTGCAGAATCACCGACAGGGCTTCGAGCACATAGACGCCGCCGATGAAGATGAGCAGGATTTCCTGCTTGATGAGAATGGCGACGGTTCCGAGGCTGCCGCCGAGGGCGAGTGAGCCGACGTCGCCCATGAAGATTTCCGCGGGGTGAGCGTTGTACCAGAGAAATCCGATGGAGGCGCCGGTGAGCGCGCCGCAGAAAACGGCGAGCTCCGAAGCGCCGGGAAGCCGCGCGAGGTCGAGATATTCGGCGAATTTCGCGTGTCCGGTGACGTAGCTCAGCATGGTCATGGCGCCGGCGGCGATGATCATCAAGCCGATGGCGAGACCGTCGAGTCCGTCGGTGAGGTTGACGGCATTGGAGGCGCCTACCAGGACGAAAGCGAGAAAGAGAAAGAAGAATGCGAACGCGAGCGGGTAGGTCCAGAAGTTGTGGAGCAGCGAGTCAATCAACAAGTCTGGCCGGAACTGTTTGAAGAACGGAACGTTGATGTTGGTGGAATAGGCGTTCTTGGCATGCAGAACAAGAAGCATCAGGCCGATGCCCAGCGAGGCCAGGAGTTGGAGGCCCATTTTCATGCGCGCGGTAAGCCCGAGGTTGCGCATGCGGCGGACCTTGGTGTAGTCGTCCCAGAACCCGATGAGGCCGAAGCTGACCATTCCGAACAGCGCAATCCACACGTAGTAGTTGCGCAGGTTGGCCCACAGCAGCGTGGACGCGGCCACCGAGATGATGATGAGGACGCCGCCCATGGTGGGCGTGCCGGCTTTTTTGAGATGACTCTTCGGCCCTTCCTCCCGGATGAACTGGCCGATTTGAAAATCGCGCAGCATGCGGATGAGAACGGGGCCGAGGATGATCAGGAGAAACAGCGCGGTGAGGCTGGCGAAGGCCGTTCGGAAGGTGTTGTACTGCACCACGCGGAACGGCGAAAAAACGTGAAAGAGCTTTTCGTAGAGAAGCCAGTAGAGCATGATTTACCCCAGGAACCTCTGCAAGGCTTTCTCCACCTGCGTGCCGCGCGAACCTTTGAACAGGATGGCGTCGCCGCTTTGAGCGATGGCGCGAATGCGGTCGCCTGCCTGCTCGGGCGTGTCGAAAAAAAACGCGGCGTCTTTTGAAAGTCCGCCTTCAATGGCTGCGTCCACCATCCGGCGAGCGACGCCGCGTATTCCAACGAGCACGGAAATTCCCAGCTTCGCTGCGTATAAACCAACGTCGCGATGCATGGGCTCTGCCCAACGGCCGAGTTCGAGCATCTCGCCGAGCACGGCGATGCGCCGCTCAGCGGGAGCGTCCCGCAGCACGTCGAGCATGGCGCGGACGGCTTCGGGATTGGCATTGTAGCAATCGTCGAAAATCAGGATTCCGTTTGTTTCAAAGCGCCGGCCGCGCATTTTTCCCGGCTCGAAGCCGCGCACCGGCTCGCGCAGGTCCGCCGCCGGAATGCCGCAGGCGCCCGCCACGGCGATGCCGGCGAGCAGGTTGAGAACGGCATGACGGCCCTCGGCGCGAGGCTCGAATTCCACCTCGCCGACAGTGAATTTCGCGCCGTGAACCCGGGCTCGCACATCGGCCGGATGATCGATTCCAAAGGTGATCCGGCGGCCGGCGAAGGGGAACGCGCGAACCCGCTCGTCGTCGGCGTTCAGCACGGCGATGCCGTCCGCGGGCAGGGATTCGATCAACTCGCGCTTGGCCGCGGCGATGCCGTCGATGGAATCGAAGTTCTCGATATGAGCGGTTCCTACGTTGGTGACCACTCCGCATTGGGGGCGTGCGATGGCGGCGAGCGAGCGGATTTCGCCGGCGTGGTTCATTCCAATTTCGATCACCGCGTGGGTGGCCTCGTCTTCCAATCGCAGCAGAGAGAGCGGAACACCGACGTGATTGTTGAAATTGCCGGTGGTTTTGCCGGTGTGGTAGCGCACGCTGAGCATCGCGGCGACAGCGTCTTTGGTGGTCGTCTTGCCGGCTGAACCGGTGATGCCGATGACCACGCCGCCCCAACGGTTGCGCGCCCATGCGGCCAGCTGCTGCAAGGCCTGGAGCGTGTCGCTCACCTGGATGCAGGGGCCGGGCAAGGAGCGGTCGACCACGGCGGCAACCGCGCCACGCTCGAACGCGGCGGCGAGATGGTCGTGCCCGTCGTGATTGGGGCCGCGCAAGGCGAAAAAGAGATCGCCGGGTTCGAGGGTGCGGGAATCGACGGAGTAGCCGCGGGCCTGGCCTTCGCATGCGGACGAACTGCCAAGCGCTCGCGCGACATCGGCGAGGGGGATTCTCACGCGCCTGCCTCCGAACGGTTGTAGCCGAGTGCATGCAGGGCGGCGCGGGCCGCGGCGCGGTCGTCGAAGTCGATGGTGCGGTCGCGGAGCACCTGATAGGGTTCGTGGCCTTTGCCGGCGATGATGACGATGTCGCCGTCGCGGGCTTCGGCGAGCGCGGCGCGGATGGCCTTGGCGCGATCCACCTCGATCAGATGAGGCGTGTCGTAGCGGCGCAGGCCGACAAGAGCGTCGTTGATGATGCCGAGCGGATCTTCGGACCGCGGGTTGTCGCTGGTGAGCACGACGAAGTCGCTGGCCGAGGCGGCGGCCATTCCCATGAGCGGACGCTTGGCGCGGTCGCGGTCGCCGCCGCAGCCGAAAAGCGTGATAACGCGCTTGGGCTGGAGTCCACGGGCGACACCGATCACGTTCCGCAGCGCGTCGTCGGTGTGCGCGTAGTCGACGACGACGAGAAAGGGCTGGCCCTCGTCGATGCGCTCGAAACGGCCGGGGACGGCGCGGCAGGCGGCGATGCCCTGCGCGATGACGGGTAGTTCAATGGCGTAACTGGCCGCGGTGCAGATCGCGGCCAGGATGTTGTAGACGTTGTGCCGGCCGGCAAGGGGGGAGGTGATTTCTTGCGCCGCGCCGGGCGCCTCCAAACGGAAGCGCAAACCGTCGAACCCATCGCGAATGGCTGTGGCGCGATATTCAGCGCCGCTTTCAAGCCCGTACCAGAAGACCCTGGTGCCGGGCGCAGGCTCGATGCGATGAGCCCAGGGGTCGTCGAAATTGAGGATGGCCGCCGATGGCGCCGCGCCGGCTTCGGGCACAAACAGGAGACGCTTGGCGGCGAAGTAAGATTCCATGGTGCCGTGGAAATCCAGGTGATCGCGGGTCAGGTTCGTGAACACCGCGGTATGGAAGCGCATGCCGTCGACGCGTCCGAGCGCGAGCGCGTGCGAGGAAACCTCCATGGTCATGGCGCCGGGAGCGCTTCGGCGCGCGCTTTCGGCCCGCAACTCGTCGAGCATGCGGAACACGTCGAGCGACTCGGGGGTGGTGTTGGCGGCGGTCATGACGCGCCCCGCCAGATGATACTCGATGGTGCCGATGACGCCGGTGACGCGGCCTGCGGCGCGCATCACGGAGTCGACCAGGTAGGACGTGGTGGTCTTGCCGTTGGTTCCGGTGATGCCGGTTACGGGCACCGCCTCATCGGGCGCGCCGTAGAAGATCTTCGACGCCGAAGCGAGCGCCCGGCGTCCGTGCTCGACTTCGATCCAGGGCCCGGTGAAACCGGGCAGAGGCGGAAGCTCGCTGACCACCGCAACCGCGCCTTTGTTCAAGGCGTCGATGGCGAACGTCCGGCCGTCCAGTTTGGCGCCAGGGAAAGCAAAGAACAGAAAGCCGGGGCCGGTGCGGCGCGAGTCGTACTCCAATCCGGCAACGCCTGCCGCCGCGGGCCACTGATGGGCTGCGCGGATACCGGCATTCTGGAGCACCTCTTCAATCTTCATCGCGTGAACTGAACTCGAATCTTTTCGCCGGGCGGCAACATGGAGCCGGGAGCGGGCATTTGAAGCCGCGCGACGCCCCGGCCGACAATCTCAACCTGAATTCCGCTCGCGGCTGCCTGCTCGAGCACCTCGCGCATCGATTTGCCGCGGAAATTGGGAACCAGAGCTCCACTCTCTGAAAAAAGACGCTGGCCCGGGGCATCCGTTCCCTGAGCCAGCGCAGTAGGAGAGTCAAAGGACCCAAAGTCAATCTCTGGATTTTCAAGGCCGGCGATGGCGACATCGCCGGGGTTGTTCCGGTCTTCCTGAATGGGCGGAGCGTTTTCGGGCAGGTCCTTGGGCACATCGAGGATGCGCAAGGCAGCCGCGGCTACGTCGCGGAAAACCGGGGCGGCAACCGAGGCGCCATAGCCTGCCGTTCCGGTGGTGCCGTTGAGCGTCACCACGATGACGATTTGCGGGTTGGCCACGGGCGCGAAACCGAGGAACGATCCGTTATAGAAATGCGTGTATTGATGGGTGGCCGCGTTGTAGATCATCGCGGTGCCGGTCTTGCCGCCGCTCGTATAGCCCTTGATGTTGGCCTTGCCGCGCGCGGTTCCGGTGAGCACGACGCGCTCCATCATCTGCCGCATCAGGATGGCCGTTTCCGGGCGGATGACGCGCTTCGGCTTTTCCACCGAAACCAGCTCGGTCTGGCCGGCGCTCGATTTTTTCGTTACCAGATGAGGCTTGACCAGCAGACCGCCGTTGGCGACGATGGCGCCGAGTTGAGCTAATTGCATGGCCGTGACCATCACTTCGTGGCCCATGGACACGGAAGCGAGGGTCATCGTGCTCCACTGCTTTCGAACCCGTCCGCCGGACTCGGAGGGCAGTTCGATGCCGGTGGGCTTGCCGAAACCGAGCGCGCGGACCCACTGCTGCAGGGGGTCGGAACCGATTCGCATCCCGATCTGAATGGCGCCGAGGTTGCTCGACTTGGCGAGGACGTCGGCCACCGACAGAGTTCCGTAATAGCCGGCGTGCGATTCCTTGTAGGTGTGGTTGCCGATTTTGAGGGCGTTGCAACTGATCAGCGTGGCCGGGGTGATTTTGCGGTTTTCGAGGCCGGCGATGAGCGTTGAGACCTTAAAGACGCTGCCGGGTTCGTAGGGGCTCGTGATGGCGAGGTTGTTGCGGTTGGCGAGCGGTTCTTCGGGTTTGGGCGGAACGTTCGGATCGAAGGTGGGGTAGTTGGCGACGGCGAGCACTTCGCCGTTGGCCGGATTGAGCGCCACGAGGCTGCCGGAGCGGGCGTGGCTGGCCGTGACGGCCTGCGACAACTGCGCTTCGGCCTCGTACTGAATGCGGGCGTCGAGCGTGGTGTAGAGATCCTTGCCGGGCACGGGCTCGGTTTTCACCTCTTCGCCGTAGACGTTGTGGCGCGAATCGGCGAGCATCTTCACTTCGCCGGCTTTTCCCGCGAGCTCTTCGTCCAGGGCGAGTTCGAGGCCGGAGTTGCCGTGCTCCTTGTGGTCGACGCTGCCGATGGCGTGCGAGGCCAATTGGCCGTTCGGGTAGAAACGCCGGCTCTCGGTGCGGAACTCGACCCACTCGAGGTTCATGCTGCGCAGGCGGGTGGACTCGTCAGGGGTGATGCGGCGCTTGATCCACAGAAAGCCGCGGCGGTTTTCGGCCGCTTTCTGAATGTCCTCGTAGACCTCAGTGGGATCGAGGTTGAGAACCGGCGCGAGCAGATGGGCGGCGGTTGCCGCGTCTGGAACGCGCAGCGGGTTGACGCACACGCTGTCGACGGGGAGGCTTTTGGCGAGCGGCAGGCCGTTGCGGTCGAAAATCGTTCCGCGGGGGCCTTGAATCTCGGCTTGCAGAAGCTGTTGCGACTGCGCGGCGTGAACCAGTTCCTTATGCTGGATCACCTGCAGCACGAACAGGCGCACGAAGACCACGATCGCCCACACGAGCGCGAAGCGCACTACGATGCGGACGCGGCCTGTGGTCTCGGCGGCGCTGGTCATAGGTCACGCGGCGGCGGTCCGCTCAAGCGGCTGTTCGGGCGTGGAGAGAAGGATGTGGAGATGAGCGGCCTGCTCGGCGGAACCGAGGGGAGCGCCGGGAGCAAAGCCGTGGAAATCGTCGTGGTCGAAGCTGGTGCCGGGAGGCATGGGCCCGATGGCATACCACGCCGCGCCGGGTTCGAGGATGACGGCGAAGCCGACCCGATCGCTGTTTTGCCGCAGAACAAAGGGGGGGAGCACCGCTCCGAGACGGCGCCCCTCCTGCTCAAAGAGCGGAACCAGGTGGTGCGGTAGCGGTCCGCTGAAAAAGAGCTTGTGGCCCATGGCCGACAGCAAAGTGAACAGCGCGGCGTGAGCGCTGTCGAACTGCGCCGCGATTGACGAAGGGGACAGGGCGGCGAACCGGCGGCGGAAGTCGGCTTCCGTGGTCGCGACCACCGCATCTTCGAGCACGCGTCCGGCGGGGTCGAGAACGGTGAAGCGCGTCAGATCGCCGGCTATTTCCAAACCGATATGTGCCATCGTTGGGCCCTCGCTCCGCGCGGCTATTTCTTCTCCACGTTGAGGGCGAGCGAACCCTTGTTTCCGTCGAGGTAGACGACCGTGCGCGGCGCCGGGTCCACCAGGCCCTGCTCCTTGGCGAGTTCGGCCAGGCGCGCGGGGCTCATCAACTTGGCTTCCTGCAGTTCGAGCGCGCTCAGTTCGGTGTTCATACGCTGCTGTTCGAGCTTGAGGGACTGCAACTGATATCCGGCGAGCAGGCCGTAGACGCTCGGCAACAGCAGGCAGGTGAGTGCGACCGCGAAGGCTCCGGCTCCGGCAATCATGCGCCAGCAGGTGCTACTCGCCTGGGGATCGGACTCGCGGACCACGCGTGTATTGTTGATTTCCTTGACGAAGAAATAGATGTCTTCATTGGCGATGGCGCGCAACCGATAGGGATCGTTGTTGTGGCGTGCCATGGTGGCCGCGACGTCCTGCTGTGCGCGGACGCCCACGAACCGGCTGAAAATGTTGGTCAGCGTTGCCATTTTGGTGTACTCTCCGGCTGCTTCATCTCGACGGCGCGCAGTTTCGCGCTGCGCGACGCGGGGTTTTCCTTCGTCTCCTGATCACTCGGCCTGACCACGTGTTTGGTCAGCGAAACCGCCCGCCCGCTCCGGACCAGCGTTTGAAAACTTTGCTTCACCCTACGGTCTTCCAAGGAATGGAAGGTGATAATGACGATGCGCCCGCCTTCAGCCGTGATCTCCGGCGCTACTTCAAGCAGGGCATCCAGTTCGTCCAGTTCTGCATTCACGGCCATCCTCAACGCCATAAAAGTCTGCGTCGCCGGATGCAGCGGACCCGTCCGCGGCGCGGCCGCCTCAATCACGTTAGCCAGGTGATGAGTGCTCTGTAGAGGCCGCGCGCGAACGATTGCTCTAGCTATCCTTCGTGATCTCCTTTCTTCGCCCAGTTGATAGATCAGGTTGGCGAGATCCTTTTCGGAACTGAAATTCACCAGGTCCGCGGCGGAGATCCCACCGCCACGGTCCATACGCATGTCGAGTGGACCGTCGGCCATGAGCGAGAACCCGCGCTCGGCTTCGGTCAACTGAAAGCGGCTGACGCCCAGGTCGGCGAGAAGGCCGTCCACCTGCGTCATCTGAAACTCTTTGAGCGCGTCCCGTAGTTTCGAGAACGGCCCATGATGAAAGCGGACCTGCTCCGCGCAGTCGGCGGCAGCAGCGCGCGCCCGATCGAGCGATTCCGCATCGCGATCGTTGGCGATCACCATCCCGGAGGTCAACTGCCGGGCAATGGCGGCCGTGTGCCCGCCCAACCCGGTGGTGGCATCGAGAATCACCGAGTCCGGCCGCAGGGCCAGGTACTCGATGGATTCGGCCAGCAGCACCGGATAGTGCATACATGACTACTTCAATCCCTTCTTCTCCATGACCTTCATGGCGTCCGCCAGATTGGCCATGTGCTGGACTCGCTGCGCCTCGTACTCGGCTTCACCGATCACGTTGATGCGGCCCTTGTAACAGTTCAACCGAACCTGCTCGTTCTCGATCTTCAGGAACCGCCGCAGGTCGGTCGGCACCAGCACCCGCCCCTGCGCGTCGATGTCGGAGTCTGCGCCGAAATGGTTGGCCATCCAGGCGATGGATTCCGACAGGCTCGAGTCTTCGGTTTCGGACTCGAACAGTTTTTCGTTGTCAACCCATACCGAAATGGGGTAAATTCGAGCTGTCTTCTGATCCAGGCTCGTAATGAACACTTTCTCTTCGCCTAAGTCCTTCAGATACTGCAAGAAAACGGCTGGAAGCTTGAGCCGGCCTTTATCGTCTACACGCGTCTGGAAGGTGCCGCGCGGGGGCACGACGGGCGCGAGTTTTGACGATTCGGCTTCCACTTCTCACCACTTCCTGCCAGATCTGACCACCTGAGTCAGTATCCAACACCCCCGGACGAAAATCAACACCTTTTTGCGTCAATTACTTGTGCGCTATTTCTTCGCCCACAGGTTACGTGTACCCGTCACGCGATTGGAAAGCGTCTAGAGGCGCAGTCCAATGAAACTTCTTGCATCGTTTCCTGTTTTCCTGGCTGGAGTCAGCCTGTTCGCGGGTGATCCCTGGAAGGACAAGCCGGTGAACCAATGGACGCCGGAGGACGCTCAGGAGGTGTTGAGCGACTCGCCGTGGTCGCGAAAGATCGTTCCGATCGTGAATCGATCGAACAACGGGCAACGCGGACCGGGGAACGGGGGATACGGCGGTCAGCGGAGAGGCGGAATCGGTTTGGGAATTCCCGGAGTCGGCATCGGCATGGGCGGACCGGGAATGGGACGCGGCGGACCCATGGGTGGCGGGCGCTATCCCAACGACCGTTATCCGCAGGACGACCGGTATCCGCAGGACGACGGGCGATATCCGCAGGATGGCGGACGCGGCGAACGCCGGTCAATGGAACCTCCGCAGTTGACGCTGCGATGGGCGAGCGCGGCGCCGGTTCAGGCGGCTCAGTTGCGCGTCAAGGAAGAAGACCCGCCGACGGTCGACGAAGGGATGTACGCGATTGAGGTGATCGGGCTGCCCGCAAATCTGGCGCGCGATCCGGAAATGGCGGAGAAGAAACTGAAAAGCAAAGCGGTGCTGAAGCGCGACGGTAAGAAATTCGCCGAAGCCAGGGATGTGCGGGTGTTTGAGCGCGACAATCAGTTGATGGTGATGTTTCTGTTCTCGCGGTCGAAAGAGATCGGCGAGAAGGATCACGACATCGAGTTCAACGCGCACATGAGCCGGTTCGAGGTTCGCGAGCGCTTCGATCCGAGCCGGATGATTTTCGACGGCAAGTTAGCCCTTTAACCCGATTTCCGGAAAAACAGGATCCTGGTAAGCTCAAGAACGTGCTGATTCCGCGTAGTGTTTTATTCGGTAATCCTCAAAACGCCGCCCCGCGCATTTCGCCCGATGGGAAGACCCTTGCGTACCTGGCTCCCGAAGACGGCGTGTTGAACGTGTGGGTGAGGACAGTGGGCGGCGCAGACGACCGCGCGATTACACACGACCGCCACCGCGGAATTCGCAGCTATTTCTGGCAGCCGGGCAGCGTGCACATCCTTTATCTTCAGGACACGGGCGGCAACGAGAACGACCACATCTATCAGGTGCCGCTCGCGGGCGGCGCGCCCCGCGACCTGACGCCGTTTGCGAACGTGCGCGCCGCGGTTGTGGCGGTGGACGACCGGCATCCGGAGTTCATGCTGGTGGCGCTGAATCAGCGCACCGAGGAATTGCACGACGTCTACCGGCTGAACTTCTCAACCGGCGAACTGGCGCTCGACACCAAAAATCCGGGGGATGTCAGCGAGTGGAGAGCCGATCATGATTTCGCGGTGAGGGGCGCGCTCGGGCATCTCGAAGGGGGCATTCAGGAGATCCGCGTGCGCGACCGCGCAGGCGCTCCGTGGAAGGTTCTGCAGCAGTGGGGTCCGGACGAGACGATGGGTGGCGTGGCCGGATTTTCACCGGGCAACGAAGACATCTGGCTGATCTCGAGCGTCGGCGCGAACACAGCGCGGTTGGTGGAGACGGATATCGCGACGGGCGTCGAGCGCGTGGTGGCTGAAGATCCGCACTACGACGTGGCGGGCATCTCGGTCAATCCGCAGACCTATGAGCTCGAAGCGGTGGCGTTTGTCCGCGCGAAGCTCGAGTGGCAGATCACCGATGCCCGGGTGGCAGGCGATTGGGAATTCCTGCGCAAGGCGAGTTCCGGCGAGATTCACATTGAAAGCCGCACGTACGCCGACGATATCTGGGTGGTTTCGATGTCGTCCGACGATGTGCCGGCGCGGTTCTTCCTTTACTACCGTGCGTCGCGGCGCCTCGAATTCCTGTTTGCCGCGCGACCGGACCTGGAGCGGTACACGCTCGCCAAGATGCAGCCGGTCTCCTTTCCCGCGCGTGACGGACTCAAGCTGCACGGTTACCTGACACTACCGCCGCAGACTGCGCCTCTGCCGCCGATGGTGATGCTGGTGCACGGCGGACCCTGGGTTCGCGATGAATGGGGCTACAACGGGCTGGTGCAGTTACTCGCCAACCGCGGTTACTCCGTATTGCAGGTGAACTATCGCGGATCGACGGGATACGGCAAGGACTTCTTGAACGCGGGCGACCGCGAGTGGTCCGGGAAGATGCATTGCGACCTGCTCGACGCCAAAAGTTGGGCGGTGGCCAACGGGTATGCCGACCCAAAACGCGTCGCCATCATGGGCGGCAGCTACGGGGGGTATGCGACGCTGGTGGGCCTTGCGTTCTCGCCGGGCGAGTTCGCCTGCGGAGTGGACATTGTGGGGCCATCGAACCTGGCCACGCTGCTCGAATCGATTCCGCCGTACTGGGCGCCGTACCGGGCCATGTTGTACAAGCGGGTCGGCAATCCCGAAACCGAACCTGAATTCCTGCGCGCCCGCTCGCCGCTCTACCGTGCCTCGGAGATCCGCGACCCGCTGCTGATCGGCCAGGGCGCGAACGATCCGCGGGTAAAGCAGTCGGAAAGCGATCAGATTGTCGCCGCCATGCGCGCAAATCAGAAGGATGTCGAGTACATCGTGTTCGAAGACGAGGGGCATGGGTTTGTCCGGCCGGAGAACAACATGCGCTTCTTCGCGGCCGCCGAGCAGTTTCTGGCGCGTCATTTAGGCGGCGAAGCCGAGCCTCCGGGAGCGGAAGATGACTGGTCGACTTTCTTGAGGTAGGCGCCCCGCCCGCCGGATCTGGCAGAATAGGCGGGATGCAAAACAGAGTGCACCGCTGGGCCGCGGCCGCCTGTATTTTTCTTTCCTGCGCAGGTACGGGATGGGCGCAGGGTTGCTACGTCACCGGTTTTCAGGAATTTCATCCGGAAAAGGCGGGCGCGAGCCAGCCTGGTCCGATGAGAGTGGTCGCCTTCGGTTCGTCGGTAACCTGGGGTGACGGCCTTCACTTTGAACACACGTTTCGCTACGGCGTCTCGGACTGGCTCGCGAAACTGACGGGCAAGCCGGTGGAGTTGTGGACCTTCGCGCACTCGTCGGCGTACCTGGCGCCGGTGCCTGGCCAGGGCACCTATTCGCCCGACCCGTCAAACGGCGCATTGAACGGCAACTACCCGGCCGTGACGCAACAGGCCGATTGCGCCGCCGGGCCGCATGCGCTGGGCAACGCGGACCTGGTGCTGCTCGACGGCTGCATCAATGAGGTGAATGCTGTGGCAATCGTTGCCCCTTGGACGCCGCTCACTCAGATCAAAAGCGACACCGAAAAGTATTGCGGTGCTCCGATGCAGACGGCGTTGAAGCAGATCGCGGGCCAGTTTCCATCGGCGGTGGTGGTTGTGGTGGGCTACTGGCCGATCATTTCGCCGAAAAGCACCGTGTTCGGACCGGGCGGAACCAATCAGGTTGCAGGCTGGGCGGAGAAGGCCGCGCAGTCGCGAACGACCGGCGTCCCCAAGCCCCCCGGCGGGACGGCCGCGGTTCGAGGCATGAGCCGCGAGGCGAAACGCAACTCGATGGCGGAAAACTCAGAGGCCTTCTACCAGATCTCAAAAGCAGCGATTCAGAACGCCGTCAAAGTTGTGAGCGCTTCCTATCCGAGCCGGATCTTCTTTGCCGGACTGCCTGAGATTTCCTACGGCAACACGCAAACGGTCGACCCCGACTACGCCTATGGCGCGCCGAAAACTCATGAATGGTATCTGCCGGTTCCGTTTCTGTGGTGGGTGATTCATCCGGATGAAGAGTACCGGCGGCGCAATATTGCCTGCCTGGCGGATTATCCGTTTGGCGCAGACCGGCTGGTTTGCCAGAGCAACGCCGGGTTTCATCCGAACGTCGCCGGCGAGCAGGAGTACATCAAGGCAATCGAGGCCGCGATTCCGCAACCGTCCATCACACGTTGGAAGGCGCGATAGGGGCGGGGGCGAAAGTGACAACCTGCCCGACCGCCAGCCGGCCGGTGCGGGTGACCGCGCCGTAGACTCCGGCATAGTTCTGATTGATGCGAACGATGGTCTTCATGACCTCGGGCGCGGGCTTCGCAGTAACGGGATCGAGGTTCACCATCGCGCAGCGTTCGTCGCGCATGGTGACGGCGATCGCGGGCAGTTGGCCGTCGTCTCCGAACCGGAGCTCGCCGCCGAGCCACTTGTCCTCCTCAAAAGGGATGGGGCGAAGCAAACGGAGGACAAGGTTGGCGCGGAAGCGGCGCAGGTCCGGCGGGACATTCGCAAGACGTTCAATCCCGGCGGCGGTATCCACGGCGATGATGGAGACGGGGGTTTCGTCGAAGATGCCGTGGCGCAAGTGCATCATCTCGACGGGTGCGCCGAGGCGCGCTGCGACGTCCGCAGCAAGATCGTCCCCGAAGACGGGCAACTCTTTGCCTTCGGGCGTCCGGACGGTGGCCGGAAGGCCGCCGTTGTCGTGAGGGACGGGCTGATAAAGGATCAACGAGGGCAGCCGGCTGGCGGTGAGCCACGGCATGCCGCTCCGGTCTTCGAGGCGCCGGAGTGCAAGACGCCGGTCGCCTTCGATGCCGTACCAGCCCAGTCCGGCGGACTGGAGAGGTTGGCCCGCCATGGACTTGACGGGGTACCGATAGAGGGCCTCCACATGCCCGACCACGACGGGGCTTCCTGTTCGTTCGGGAGTCAAGTGAACATGGTAGCCGATTCGGCGCTACATCAGCTTCCAGTTGACTTCGATTTGGGCCTGCACGGGTACCGGAGTGCCGTCCTTGGTTCCGGGTTCGAAGCGCCACTGGAGAATGGCTCGAATGCCTTCCTGGTCGAGGCCGAGGCCCACTCCGCGGAGCATCTGAATGTTGGCGGGCATGCCGTTCGGCTGAATCTCGATCGAATAAACGGCCACGCCTTCGAGCCGTGCAAGGCGGGCTTCTTCGGTGTATTGGGGCTCAACCCTCGAGACCAGCCTGGGTGCGGAGATTCCGCTGCCCATCCGGTAGACGCCAGGAAGGAGCTTGGGGCGGGCGACGGCTGCGGGCGGCGGCTTCAACTGAGTAGCTTCATCGGCGCGGCCGTGCCGCTTGAGGAACAGCGCGTAGAGTTCGGCGGCGAACGGTTCGCCGGGGTCGGTGGCGACGGCGCGCTTGTACAGATCCTCTTCGCCCACCGGGTCGCCCTGTCGCTGGCGCGCGATGGCCTGCCAGGCGAGAGCCTTGCCGGGATGGTTAGGGTCGGCGGCCTGGGCGCGCTCAAAAAAGTTCGCCGCGGCGGCGTTGTCCTTCGCGGACAGCGCGCAGAGGCCAAGGCCGATGTAGGCGGATGCGGCGTCAGGCCGGTCGCCGAGCGCGACCAGAGCGCGCTCGTAAAGCGGGGTGGCATCGTCGCACTGGGCCTGGGCGCGGCTGAAGTCGGCCAGGTTGCGGAGGCCGATGCCGAACTCCGGGCTCGAGTCGCCCGATTGACGCCGGATTTCGAGCGCGGTCTGGAGCAGCTTTTTCGCCGTCTCGAACTTGGACTGAGCCATCGCGGCGGCAGCGGCGTTGTCGAGCATTTCGAAATTCTTCTGCGAAGTTGCGGCGCGAATGGTGTCGTCGAGGCCGGCGGGCTCGGCCTGTTGGGCGCGAACGGCGGCGAGCGGCAGCAGGAGGCAGGCAAGCGCGGCGACGACGCAGACGGCCGCCGCGCGCGTGGGACGGGTGCGGGCGACGGTGGAATCGAGGATGGATGCGAGGCGGCGCTCGAGTCCGGACGGACGGACAACGGCGAGTCCGGCGGCGGGGGCGGCGCTAAAATCGCGCGCGATTTCTAGAAGGTGAGCCGCGTATTCGACCGGGGCGGCGCCGGCGTTGAGCACGGCGTCGTCGGCGGCGCGCTCCCGCTCATCGCGCAGCGCGGCGAGCGCCATCCAAACAAGCGGATTCCACCAATAGAGAGCCGCTGCCGCGCGGGCAGCCATCAACACCCATCCGTCACCTCGCTGAATGTGGGCCATTTCGTGGAGCAGCACGGCCTCGCGGCGGCTCGAGTCCCAATCGCGCGCGCAGGCGGGCATCAGAATGACGGGCCGCAATAAGCCGAAGGTGAAGGGCACCTGCCCGGACGCCATTTCCCGTATGTCCACCGGGGCGCGCAGTCCGATGGATTGGGCGAGACGGGCGGCGGCGGGGTCATCGAGCGGACGCGCGGAGCGGCGGAGGCGCGCGGCGGCGTTGAAAGCCCAAGCGGTGCTCACGGCGACGGCGGCGGTTCCGCACAGCCACACCGCAAGTAGAATCGAGGGCCACGGGAGAGCGGTGGACGGAAGGGACGGCGCAGGTTGGGCCGGAAGCGCCGAGTGGGCCGTGTGCGCGGGCGCAGCAGTTGCCGTGGCGGCGATGGAGAACGCGGGCGCGATGGCAATGGGAATCTGAAGCGCAGGCACGGTAAAGACGAGCAGCGGCAGTGCAAGCAGCGCGCAGAACGCCGCGGCGAGCAGCAGGTGGCGGGTGGCGGCGGAGGTTCGGCGGAGCGCGAGGCGCGCGAGGAGCGCGGCGGCGAGCACGACGGTGCTTTTGAGGATCATGCTTTCAGACATGGTTTACTTCCCTTCCTTCTTGTTGTCTTCTTGCTTTTTGTCTTCCTGGCGGGCTTTTTCAATCAAGGCGGCCATGCGGTCGAGTTCTTCGGGCTTGGGGCGGGAGTCGAGGAGCGCGGCGACCACCTTTTCCGGGGAGTCGTCGAAAAACGTGTTGAGCAGGTGGCGCATGGCTGAGCGCCGGGCTTTGTCGCGCGGGACGGTGGGGACGTAGACGTATTTCAAGCCGTCCTGTTCGTGGCGGACGTGCCCCTTGTCTTCGAGCACACGGAGCATGGCGCGGACCGCGGAGTAACTGGGCGGGTCGCTCATGGATTCGAGGATTTCGCCGGCGGCGGCTTTGCCGTGGGCGTAGAGGATATCGAGGATCTGGCGTTCGCGGCGGCTGAGTGTGGATGGCGTATTCATGCTAATTTTTTAGCACCTGCTAGAAAATTAGCACGTCCGGACCCGGCCGTCAAGCCCTAAAATGCGAACCCCCAGGCGCTGGGACGCCTGGGGGCCGTGTCGGAGGAAGAAGCTCTACTGTTAGAGCGGTTCGGGCATCTTGAGGTTGCTCTTGGCAAGAACGCTGTCGAGCAGGGTGACGGCATCGGGTTCCCGCAATCCGCGCGAAATACAGGTTTCGGTGAGGATCATCTGGCGGGAACGGTCGAGCTGTTTCTTCTCGCGGAAGGACAAGGGCTTTTCGCTCTGGATCATGAGCAACGCCTTAAACACTTCGGCGATTTCGAGCATGCTGCCGTTGCGCATCTTCTCGGAGTTTTCCTTGAAGCGCACTTTCCAATCGGGATGAATGCGAGCTTTGCCGGTAGCGAGGAAGCACAGCACGCGGGAGATGTCGCCGTTTTTGGTGACCTTTCGCAAGCCCACTTCATCGGCGTGCGAAAACGGCACCATGACGGTCATATTGTTGCAGCTAAGCCGCAGGAGGTAAAAGCGTTCGAACCGTGGTCCAAAGGACCTTTGGCTGATATTCTCGATGGTCGCAACGCCGTGGTTGGGATAAACTACTTTCTCACCGACTTGGAAGGTCATGCGTAGACTCATACACCTCGGTCAGGTTGTCACTTGGCTCACTTGGCAGTGAAACTGAATCTTACGCCTTGGCGGACAGAGTTGTCAACAAAAAAAGAGCCGCAAATTGCACGAATCATTGACCTTTTTGGTCCGAATCGAGATTCGCAAATTGCGAACTGGGTCTAAGTAGCAGATTGTTAACAGTTTAACAAGATCGTTAAAGCACTGGTACAAGGTGGCAATCGTCGTGCATATATTCAGATCTGCTTACCCGAGTAAGCCCCGGACGAAGCTGAGGTTTCGCCTCATGTCCGCCTCGACGTTCCCCGGAGAGTCGGTTTCAAGGTTGGCGTAACCTTGATACCCGATGGCGCGAATGGCTTCGACGACCGGGCGCATGTTGATTCGACCGTCGCCCAGATAGTAGGGGTTGTCCTTCAAATGGAACTGGCAGATGCGCGCGGCGCCGAGTGTTCTAATCTCCTTGAGGATGTCGAAGCCGCCGTTGGTGGAGTTGCCGATGTCGTAATAGACCTGGACGGCGGGCGACTTCACGGCCTCGAGAATGCGGAGGTTGTCCTCGGCGGAGATGGTATTTTCAAGCCCGAGGATGACGCCGGCTTTTTCGGCGTCGGGCGCGAGGTTGCGGACGGCGGCGGAGACGGCGTCGATATCGGCGCGCGCGGGGATGGCGCACTTGCCGAAGAACGGGAGCAGAATGACGCGGGTGCCGAGGGCGGCGGTGATGCGGATGCTGTCGGCGATCCACTTTTCGGCGAGTTTGTCGTTCTTGAGGCAGTTGGTGTGGAGGATGTCGAGGCAGGTGCCGTTGATGGGCATTTGCCGCGCCTTTGATTCGGCGACGAAGCGGGCGATGAGGTCCGGGTTGTCCATCGGCATTTTGCCTTCGGCGGCTTTGCGCCCGATGGAGACCTGGACTCCGTCAAAGCCGAGTGATTTGGCGAGTCCGATGGCTTCGAGTTTGCCGGTGAGGCGCAGGTTCCAATCGGTGACGCCAATCTTGAGCGGCTGGTCCTTGGCGGACAGCGCGCGGCCGGCATAGAGCGCCGCGGCGGAAGCGGCGAGGAAGTGTCTGCGTCGCATGGCTAACCTTTATATCAAATGCGCCGGGCGAAGCTGTTCTAATGGGGAAATGGAGCCGATGTTCCTCGCCGATGTCGAGAATCAACCGAAGCCCGGCGCCTGGACGGACGCCATTCGCGCCATGCAGGCGGCGGGGCAGGAGTATCCGCAGATCTGGCACCTGTTCGCGTTTGCCCCGCAGGCGACGGCGCACCTGGCGGCGTTCACCCAGGAGGTTCTACGGGAACCGGGACCGCTCGAGCCGGGGTTTCGCGAACTGATCGCGGCGTACACGTCGTCGCGCAACCAGTGCCCGTTTTGAACGAAGTCGCACGCCGCGGTCGCGGCGCTGATGCTCGGCTCGGAGGAACTGGTGGCGGCGGTGCTGGCGGATGTCGAGTCGTCGCCGTTGAGCGGCAAGGAGAAAGCACTGCTGCGGTTTGTGGACCGGGTGAATCGGGACTCGGCAACGATCAGCGCGGCGGATATCGAACCGCTGCACCAGGCGGGGTGGACGGACGACGCGATTTACTGGGCCATCACGGTGTGCGCGCTATTCAATTTCTACAACCGCTGGATTGACGCGACAGGCGTGCACGCGCTGTCGGACGAAGCGCACCGGCAGGGCGCGGCGCGTTCGGCAAAGGCGGGATACGCGCGTAAGTAGCGCCCTGAAGGCTTCAGGCGCGGGATTCCATGAACCGGGCAAAGCGCGCCATGGCCTGTTCGAGAATCTGGAGTTCGGCGGCGTAACAGATGCGCACCGAGCCTTCTCCGCCCGCGCCGAAGGCGACGCCGGGAGCGAGTCCGACCTGCGTGTCGAGGAGCAACTGCTTGCAGAAGGCAAACGAGTCGGTGAGTCCTTCGATTTTGGGGAACAGGTAGAACGCACCCTCGGGACGGGGCACTCGAACGCCGGGCACTGTAGCGAGCGCGGACATGCAGAAATCGCGGTTGACGCGCAGCTTGGCGAGCATCTCACGCACGGCGGATTCGCCCCACAGGAGCGCGGTTTCTCCGGCTTTCTGGGTGAAGCTCGGAGCGTGGGAAACGACGAATTCGTTGAGTTGGGTGGCGCGGGCGGCGAGGTCGCGGCGGGCAATCATCCAACCGAGGCGCCAACCGGTCATGCAATAGGCTTTTGAAAAACTCTGCACAACGACGACGGCATCGTCGCGGGTGCATTTGCGAAGGATGGAGGGGGCGGCGAGGGAATCGCCGTAGTAAAGGCGGTCGTAGACTTCGTCGGCGAGCAGCCAGAGGTTATGGCGGCGGATGAATTCGAGCAGACGGTCCTGATCCTCGGAAGTAGCCACCCAGCCCAGCGGGTTTGAGGGCGAGGTGTAGAGCAACATCCGGGTGCGCGGGGTGACGGCTGCTTCGAGCGCGTCGAAGTCGATTTCGTAGCGCTCGCCGCGAAGCTGGTGGGCAATTTCAAGGGGGCGGGCGTTGGCCATCTGAACGTTGGCGGCGCCGTTGGGCCAGGCCGGCGTGAGAACAAGAGCTTCGTCGCCGGGGTCGAGCATGGAGCGGATGCTCAAGTTGAGCGCCTGGACGCCGGAGGCGGTGACGACCATTTCAGTCGCTGGGTCGATCTCGACCGAGTGAATCTCGGCGTAGTAGCGGGCCAGGGCTTTGCGGGTGGACGGGAGTCCGGCGTTTTCGGTGTAAAAGGTGAAGCCGTCGGCCATGGCCTTCTGCGCGGCGCGTTTGATATAGTCGGGCGTCGGCAGGCTGCTTTCGCCGAAATAAAGCTTCAGGACGCCGTCCATCGACATCGCGACTTCGGCGAGCTCGCGAATGCGGGAGTGTTGGATCTGGAGCGCGGAGGCCGCGACGGTGGCTGGCATTGCTTAGATTACCAGTGTACCCGGACAGGATCGTAGGATAAGACTATGAGCACATCGCGGAGACAGTTTCTCGGCACGACGCTCGCGGCTCCGATGGCGGCAGCCGCTCAACAGACGCGGCGCCTGGCGGCGAACGACAGGATTCAGATTGCGCTGATCGGCGCCGGCGGCATGGGGTCGGGCGACGTGGATTCGGCGCTCGCCACGGGACAGACGCGGCTGGTAGCGGTCGCCGACGTCTACGACGGACGGCTGACACGCGCCAGGGAACGCTGGGGCTCGGACGTGTTCACGACGCGGGATTACTCGGAGATTCTCGCGCGCCCGGATGTCGACGCGGTGATTGTCGGCACGCCGGACCACTGGCACTCGAAGATCTCGATCGACGCGATGAACGCCGGCAAGGACGTGTACTGCGAGAAGCCGATGGTGCAGCGGGTGGAGGACGGCGCGGCGGTAGTGGAAGCCGCGCGCAAGACGGGGCGGATTTTGCAGGTAGGCAGCCAGCGGGTGTCTTCGGTGGTGTACGAGAAGGCGCGGCAACTGCTCGCTTCCGGCGCAATCGGCGAACTGAACATGGTGGAGGCGTGGTGGGACCGCAACTCCGCCATCGGCGCCTGGCAGTACTCAATTCCGACCGACGGAGACGAACAGCACGTCGACTGGCAGCGGTTTCTGGGACGCGCGCCGAAGGTGCCCTACGATGCCAAACGCATTTTCCGCTGGCGCAACTACCGCGACTACGGCACCGGCGTTGCGGGCGACCTGTTCGTGCACCTTTTCAGCGGCCTGCATTACGTGACCGGCGCGATTGGGCCGAACCGTGTTTTCGCCACCGGCGGGCTGCGGTTCTGGAACGACGGCCGCGATGTGCCGGACGTGATGCTCGGACTGTACGATTATCCGAAGACCGAGAAGCACCCGGCGTTCAACCTGGCTTTGCGGGTGAACTTCGTGAACGGCGCGGGCGAAACGAGCGGGTTCCGCTTTGTGGGCAGCGACGGCATTCTCACCATCGGCAACGGAGTGACGGTGGCGCGTCAGCCGCGCGAAAGCGAGCCGGGGTTCACGATCGAGACGTTTTCGAAGGCGCAGCAGGAAGCCTTCCTGAAGCAATACCGGCAGCAGTACCCGCAGCAGAAGGCGAACGCCGATTCGATTCGCCCGAAGACGGAAGAGTCGTTCTCGCCGCCGCCGCACTACAACGATCATCTGGATCACCACCGTGTGTTCTTCGCCGCGGTACGATCGCGCAAGCCGGTGGTGGAGGATCCGGTGTTCGGGTTCCGCGCCGCGGGTCCGGCGGTGCTGAGCAACGTGAGTTATTTCGAGAAGAAGATCTGCCGTTGGGATCCGGCCACGATGACGGTGAAAGGATAGCGCCATGCAGGCCAACAACAACATTCAGATTGCGCTGATCGGCTGCGGGGGCATGGGACAGGGCGACGCCAGATATGCAACGTCGCTCGGGGGAGTGAAGCTGGTCGCCGCCTGCGATCTTTACGACGGCCGCCTGGCGCACATGAAGGAAGTCTACGGCGCGGGAATTCTGGCCACGCGCGACTACCGCGAGGTGCTGGCGCGCAAGGACGTGGACGCCGTGATTGTGGCGACGCCCGATCACTTCCACTCGCGCATCACCATCGAGGCGCTGAACGCGGGCAAGGACGTTTACTGCGAGAAGCCGATGGTGCAGAAGATCGAGCAGGGCAAACAGGTGATCGAGGCGCAGAAGAAGTCCGGGCGCATCCTGCAAATCGGGTCGCAGTACGCAAGCTCGATGGTTTATCAGAAGGCGCGCGATCTGCTGGCGGCGGGCGCGATCGGCAAAATCAACATGGTGGAAGCGTGGCTCGACCGCAATACGGCGATCGGCGCCTGGCAGTACTCGATTCCGCCGGATGCGACCGAACAGACCGTCGACTGGGACCGCTACCTCAGCGACCTCGCCCCGCGGCGCGCGTTCGACGCGAAGCGGTTTTTCCGCTGGCGCAATTATCGGGACTACGGCACGGGCGTGGCGGGCGACGCCATCCTCCACCTGCTCACCGGCGCCCATTTCGCCACCGGCGCGCAGGGTCCCACGCGCGTGTATGCCACCGGCGGACTGCGCTATTGGGAGGACGGCCGCGACGTGCCGGACGTGATGCTGGCCATTCTCGACTACCCGGAGTTCACGCTGACGCTCAAGGTGAATTTCAAAGCGGGCGGCGGCGTGGAGGACTTTGGCGTGCGGTTTGTCGGCAGCGAAGGCACCATGAAGACGGGATTCACGGAACTGACGCTGTCGCGGCATCCGCGGGAGGCTGAACCGGGTTACACCATCGATACGTTCGCACGGGCGGAGCAGGCGCGATTCCTGGCGGAGTATCGCAAGCAGTATCCGGAACAGGCGGCGAACGCGGACTCGGTTCGCCCGGACACCACCGAACGCTTCGCGCCCCCGCCCAGCCACAACGCACATTTGGAACACCATCGTAATTTTTACAACGCCGTGCGCTCGCGAAAGCCGTTTTTCGAAGATGCCGTGTTCGGGTTCCGCGCGGCGGGTCCGGCACTGCTCACCAATACGAGCTTGTGGGAGAACCGGGTTTGCCTGTGGGACCCCGAAACTATGGCTGCTTCGTAAACTTTTTAGCGAGAGTGTAGCGCTTGGTCACCTGATTGCATCCCACTGAAGGTCTGTCTCTCGGAACTTCCTGGGTAGGAGCAAGCGTGAACCAGGCGAAATCGCACTGCAGAATTCTATTGGCGGAAGATAATCCCGCCGACGTTACCCTGGTCAGAGAAGCGCTGAAAGAGCACCAGATCGGGTGTTCGCTCGAGGTGGTGACGGACGGCGCGCAGGCGCTGAATTTTATCGATAAAATCGACCGCGGCCTGTCGCACGGACTGGACCTGCTGCTGCTCGACATGCATTTGCCGAAGCACGACGGGGCGGATATCCTGCGCCGGTTGCGGGCCACCGTGTGCTGCGCGGCGACACCCGTCATCGCCATGACGGCTTCATTTTCTCCCTACGACGAGGAACTGGCCCAAAAGTACGCTGTGGCGCACTACTTCCGGAAGCCGTCGACGCTCGATCAATATCTAAGGCTTGGGAGTGTGGTGGCGAACGTGCTCAATGGTAGGACGGAATAGGAAACAAGTGAAGCAGCGGGCAGCCGTCGAGTTTGAGCAGTACTACGCGGACTGGGAGCGATGGGTTCGCGTTCGGGCGTTTCTCTCCGACGGTGGCGGTTTGCGGGTTGAGTATGAAGACGCTCCGGACCGTGAGAACGTTGGAGCGGGTGAAGAAAGCGGTCTCCGGGCGGGCACCGGCGCGCATTCCGAGGGTGTGATGGCGATCGGGGCCGACGGCACGATTCTCGGAATGAACGGCGCTGCTTCAGATCTGCTTCAACGATCGGCAACCGTGGGCCAGAGCATACAGGAGCTGATCGCATCCGGCGATCGCGACCTGTTCCAGCTATTCCACGAGCGGATTTGCCGGGGCGAGCACGGGACGGCGGAGATCGAGTTTATCGGAGCCGGCGGGGAGCGGCGTTGCCTGGAGCTGGACTCCGCGCCGCTCCGCTGGCCGGACAGTTCCACGGTGCACCTGGCGGTGGCGCGCGACGTCACCGAACGGCACAACCACGACCGGGCCGCGCTGTTGCTGGGGGCGATTGTCGATTCGTCTGACGACGCGATCGTCAGCAAAGACCTGAACGGGATCGTGATGAGCTGGAACAAGAGCGCAGAGCGGCTGTTCGGGTTCACGGCGAGTGAGATGATCGGGCATTCGATTCTGAAGATCATCCCCTCCGACCGGCAGTCGGAGGAGACCGACATCCTGGGGCGTTTGAAGCGCGGCGAGCGCGTGGATCATTTCGAGACGATCCGGCAGCGCAAGGACGGCACGCTCCTCGACATCGCTCTGACGATCTCGCCGGTTCGAGACCGCAACGGCCGGATTGTAGGCGCTTCGAAGATCGCGCGTGACATCACGGAACGAAAGCGCGGGGAACGAGCCATTCAGGACCTGAATTCGCGGCTCATGGCCGAACTGGCCGTGATGAACCGCATGCAGCACCTCAGTACGCGCGTAGTGGAGGCGGGTAACGTGGCGGAACTGCTGTGCGAGATTCTGGACGCCGGACTTGAGTTCACCAGCGCGGCGCGGGGCACCATCCAATTGCCCGAAGGAGACGTGCTGAAGACGGTAGCTCAGCGGGGCTTCGGACCCGGATCGAGTCCGATGAGCACCGTCCACAAAGGAAGCGGAGCGGCGGGCGCGGCGTGGATGAGCGCGCGGCGCGTGATTGTGGAAGATCTCGCCGAGAGCCCTCTGTTTGCGAACGACCCGCGGCGCGAGGTTCTGCTCGGGTGGGGCGTGCGGGCCCTGCAGTCGACTCCGTTGATCTCGCGTGCCGGGAAAGTGCTGGGCGTGCTCTCGACGTATTTCACAGAGCCCGGCGCCATAGGAGAGCGGGAGCTCCGGCTGCTCGATCTTCTGGCCCGGCAAGCCGCCGACCTGATCGACCGCGTGGACGCCGATAAAGCGCGGCGGGCGAGCGAATCGCGATTTCGGCAACTGGCCGAGGCGATGCCCCAGATTGTGTGGACCGCGCGGCCGGACGGCTGCCTGGACTACGGAAATCAGCGCTGGTACGAGTTTACGGGGCTGAGCCGCGAGCTGGACGACGACACGGTCTGGATGCCGATCACGCATCCCGACGACGCGGTTGAGTCGCGCGAGCGCTGGGACGATTCGGTGAAAACGGGCGAGCCGTTCCAGATCGACGCCCGGTTCTGGGACCGCAAGGACCAGTGCTGGCGCTGGTTCATCTGCCGGGCGCTCGCGGTACGCGGGGCGGACGGCGCCGTCGAGAAATGGTTCGGCACCTGTACGGACATCGACGAACACAAGCACGTTCTCGACGAGTTGCGGCGCGCCAATACGGATCTCGAACAGTTCGCCTATTCGGCGAGCCACGACTTACAGGAGCCTTTGCGAACGATAACGGTCTATGCCGAGTTGCTCGAATCGCGCTATCGCGGCAAGCTCGACGGGCAGGCGCTCGAGTTTCTCGAACACCTGCGCGCCGGCGCGCGGCGGATGGAAATGCTGGTGCGCGACCTTCTCGAGTACACACAGGTTGCCAGGATGGAAGCCACGCCGGGCGCCGCCGACAGCGAGAAGGCCCTCGAAGCCGTTCTCGAAAACCTGAGCGGCGCGATCGAGCAAAGTGGGGCGCGGATCACACACGATCCTCTGCCGCGCGTACCCGCGCACTCAACGCACATCCAGCAGTTGTTTCAGAATCTGATCGGCAACGCCATTAAATACCGGCATCCGGACCGCGCGCCCGAGGTGCACGTGAGCGTTCAACGGCACAGCGGCAATTTGATATTTTCCGTTCGGGACAACGGTATCGGCATTCCGCCCGAATATAAGGAGCAGATCTTTGGTTTATTCAAGCGACTTCATACCGGGGACCAATATTCGGGAACCGGGATCGGGCTGGCGATTTGCCAGCGGATCGTGGACCGTTACCACGGCCGAATCTGGGTGGAATCCGAACCGGGAAAATCCTCCGCCTTCCACTTCGCGCTTCCCGTCTGACCGGGCGGGGCGGAGCAAACCCCGGATCATCATCGTCGAGGACAGCCGCGCCGACGCGTTTCTGATCCGCGAGGCGCTCGCCTCCGCGCAGGTGGACGCCGAATGCGAGGTGCTCGACGACGGCGAAAAGGCGATCCGTTTTTTTGAGAATCTGGAGCAGTGTCCGGACCTGGTGATTTTGGATCTCAATCTACCCAAGCGGACCGGCAGCGAAGTGTTGGCCCAGATCCGCCAAAGTCCGGCGTGCGGAGACGTGCGGGTGCTGGTGGTGACATCCTCCAACTCCGACCGCGATCGCGGCACAATGTCGGAGCTGGGAATCAGCGGATATTTCCCCAAACCGTCGGTTTACGCCGAGTTCATGCGTTTGGGCGAAGTGGTACGCGGCGTTCTGTTTGTGAACTAGAGCGCTGCGAGCACTTCCTTATAGAGGTACTTGGATCCTTCGACGCCGTCCCAGGGGCCTTCCTCGTACTCGAGCGCGTAGGTGCCTTTGAATCCGGCCTGCTCCATGATTTTGACGCTCCGCCGGACGTCGTTGTTCTCTTTCCAGCGGCTCCAATACTTGGCGTGAACATTGGTGTGGGCGTAGGGAGCGAGATCGCGCAAACCATGATAGAGCAGATACTCGTGCTCCCAGTTGCAGAAATCAGGAGAGGCTTCGCAGAAGGGTGAGTTGACTTCTTCGATGATGATGCGGACGTTCATCGGGTTGGCGGTGAGCCCCCAATGATTCTCGAGCGTCACCTTGACGCCGGCTTTAGCCCCGTAGTCGGCCATCTCCTTGAACGATTCGATGCACTTGGCGAGGTACTTCGTGATCTCGTCGTTTTTCGGATAGTCGTTGGGGAGGGCGACGGGCGGAGGCGCAATGCGGGGACCGCCGCTGTTGACGCGCATCGACTTGGCGCCGATGATCTTGGCGCCATCGATCCATTTCTTCGCGACGGCGATGCCGGTTTTGCGCTTATCGTCGTCGAGTTCGGAGATATCGCGCGGCGCGTTGTTTGAGATGTGCTGGCAGCGGGTGCCGGTGGCGGCCATTTTGGCGGCGAGTTTGTCGAGCCATTTGCGTCCGGAGGCGCTCGAAGGATCGAACTCCATGGTGGTGCGGGTGGCGGTGCCGACCAGCACGGGCACTTCGGTGTACATGGAGTCGTCGGTAACGTCGCCGAACAGACCGCTGAAAAGGTCCATGTGGGTGACGCCCGGAAAGGTATCCTTGGTGAACTGCGGGAAATCGAGCATGGTGATTTCGCCGTACTTCGATTTCATGGCCTGAGCCTGCTCGCCGCGGAACTGCATGCGGCTTTTGAACAGGAACCGCATCGGCCAGGTATTGGAGGCGATGCGGTCGAGCTTCTGCTTTTCGGTGAGGGGGGCGGCCATGAGGCTCGCACCGAGTCCACCGGCGGTCTTGAGGAATCCCCGTCTGCTGCCCGTTGGTTCGTCGTTCATAACGAACCAGTCTAACCCGCGTGCGGGGGTTTACGGGATAGGCGGGGGCGGAGGCGCGGTGGGCGGAGGCGCGGGCTTGCTCGGGTCAGTAGATGTGCCGCCGCCCCCACCTGCGCCCGTGCCGGCGCGCGGCGTGCGGGTGGCGATGGTCTGAACCGCATCCATCAGGGCGCGAAGCGTGTGCTGAACGACGGTGCCCTTGTCGATGGTGCGCGAGGCAAGCGGAATAGTCTTTTCGACAGTCAACGATTCGCCGTCGTGAAGCGTCTTCGTAATACCGCCTCCGAGCAGCGCATGAGCGACGACGACCTCGCCTTCCACTACTTCGATGAGCGTGGACTCGCTTTCCGGGTCCACCGTAACGTCGAACGTCGTGCCGCGGACCGAAATCACGGCCGTGGGCGTAAAGATGCGGTTGTTGTTGGGCTGACCCCAATGCTCGATGTGAACCTTGACGCGCCCGACGATCACGTCGATAAGGTCTTTCCAGTTAGGCGCGTTTTTGCGGAAAACCACGTAGGAGTTCGGGAAGACCTCAAAAGTACTTCCGTCGGAAACCTGGAAGACGGCATGGCCGTCGTTACCGCTGACGATCACCTGGCGGACCTGAATGGTGTCGCCGACCGAAAGGGCCCACGGCTGGTTGTCTTTGAGAATCGAGATGGCGCCGGTGAGCGTCATCACTTTAGCGGCATAATTCGAGGATTCCGTAGGAGGGGCAGGTTGAGCACACACCGGCAGCACGGCTGCAAAGAGCAGCCCGGCCAGCGTGTTCCACCCGGTCCACCTCAACATGAACAAACCCCCGAACCAGAGATTCGAGCCCTGGCTGTAGACCCGACTCCCATACCGAAGATCCAGTCTACCACTAAAATTGCTATGCAACCCGGGTACCTGGTATTTTTCTCCGGTTCAACCGTCGTTCTATCAGCAAGTTCGACGGAAAACTGCCGATACTTTAAGGGTACAATGGACTCGTCGAATGTGGCGTAGAAACACAATCCATGCGGCGCTGGTCACGGTGGCCGGGGTGCTGCTCGCGGCGGCTGTGCCGGCGGGCGCGCAGACCTTCCCTCGCCCGGATTGGCGGCGAATCGGCAATGCGGCGCAGGACCTGGCGCTCGGGTCGGCGGCCGCGGGACCGGTGTCGAGGGTGTGGTACTCGCCAGACGGAAGCCGTTTGTACGCAAGAACTTCGACGGGACGGGTTTTCTACACGACGGATTTCGAGAATTGGACTCCGGCCGCCGAACCGGTAACGGTTCCCGCGGCGACGGACGATTCGCCTCCGCCGGTGCGTCCCGAGAATTTCGTTCGGGTCCGAGGCGCCGGAACCCGGATGTACGCCATCGGCACCTACGTATATAAGTCGGAAGACGGCGGACGCAACTGGGCCAACCTGACGCGGCAGCGCGATCAGTCGCTGATCGGTTCCGGCATTGCGGACCTGGCGGTTTCGCCGAAGGACAATGATGACATTGCCGTCGCTACGGCGACCGGCGTGTGGCGGTCGGCGGACGCCGGGCTATCCTGGTCGGGGCTGAATCAGGCGCTGCCGAACCTTCCGGTTCGCCGGATTCTCTCGCTGCCGATGGGGACTCGCGGATTGCGGATTGGCGCGGGAGAGCCGATGGCGGCGTTTGAATGGGCGCCGGGAGAAAAACAGTCCTGGCGGCCTTCGCCGGACGATTTCCTCGAGACCGAAGCACAGTTGGAAGCGGCTCTAACGGCCCGCCTTGGCGCGCGCATCAGCGCGGTGGCGGCGCTCGGCGAATTGATCTACGCCGGATCGGTGGACGGGCAATTGTGGGCGTCGTCGGATGGCGGGCGCACGTGGCGCCAGAATCCGGATCGCGCGGCGGCTCCGGTGGAACGAATTTTTATCGATCCGCGGGATCCGAGGCTGGCGCTGGTGGCGCTCGGCTCGCGGCTTGCGGACCAACCGGCCACGGCTCGCGCGCCGCACGTGCTGCGAATTCTCAACGCTGGCGCTTTTTGGGACGATCTGACGGCTAACCTGCCGGATATGGCCGTACACGGCGTAGCGGCGGACCGGTCGACCGGAGCGGTTTACATCGCGACCGACCGCGGCCTGTTTGTAGCCTTCGAGGATCTGGTGAACGCAGCGCCGGCGGCTAATTGGACTCAGTTGCGGGACGGGTTGCCGGAGACTCCCGCCATGGATGTAAGGCTCGATGCGTCGAGCAACCAGATTTACGCCGCGTTTGAAGGATACGGCGTGTACGCGGCTCCGGCTCCACACCGGTTCCGCGAACCCCGGGTCGTGAACGGGGCCGATTTCTCGAACCGGGCAGCGGCTCCGGGCGCGCTGTTGAGCGTTCTAGGCGTGCGCGTCCGCTCGGCGCAGGCGGGCGGGACGGTGGTCCCGGTGCTCGCGGCGGCCGATACCAAGTCCGAAATTCAGATTCCGTTTGAGGCGCGGGGGACTTCGCTCGCCCTGGCGCTCGAATCGGCGGGGGGCGTGATCAACGTCCCGCTGACCCTGCAGCCGACTTCGCCCGCGATCTTCATCGACCGCGACAGTTCGCCGGTGGTGCTCGACGCCGATAGCGGAGTGATGCTCGACGCCATGACGCCCGCACGGTCAAACGCCCGCATTCAACTACTCGCCGCCGGACTGGGGCGGGTAAAGCCGGAATGGCCGACCGGAATGCCGGCTCCTGTCGAGAATCCGCCGCAGGTTGTGGCGGGGGTCCGCGCCTACCTCGACCGGCAGCCTGTCGAAGTCACGCGGGCAGTGCTGGCGCCGGGGTATGTCGGCTTCTACCTGGTGGAAATCCAACTGCCGAAACTGGTGAACTACGGACCGGCCGAACTCTACATCGAGGCGGACGGACAGCCGAGCAACCGCGTGCGCGTCTACATCGAGCCGTAAGCGCTATCCAGCCGGGCCCATCGCGGATAAACTGGTTGTCACGTTCTCCGCGATGACCCGCTTTCCGAGACTCCTGTTCGTGATCCTGCTGGCCGCCGCGTGGGCGCAGAAGAACCCTGCGTTCCTCAGCCGCTGTGCCGCCTGCCATGGCGAAGAAGGCCATGGCGGCGCGCAAGGACCCGGGCTGTACCTGAATCCGCGTGTCGCGGCGCAGACTGCCGGTGAGCTGACGGCATACCTCAAGGCCGGCAATCCGGGAGCCGGCATGCCGTCGTTCAACGACCTGCCCGAGTCGGAGTTGCAAACCCTGGTCCGCTATCTGCGGCGGCTGAATGTGGAGACCATTTCCGGTCCGGCGAAGACGGGCGACGCGCGCAGGATTACCTGGGGAGCGCCGAAACCGGGCGATTGGCTGACCTACAACGGCAACGATTCGGGCAACCGCTACAGCGCGCTCGGGCAGATTCAGACCGGCAACGTATCGCGGCTCCAACTGAAGTGGGTGTTCCCGATGGCGCACTTCGGGCTGGAGACGACGCCGATTGCGGCCGGCGGAGTGCTGTTTGTCACGGGTCCGAACCAGGTGCACGCGCTCGACGCGCTCAACGGAAGCGCGCTGTGGAGTTACTCGCGCCCGGCGACGGCGGGCCTTTCAGGCGATGCGAGGCTCGGGACCAACCGTGGAGTGGCGCTGCGCGGCGACAAGGTTTTCTTCGTCACCGACAACGCGCACATGCTCGCGCTCGACCGTGCCACAGGCAAGCTGGTGTGGGACAAGCCGCTCTACGCGCAGATGCCGGCGGGCGAGAAACACGCTTACGGCGGCACGGTTGCGCCGCTGGTGGTGAACGACCTGGTGGTGGCGGGGGTGGCGGGCGCGGATCAGGGGATTCGCGGATTCGTGGTGGCGCTGCGCGCCGACAGCGGCGAAGTCGCGTGGCGCACCTGGACGGTGCCTCGCCGCGGCGAACCGGGCATCGAGACGTGGCAGCGCGCCGAGCCGTTGCTCGGCGGCGGTTCGACGTGGCTCACGGGCTCGTACGACGCGGAGTCGAAAACGATCTTCTGGGCGACCGGCAATCCTTGGCCCGATACCGATCAAACCGGCCGGCCCGGTGACAACCTGTACACCAACTGCGTGCTGGCGCTCGACGCCCAGACGGGCGCGCTGAAGTGGCATTACCAGTTCACTCCCAACGATCAAAAAGACCGCGACGCAACGGAGCCCAACGTTCTCGTAAACACGACCTACCGGGGCCGAGCCTCGAAACTGCTCCTGCACGCCGACCGCAACGGATTCTTCTACGTGCTCGACCGGACGGATGGCCGCGTCCTCCTGGCCAAGCCGTTTCTAAATCGGGTGGACTGGGCGCGCGAAGTCGGGCCGGACGGGCGTCCGGTGGTGGTGGACTCGCTCGGCTGTCCATCGGACGCCGCCAATTGGGATTCAACGGCGTATTCGCCGGTCACGCGGCTTTATTATGTTCTTGCGCTCGAAGAGTGCACAGGGCAGCCGACCGGGTATCCGGACCAGACCGGGCAGCGGTTTCTCCGGGCTCTCGACATCGAGACCGGAAAGGTCGTGTGGGAAGTGGCGCAACCGGGTCCGGCACGGGCCAAAACGTGGAGCGGCGTGCTGGCGACGGCGGGAGGACTGGTTTTTCACGGACGCCCGAACGGCGGGTTCGTCGCGGCGGACGCGCGGTCGGGCAAGACGCTTTGGGAGTTTCCGACCAACGCGCGGATGAAAGCCTCGCCGATGACGTTTGAATTGAACGGGCGGCAGTACATCGCCGTGGCGGCGGGTCCGAACATCCTGTGTTTCGGGCTGCCGGAGTAAGCGGCAGCCCTGGCGTGTCGCATCCTGGTATATTTTGATTCGTGGTTACGCTTCGATTAACCTGGCTGATTCTCGCCTCATCCATTGCTGCCGTGGGACAGGAGGCGGCGGGCGACAAGCTTGCGCCGTATTATCCGACGCCGGAGAGCGTGGTGCGCCGCATGTTCGAACTTGGCGGCTTGAAAGCGGGCGACAAGATGTTCGACCTCGGGTCGGGCGACGGGCGCCTGGTGATCATGGCGGCGCAGAAGTTCAAAGCCGACGCGACCGGCGTTGAACTCGACACCGACCTGTACAAGCAGTCTTCCGACCGCATCAAAAAACTGGGTCTCGAGAAGACCGCGCGCATCATCCACGGCGACCTGTTGCTGCAGGATTACTCTTCGGCCACGTTTCTGGCCGTCTACCTTTTGCCCAACTCGATCGACGACAAGCTGACGCCGATCCTCGAGCGGCAACTCAAAAAAGGAACTCGCATCGTCTCTCATGATTTTGAGTTCGCGAAATGGAAGCCGTTGAAGACGGTGGACATCGACGATGACGGCGAAGGCCGCAGCCATCGTCTGTACCTATATATTCGCTAGTCCATGCTTCCTTACGCCTGGCGACTCTCGATCAGCATCGTGCGGGCGGCGCTCGCCATCAGTTGCCTGACGCTGCAGGTCGCTTTCTCAGTGACTCCACTCGGCTTGCCGCTCGCGCCGCTGCTGGCGTTTTCCTGCTACGCGCTGTTTGCTCTGTGGCGGTCGATGGAAAGCGACGGCAACGCGCTCGTCAAGTTGATCATCGACGCGGCGGCTTTTCTGCTGTGGGTTCTGCTGAGCGGCGAATCGGCGTACGGCGGTTCGTTGTGGCTGGGGCTGGCGGCGGCGTGCTACGTGTTTCTGCTGGTGGAAGCGGTGCTGACGCAGGAATGGCCGCGCGTGCTGGCGGTGGTGGGCGTGACGTTCGTGCTGCTGGTGTTTGTTCCTTTCGGCACCGCCGCGCCGCTGCGGCCCATCGTGCTGTGGGCCGGCGTGCTCGGGGGCGTGTGGACCGTTCATCGCCGGTGGATGGAAGACCGCCTCGCCAACTCTTCGAGGCAAACGGTGCTTTTTCGCTATGAGGCTCAGCGGGCGCGGGATGAGGAACGGCAGCGCATCGCGCACGACTTCCACGACGGCCCGCTGCAGAGCTTCATCGGGTTTTTGATGCGCCTCGAAATCCTGCGCAAGATGCTGGCTCGGGATGCGGGGATGGCGATGGAAGAGCTGAAGCAGTTGCAGGATCTCGCCAAAAAACAGGTCGGCGAGTTGCGGGCGTTCGTGCGCAGCATGCGCCCGGCGGAAGTAGACGGTTCGAGCCTCGGCGCGTCGGTGAGCCGGATGGTGGAGCAGTTCCAGAAGGACACGGGAATTTCGGCCACCTTCCTGGCGGGCGACACGATGGAGCAGCCGGAGACCGAAGTCGCGCTCGAACTGCTGCAGATTGTTCGCGAGGCTCTGAACAACGTGCAAAAGCATTCGCGAGCGTCGCGGGTGGCGGTTGCCATCGCAAAGAAAGGGGAGCTGCTCGAAATTTCAGTCGACGACAACGGCGCGGGCTTTCCTTTCGCCGGGTCGTACAACCTGGACGAACTCGACCTGCTGCGCCTCGGACCGGTGAGCATCCGGCGGAGAGTGCGCGCGCTCGGCGGCGAGCTGCTGATCGATTCGCGTCCGGGGCAGGGGTCGGGCTTGCGGGTGCGGATCGCCGGGGCATGAAGCGCGGGATCCTGGCGCTGGCGCTGTTCGCCGCGGGTTGCGGCCGCTATGCGGACTTCGAGCTCCCCGCTCCACCGCAAGCGCCCGAAGTTCGTTACCGGTGGGAGGTGCGTGCCGGACCGGTGCTGCCGCATGGCGGACCGGGCGAGTTTGACTCCTCGGATGCGCTGAACCCGGTGGTGGTCGCCGATCACGGATCGCTGCTCAACCTTTATTCCGGTTTCGACGGAAAGACGTGGCACACCGGAGCGGCGCGTTCGGATGACGGCCTAAGCTGGACGCGCCTCGGAAAAATCCTATCTCCGGACCCGGGCACCTGGGAAGGCGGCTACATTGCGGCCAACGGCGCGGCGATTGCCGAAGGCGGCCGTATCCTCTACTGGTATCAGGCGGGCGATCCGCCACGCATCGGGCTGGCGCAATCGAGCGACGGGCGCTCCTGGAGCAAGCATCCACAAGCAGTGATCGAGACGGGACCGGTGGGAAGTTGGGACGAGCGCGGGGTGGCCGATCCGTTTGTGCTCATGAGCGGCGGGCGATTCTACCTGTTCTACACGGGCATGGACCGCGCGCGGCGGCAGCGGCTGGGCGTGGCGCAGTCGGCGGACGGCATCCGTTGGACAAAACTGCGCGCGAATCCGGTGCTTGAAATCGGCTCGGACGGCACATTCGATGAGAACGGGCTCGGCGAACCGGCTGTGTGGATGGCGGGCGGGCGCTACTGGATGCTCTACACGGGGCGGGACCGGCGCGAGAACCGGCGCATCGGCGCCGCGGTATCGCGCGATGGCGTGCATTGGGAGCGAAGCGGCTCGATTCCCGTGCTCGAAGGGCATGAGCCTTGGGACGCGAAAGTAGTGTGCGACCCGACGGTGCTCCCGGGCGCCGGCGGGCGCATTCGCATCTGGTTCGGCGGCGGTGATCAGGCGCGCCCGGATGAGCGGCTGAACGGGGCCATTGGGTACGCGGAATTGGTCCCGGAATAGCGTCACCGTGACACGGGCGCATGCTAAACTCAGGCGACTGGGCAATCGATTTTTGCGAGACCGACACATTCGGAGGTGCAATGGTCCGCTTTGTCGTTTGGAATCTGTTTCTGGGAACGGCCTTGTTTGGCCAGGCGCCGCTGCTTTATAGCCGGTCGGTTTATAACGCGGCCAGCTTTCTGCCGGCCGGAGTTCCGGGCGGGGCGATCGCGCGCGGTTCCATCTTCACGTTGTTTGGCGCGAGGCTCGGGCCGGCGAGCGGCAGCCAGGTGAACGCATTTCCGCTGGGCACGACTCTCGCCAACGTCGCGGTGACGGTGACGCAGGGCGGCGCCACGGTGAACGCCATTCCGGTTTATGCGAGCGCGACGCAGATCAACGCGATTATGCCGTCGAACGCTCCGCTGGGAGCGGCATCGCTGCAGGTGATCTACAACAACCTGAAGAGCAACTACACGCCGGTGAGGATTGCGGGCTCGGCGTTCGGCATTTTTACGGCGCTGGGTGCTGGAATCGGACCGGGGATTCTGCAAAATTACGTCGCTCCGGATAATCAGCCGATCAACTCGCCGAAAATCGCCGCGCAGCCCGGACAGGTGATCACGCTGTGGGGAACCGGGCTTGGAGCGGTGACGGGCGGAGACAACGTCGCGCCGCCGGTGGGAAGCCTGCCGGTGCAGGTGGAGGTTTTCATCGGCGGACGTCCGGCGGCGGTCCTGTATAGCGGCCGGACGCCGTGCTGCGCGGGCACGGATCAGATTGTGTTTCGCGTACCGGACGACGCGCCTTCCGGCTGCTGGGTTCCTGTTTCGGTGCGGACGGCGGGGTCGACGATGAGCAACACGGTGACCATGGCCATCGGCGCGGGCGGCGGTGCGTGCGCTCAGGACCGTTTTCAGGATCTCGGGGCGGCGCTGGTTGCGGGCGGCAAAATCGGCGCCAGCCTGCTGGCGAGGGTGACGACGCGGCACGACGGTCCGGTGCGCGCGATTGTGGATGTCACCGGAGACTATCACGCTTCCGCGGCGGCGAGTTTCGGAGTGAGCGACTTTCCTTTTCACCCGGTGATGTCGCTGCCGCCGTCGGGGACCTGCACGGCTTATGCGGCACAGGGCGACNATTTCGGATCGTCGTTTCAGGTGAGCGGTCCGCGGGGCCCGCGAACACTGACTTCGCTGGTGGCCAACGCCCGGGCGGGCTATTTCGGCGGATTCATGACGGGCGGCCTGCTGCGCGACACGCGCTACCTCGAACCGGGCGCATACTCTTTGAATGGGTTCGGCGGGCTGACGGTGGGGACGTTCTCGGCTTCGTTCAACGTGCCGGCGCCGCTCACCTGGACCAATCGCGAACAATTGGGATTCATTGACCGCAGCCAGCCGCTGGCGATTTCCTGGAGCGGCGGCGATGCGGATCAACTGGTGGTGATCACGGGGTTTTCGGCGGACCTCCCCACCAACTCGACGGCGCTGTTCAGTTGCGTCGCGCCGCCGGGCGCGGGCGGTTTCACCGTGCCGGCGGCGATGATGGCGAATTTCCCGGCCACGCGGGGCAATCCTCTGCAATCGAAAGGCGTGCTGTACGTGACCAGCATCCCCGCATCGAGCGTGCAGAACTTGGGCGCGCCGGGACTGGATCTGGGACTGTCGCTGTTCTCCTACATCAACGGAAAGAGCGTGCTGTTCAAATGAGGAAGCAATGGAGACAGTCGACTCAATTGATGGCGGCCACGGCTGGAATCTCGCTGGTGGCGCTGCTGCTTTCGGGTGATGAATGCTCGGCTTGTCACGACCCCACCCGGCAGGACCGTTACGGCCGGACGTGGGTGGTATGCGTGAGCAACAAGCCGCAACTGGTGCGGTGGGACGGAGACTCCGCGATCCCTGTCTCCAGTAACTTGAATGCCAAGGACTGGGATTGCGGCACGGGTAGTTCGCCGAAGTGGATCGGGTCGGGAGTGTCGAATTATCCGGTGGGAACGCTCGCTGGGCCGTACGGCGGGGACAAAAGGCGGACGGCGACGGCGACGAACGGACTCGCCGCGCCCCCGCTGTTGCTGCTGCCGTTCACGCCCGCGCCGGACAAACCGAAAACGGCGCCGGACTGCGACTCGAGCTATGCCGACGTGATTCACGTCAACCATCTGCAGAACACCGTCAGCCTGACCGGAGGATGCACGCTGGCGTGGAAGGCGACCGTGACGGTGCCGGATGCGCCGCTTCAGGTGGTGACGACCAGCGACGGCAGATTTGCGCTGGTGACCAGTTTTTCGGGCGGGGTGACGGCGATCGACCTGAGCACGTTCAAAGTCGCTTACACGATTCCCACTCCGGGCGGAGTGACGCCGAACGGCATCGCGATTTCGCCGGACGATTCGCGGCTGTACGTCACCAACTTTGACACGGCCGGCATGCTGCTGACCATCGACCTGGCGAGCCGGCGGGTGGTGAGCACGCTGCCGACCAACGCCTATCCGTCGGGCGCGGTGCTGTCGCCGGACGGATCGCAGTTGTGGCTGACATTTCCTTTCGGCCAAACGGTTTGGGTGGTGGACACGCTTTCAAACACGCTGGCGGCTCAGATTGCGGCGCCGCAGACCACGGGTGTCGCGTTCGATTCCACTGGGGCGAATGCGTACATCACAAGTTCGCAAAATGCGCCGGGAACCGTGTTTCAGGTGAACACGCAGACGTTCCAGACGGTGAAGACCTATACGGTGGGCACCGGGCCCGGCGATATCTGGATGTCGTTTGCCGACGATTTCCTGGTGGTGAACAATCACGAAGGCAACTCGATTTCGGTGATCGATCTGAAAGCCGCCAAAGTGGTCACAGCCAGCACGGGCAATCTGCCGATGGGCATTATTCCGGTCAGAATACTGCCGTGATTCCGTATTTTCCCGAGCCTGTCTGGCAGGTGGGACCGGCGCGGATTCACGCGGTGAACCTGCTGGTGGCGCTCGGCGCGGCCGCCGGGGGCGCGGTGGTTTTGTCACGCGGGCGGCGGGCTGGAATCAGCCGCGAAGAGATGTTCCGCTTCTGCTTTGCGATTTACGCGGGCGGAATAACGGGCGCGTTTTTGGTCTGGAACCCGCTGCTGGTGTCGCGCCCGGCGGGATGGTCGTTCGGGGGTTTTCTCGGGGCGCTGGCGGGCGCGATTTGCTATTGCCGGCTTGCCGGCTGGGACCGGCGGGAGTCACTCCGGCGAATGGATCTGGCGGTGTACGGAGCGCCGGTTGGCGTGATGCTGGGCCGCCTGGGCTGCACGCTCGCCCATCACCACCGCGGCGCGCCGGCCGAAGGCTGGCTGGGCGTGCAGTTCCCCGAAGGTCCGCGGTACGATCTGGGGTTCCTGGAATTTCTGTTTCTCGGAGCGCTCAGCCTGGGGTTTGCGGTGCTGGGCAGGCGCGAGCACCGGCCGGGGTTTTTTCTGGCGCTGTTCCCCATCGCCTACGGCGGTTACCGGATTTTCCAGGACACGCTGCGGAATGACGAGGGTGTGCGATACGCGCCGGGTGCGGTGATGATTTTGTTCGGCGTAGCCGTGGCCGGCATGGTGCGGGAGCATGCGCGGGGTGCCGCGCAGCATTCCTGAGCCTCAACCGAAGTCGTGGCTTCTTACCGAAGGCTGGGCGAAATCGAGAGGCTGGGCGCGGCGGGCGCGCACCGAAATTGCGCCCTGTTCGTTCTGCAGCACGCCTTCTATGAGCAGGTAAGGCGAGTTGACGATCACCTGCTTTTGATGATCGAACAGGTCGGGCGTGACGATGGTGTTCGAAATACCAGTCTCATCTTCCAGGCTGAGGAACACGAATCCCTTGGCGGTGCCCGGCCGCTGCCGGCAGATGACGCAGCCGGCGATGCGGACCCACCGTCCGTTTTGAAGGCGGCCCAAATCGCCGGCGGGCGTGACGCCCATGGCGCTCAGCTCGGCGCGGCGCAGCGACAGCGGATGACGGCCGACCGTTAATCCGGTGCCTTTGAAATCGGCCCGCACACGTTCCTCGCGCGTCATGGAGGCCAGCGGCGCGGGCAAATCGGAGCCGGGCGCTACCTCGTTCACCAGCGGACCGGCGGGGCGCCGGGCGGCTTCGGCATGCCAGAGAGCGTCGCGGCGATGTCCGCGTTGAATGCCGTTGAGCGCGCCGATTTCAGCCAGGTCGCGCAGTTCGTCCTTGTTGAGCTCGGGAACGCGGCGGACAAAATCCTGCATGTCGCGATAGGGGCGGCGGGCGACGATGGCATCGGCGGAATCACGGCGCAGGCCGCGGACGTAGTTAAGGCCGAGGCGGATGGTGTTGCGGTCGACGATGGTGCAATCCCATTCCGAGAGTGTGGCGTCGACGGGCAGAACGCGGAGGCGATGGCGCTGCGCGTCCTTGACGAGGGTAGCGGGATGATAGAAGCCCATCGGCTGATTGTTGAGCAGCGCGGCAGTGAACGCGGCAAGGTAGTGGCACTTCAGATAGGCGCTCGCGTAAGCGATGAGCGCGAAGCTGGCCGCATGCGACTCGGGGAACCCGTAGAGCGCGAATGATGTGATGGATTGGATGATGGTGTCCTGCAGTTCGCCGGTGATGCCGTTGGCGGCCATGCCCACGCGCAGTTTGGCCTCGATTTCGCGCATGCGTTTTTCCGACCGCTTGAAGCCCATGGCGCGGCGCAGGTCCTCCGCCTCGCCGCCGGTGAAATTCGCCACGATCATGGCGATTTTGAGCAATTGCTCCTGAAACAGCGGAACGCCGAGGGTGCGGCGCAGGACGGGCTCGAGCGAGGGGTGCAGCGATTGCGCTTCTTCAAATCCTTGCCGGCGCTTGAGGTAAGGGTTGAGCATTTTGCCGGCGATGGGACCGGGGCGGATAATGGCCACCTGCACCACGATGTCGTAAAACACTCTGGGGCGGAGGCGGGGCAGGCAGGACATCTGCGCGCGGCTTTCCACCTGAAACATGCCGATGGTGTCGGCGCGGCAGAGCGTGTCGTAGATCACCGGATCGTCGGCCGGGATGCGGGCAAGATCCACTTCCTCGCCGAACGAATCGCGGATCATGGCGATGGAGTCTTCGAGCACGGCCATCATGCCGAGGCCGAGCAGGTCCACTTTGATGATGCCGAGGTCGGCGCAGTCTTCCTTGTCCCATTCAATGACCACGCGCCCGGGCATGGTGGCGGGCTCGAGCGGCACGACGGAATCGAGCGCGCCGTGGCAGATCACCATGCCGCCCGAATGCTGGCCGAGATGGCGGGGGAGATCCTGCAAGGCAGTGAAAATTTCGAAGAATTTCGCGATTTTCGGATGATGAATGTCAAAGCCTGCTTCGCGAAAGGTGCGCTCACCGGTTTCCTTGGGGTCGCGCCAGCCCCAATGTGGGACCAGGGAAGCGAGGCGGTCGAGTTCGGCGGGTTCAAAGCCGAAGGCTTTGCCGGCATCGCGCACGGCGGAGCGTCCGCGATAGGTGATGACGTTGGCAGTCATGGCGGCGCCGCGCTTGCCGTAGCGCTCGTAAACATACTGAATGGCGCGCTCGCGCTGGGCTCCGCTCGGCAGGTCGAGGTCGATGTCGGGCCACTCGCCGCGCTCCTCGGAAAGAAAGCGCTCGAACAGAAGATCCATGCCCACGGGATCAACGGCTGTGATGCCGAGCGAGTAACAGACGGCGCTGTTGGCTGCCGAACCGCGCCCTTGAACCAGGATGGACTGTTCGTTGCAGAAACGCACGATGTCCCACACGATGAGGAAGTAGCCAGCCAGGTCGAGCTTTTCGATGAGGGCGAGTTCGCGCTCGATCTGCCTGCGAGCTTTTTCGTGATAAGGCTGGTAGCGCCGGCGGGCGCCTTCATCGACGCGTTTGCGCAGAAACGAATTCATGGTCTCGCCGGCGGGGACCGGATAAGGCGGAAACTGATAGCCCAGGTTGGCGAGCGTGAACTCGAGACGGGCGGAAAGCTCTTCCGTATGGGCGATGGCGCCGGGGATATCGGCAAAAAGCGCGTCCATTTGCCGCGAAGTCTTCAGATATCGTTCGGCATTCTGGTGGAGCAGGCGACCGGCCTGGTCGATGGTGGTTTTGTGGCGGACGCAGGTGAGCACGTCGAGCAGTTCGCGTTCGGCGGGGGTGGCGTGGCGAACTCCGTTGGTGGCAAGCAGCGGAAGGCGGCGCGAGGCGGCGACGGCCATGGCGGCCTGATTGCGGGCTTCCTCGCCGCGGTGAAAGTGGCGCTGAAGCTCGGTGTAGACGCTCGGACGCCCGTAAATCGACAGCAGCGAGTCCACCCATGCGGCGTCGTGGCCATGGTCGCCGGTGAGGGCGACCAGACCGGCCGAAAACTCGCGCAGTTCGGCTTCGCTCGCGCGAGCCTCGCCCTTGGGCGCGCGAAGCTTCATCGAAGTGATAAGGCGGCAGAGATTCTGATACCCCGTGCGGTTCTCGACGAGCAACGGCAGGCGCCGGCCGCTTTCGAGCGTAATTTCAGCGCCGATATGAGCGCGGATGCCGAGCTTCCTGGCGGCCATGTAGAAGCGCGGTGCTCCGGCGAGATTATCGGTGTCGAGCAGGGCGAGCGCGGGCGCGTCGAGTTGGGAGCAGACCGAGGCCAGTTCCTCGGGCAGCGAAGCGCCCTCGAGAAAGCTGAAAGCGGAGCGGGCGTGGAGTTCGACGTACATATGGATGCCGCTCAGTCGTAGGCGCCTTCGACAAACCACTGGCGCGCGGGACGGTCGAGAAAGATGCGGTAGACGGCGCCGTCGTTGAGGTTGACGTCCCATTCGTCACGGTCCCAAGCGGTGTCGCGCCACCAGTCGCCGCAGGAGCGCCAGGGTCCGGCGGATTGCAGGACGCTGCCGTAGACGCGGTCAGAGAAGACGCGCGCCGGGCGTCGCTCGCGCAACTCGACGCGGGCGCGCAGAACAGGTGTGAAGTGGCGGAAGGCGAGACGGCAGCCGGGCAGCGTCAACTGTCCGTTTTCGGGCGCGGACTGGAAATTCACCGGCATCATGCGCCACGCGTTGGGGCGGTGGGTGTCGAGCAACTCGGGCGAGCCCGCGTTGGCGGCGCCGACCAGGCCGCGAATTTTCTGGAGCGTCAACTCGAGTTTTTCCGGCTCCGGAGCGGCGGGGACAAACAGCCCGTGCTGCACGGTGCGTGCATCGACGGGCACCACGGACAACGTGACCGCCACCACCGGAGCCGCGGGCGGATGCGCTTCGAGATCGAGTTGGAGCAGTTTGAGCAGCGCCCGCGCGTCGCGCGTGGCGAAGGGAAGCTGAAGAGTGCGCTCATTGGGCTCGGCGGCTTCGAGATCGAGTTTGAGCCGCACCTCGGTGGTGGCCATCGTGTGGCGGAGAAGCCTCGCGCAGAGCTCGTTCACCTGCCTCCCGATAACGAACAGCAGCCCTTCGAGAATTTCGGCCGGGTACTCGAGTTCCTGGCGCTCCTGATAGCCGGTGGGGTCGGTGAATAAACGAAGCGGCCGCTGTGCGGTGCCGCGGGCGAGTTCGAGCAGATAAACGGCCGCCGGACCGAGGCGCTCGTGGACGCCGTCGTCCGGCAGCGCGCTCAGGTCTTCGAGCGTGCGGACTCCCCAGCGCTCGAGCACATCGCAGGTTTCCGGGTCAACCGGAAGCGTGCCGATGCGGAACTCGCCGATGTACTTGGGCTCGTCGCCGCGCGGAATGATGGTTACGCCGGGGCGGTTCCGGGCGGCGAGAATGGCCGTATCGGGATTGGAGGCGATGCCGATGCTGCCGGTCAGGCGGCGCTCGGCGCAGCGGCGGGCGATTTCACTCGCAATCTGATGGGGCGGACCGATGAGCCGCCGCAGTCCGGCAACCGGAATCACCGCCGTCCCCGCGCCGTCGGATTCGACGGTGGGAGAAAACGACTGCGCAACGGCGAGCAGATCGGCGCTTCCGTGGGCGTCGATGCCCGGGATGTGGATGGCCGCAAACATTACTCACCGCCGATGTCGGGAGATTCGGCCAGGAACAGAGCGGCGCCGGATGGCGCGGGTTTGCGGGGCCGGGCTTCGAATTCGGCTTTCTCAAGCACCGGCGTGGTCCCGGAAAAATCCGCCCGGGCGCGTTTCATCTCGATGGCCAATGAAGAGCAGGCGCGGGCCTGGGGCTCGCGGTTGAGCAGCACGAGCGCGCAGGGCGTGTTCTCCACCGCGCGGCGAAAACGATACCAGGAAGAGATGGGGATGCGGTGGAGCGCGCGGAGCGGGATTTCGCAAAGGTCGAGCGCGATAACGCCGAACCCGCCGGAGTGAATCAGCAGGTCGGCCGAGCGCATGGCCGCTTCCGCATTTCCGCCACAGCGCACCCAGACCAGGCGGTGAAGTTGGACGCCCGCCGCAACGGCCGAAGCGGGGTCAAACGCGTTGGAGCCGTCCACAAGAGCCGAAAACTCCCCCAACCGCGAGGCTTCGGCCAGGATTGAGTAGAGCAGGCTGGTGCGTCCGGAAGACAGGGGACCGGTGATTTCGGTCACACGGCCTCGGGGGCATCCTTCAATCAGGGAGTCCACTGGGGGAACGCCTGTGGAGAAGGTCTCGGGAGTGGAATCATGCTTCCAGCCGAGGTTCGGGAAATGGGAAAGGAGAGGAGTTGCAGCCGCCATACTTCGCCTTTTATTCGCCTGCCCCTATTGTGCGGCAAAGGGCCCCCGGCTGTCAAAGGCTGAACGGCTGGTTTTTCCGGATTTTTAGGGGCTACTCGTAGGATTCGCCGGCGTCGCGGACGCAACCACAGGAGCGGCAGCGGATTTCGCGGGAAATCGGGCGGTAGACATGAAAACGGCAGTGCAGGAAGCGGCAGATGAGAGCATCGAATATGTGCATGGCGTGTCTCCAGGAACAGCATGCCACCGCCGCGGAAATTCTAGTAGTAACGGTAGTCTTGGAACTATGCTGGATTTGTACTGGGACCAAACACCTGCGCCGCTGCTTTCGCCGTGTTGATGTGAACGGTGACGGTATCCATCACATTGAACGAATAACCGCCGGCGAGAGTAACGGCTACCGGAATGCGGTACCGGCGGGCGATTTCGTAGATGATTCGATCGCGCTCGAACAGTCCGTTGAAGGTGAGCAGCAGGCCGCCGAGCTGGTCCTCCATGAACGGGTCCGCGCCGGAAACGTGATGAATCAGGTCGGGTTTGAAGGCTTCTACCGCGGTCTCATAGGCGGCTCGCAGGCGCTGGTTGTACTCGTCGTCGGAGACCCCGTCCTGGAGATGAATGTCGATGGTTGAGGGCGGTTTTTCGGTCGGATAGTTGTTGAACTGGTGGATCGAAATGGTCAGTACCGTGGGATCATTGGCGAAGATGGCGGCAGTACCATTGCCCTGGTGAACGTCGGTATCAACGATGAGGGCGGTTTGAATCGCTTTGTCCTTCTGCATGCGGCGGACGGCCACGGCGACATCGTGAACGGCGCAAAAACCTTCGCCGTGTCCGGCAAACGCGTGATGAAAGCCGCCGCCGATGCTGAAGCCGATGCCGCGCTCGAGCGCGTCGCGCGAGGCCTGGATAGAGCCGCCGGTCATCAGCCAGAAAGCCTGAATCATCTGGTGCGAATAGGGCACCTCAAGTTTCATCAGCTCGTGAATGGAGAGCGTGCCTTCCTGGAGCTTGTCGATCCAGGCGCGGTCGTGCACGAGCATCATGTCTTCGTCGGTGGCCGGCGGCGGTTCAAAGAAGTCGCCCGGCGAGGCGAAACCTTCCTTGATCATGCTGTCGCGGATGAGGCGGTATTTCTGTGACGGGAAGACGTGGGAGCCGAGATGCAGGTCGTAGCGGTCGGAATAGTTGAGTCGAAACGGCAACATCGGTTCAGCTTTGTTCAGATTGCAGCGCGGTCACGATGGCAACTCCGTAGATGTCGTCGGCCGAGCAGCCGCGCGAAAGATCGTTTGCCGGCTTGAGGAGACCTTGCAGAAAGGGGCCATAGGTTACCGCTCCGCCGAGCCGCTCGACGAGCTTGACGCCGATATTGGCGGAATTGAGGTCCGGGAAAATCAGCGTGTTGGCGCGTCCGGCGACGGTGGAGCCTTTGGCTTTTGAATCGCCCACGGAAGGGACGAGAGCGGCATCGGCCTGCAGCTCGCCATCGACATCGAGTTCAGGGGCGCGGGCGCGCACGATGCGCAACGATTCGATCACCTTGTCGGCCAGCTTGTGTTTGCCGCTGCCCTTGGTGGAAAAAGACAGCATGGCGACGCGCGGGTCGGCGCCGACCAGCGTGCGGGTGGACCGGGCGGTGGCGATGGCGATTTCGGCCAATTGCACAGGAGTTGGATCGATCACGATGGCGCAGTCGGCAAAGGCGAGAACGCCCTGATGGCCGTAGCCGGGCTCGCGCGTGCAGACGATGAAGACGCTCGAGACGGTGCGAACCTGCGGCGGCGTGCCGATGCAGTGGAGCGCGGCGCGCACCGTTTCGCCGGTGGTGTTCACGGCGCCGCCGACAAAGCCGTCGGCATCGCCCGCGGCCACCATCAGCGCCGAGTAGTAAAGCGGCTGCGCGGTGATCTTCGCGGCCTCGGTTTCGGTGACGCCCTTGGCCCTGCGCCGCTCGTAGTAGATTCGCGCGTACTTGTCGAAGGCCTTGTCGCGGGCGGGGTTGGTGACCAGCACGGGTTCGAGCAGGTGTTCGCGTTCCAGGCGCGAGGCGGCTTCGATGACGCGCGGGTCCGACCCCTCGGGAAACACGATCCGTTTCTTGCGCCGCAGCGACTGTAGATGCTCGGTATGACGCCGCATGAACGCGACGGCCGAGGCTGGTTGGCTCATGAACCGACTATTGTATCGAGACTCAGGCGGCGAACGCTTTTTTGAGCGCGGCCATCGTCGCGGCAAGCGCCTCTTCGGGCGGCATGCGGCGAACGGCTTCATTGAACGGCTCAGCACGCACAGGACCGTCGTAGCCGATGGATTCGAGCGCTCCGAGAAACGTTCTCACGTCGATGACGCCGGTAGCGGCGGGCAGTTCGCGCCGGCTGTCCACCTGCTCGTCGATGGGGATGCCGGCGGGAGCGTCGTTCAAATCGACGCTCACGATGTCGCGTCCTCTTAGAGCCGCGATTTCCTCGCGCGTGTCATGCGAAGTGTACCAGTGCCAACTGTCGAGAACGATGCCCACGTTGGGCTGATTGATTTCCGAGACAAGCTCGCGCATTTCGCGCATGGTGTGGATGAAGGGGAAACGATTGGCGGCCCAAAGCGTTTTGGGCGCCACGTATTCCATGCCGAAACGCAAACCGTGGTCGTTCGTGACGCGCGCCACCTCGCGCATGCGGGCCGCGTGCTGGCGGAAGTTGTCGCGATAGGTGAGTTCGCGGTGGGAGGGGGAGATCCACGTGGTCATGCGCTCGACGCCGGCGGCTTTGAGTTTCTTCACCTGCGCCGGCAAATCGGCCATTCCGGCGCGAAACGCGGCGTCATCCTTACGAAACTCCACGGGCAGACCGGCAATCGCCCAGCCGACATTCTTCGCTTTCATCTCGGCGGGGGAGAGGGCGGCGACCGAGGCGGAGTCGGCATCGATCGCGTCGAACCCGAATTTCGAGGCCCAATCGAGGATCTGCTGCGGACTGCCTTTCACGCCGATTGCGCCGGGGCTCAGGTGGAGCAGCATGCCGCGTGTGCGGGCGCGGGCCGCCAGGACCGTGGCCGCTGCGGCGAGGAAGGTTCGCCGGTTCATGGCCTGAGTGTATCGCAGCAGGCCGATTGTCAGCGCGAGGAAAGGACGAACTGGTTTCCGTCCGGATCCTTCATGACGGCGAACGTTCCCCACGGCTGCTTGCGGGGTCCGGTGACAAATTCGACGCCCTTGGCGCTCAACTCGCTGTAGGTGCGTTCGACATCGTCACAGGCAAGCGAGCCGTTGAAGGAAAAGCCGGGCTGAGGACCATTTTCCGCCGTGAACAGAACGAACCGGGTTTCGCTCGAGCCGATGCGGAGTTCGATCCAACGCTGTTTACCGTCGAAAGGCTGATCGGTAGCGACCTTGAAGCCGAGTTTCCCGGTGTAGAAGGCGAGCGCGCGGTCCTGGTCGACTGTGGGAATCGACACGAGTTTGACGTGGGTGATCATGGACTCAGGCTAACTGCCCGCGCGCCCTCGCCTCAAGTTATGCCGGCGACTACTATAGTATTTATCGGCATGATCTCCCTCGACCCCTATATCATCGACTCGCTGATGCCGGACCTGGTCGGGCACGACCGCATGCCTTCAGCTTTTCTGGTTTACCTATATCTGCTTCGCCATGGCCGCGCGGGCAGGGCCGTGACCGCGAGCCTCAGCCGGATCGCGACCGATACGGGGCTCGCCAAGAGTTCGGTGCAGAGCGCGATGCGCAACCTCAAACGGCGCAAACTGGTGCGGTCCCGATCGGCTTCTCAAACAGCGGTGCCCGAATATGTTGTACTGAAACCCTGGGTTCGACATGCCTAGGAAGGACGGCGCGGTAATCGGAGTATCGGATCACGGCGGCTGGGCGGTGATGATAACCGCCGATGCGCGAGGAACGCTCCTCGACCGCCGGCGCGTGGAACTGGTTGACGCGGACCTGCCGAAAATACCGCACCATTCTGAAGCTCAGTCATTGCCGGTGGAGCAGGCGGTTCAACTGATCGAGCGCGTGCGCGCTTCAGCCGAGCGGCACTCGGCGCTGGTACTCGATGCCATCGCAACCACGGTTGGCGAAGGCGTCCGCGGCATCGCGCTCCGGCAATGCCCGGAACTTCCCGAGACCATCGCCGAACGGATCACGAACTACCGCGCGAGCAATGTCGCCGATTGGGTGATGTACAGGCGGGCGCTTGAGCGTGCCGCGGAAGCGAAGGGTTGGGCGGTCCACTGGTTCGACCCGCGCGAGGCGGATGACGCGGGCCGGCAGTACGCTTCGATGCGCGCCGAGGTGGGTCCGCCGTGGGGACAGGATCAAAGGATGGCTATGGCCGCGGCGGTTGCCGGCGCTCTCGCGCTGCAAAAACCACAAGCGCCGCACCGATAAAAGAGCACGCCGCGATGGAGCATCCGGTCCACCCCATCGCCGACCATCCCCATGCGCCCGCGTAAGAACCGAGCGCGCCGCCGATGAAGAAGACCGTCATATACACGGTGTTGATCCGGTTGCGAGCCTCGGGCAGGAGCGCGTAGACGCGCGTTTGATTCGCTGTCTGGCTGGCAACCGTGCCGGCATCGAGCAGCAGCATGCCGGTGATGAACGAGGCCAGGTGGTTCGGGTCGGCCCAGAGCAGCAGGTATGCGGCGAGCACGAGGAGCAGTCCACCGGCGGTGACGCGGCGCGAATAGCCGCGGTCCGACCATCGGCCGGCCATCGGGGCAACCAACGTTCCGCTCGCGCCGATCAGCCCGAACAGACCGATGGTCGCCGTGCCGTAGTGGTAGGGCGGACCTTTGAGCAGAAACGGCATCGATGACCAGAACGCGCTGAAGGCGCCGAAACTCATGGCCGAGTAAAACGCTGAGCGCCGCAGCACGGGCTGTTCGCGGAGCAGCGTGAACAGCGAGGACATGAGCGCGGCGTAGCCGGTTCCGGTTGCGTGCGGCACGCTGCGCGGCAAACGGAGCCGCAGAACGGCGGCCAGGAGAATTCCGAGTGCGGCGGCGGCGAAGTAGACGACGCGCCAACCGGCCATGGCCGCGATCGTGGCGCTGAGCGTTCGTGCGAGCAGGATGCCCACGATGATGCCGCTCACCACGGTGCCGACGATTCGTCCCCGTTCGGAGACGGGCGCAAGGTCGGCCGCAAAAGGGAGCAGCAGTTGCGGGGTGATGGTCGCCGCGCCCATCAGGAAACTCGCAGCGAACAGCCACTCGGGCGTCGGCGAGACGCCCACGGCAAGCAGCGCCGCGCTCGCCAGAAGGAGCATCAGCGTGATGAGGCGGCGGCGCTCGTAACGGTCGCCGAGCGGAACGATGAGCAACAGCCCAAGCGCGTAGCCGGCTTGTGTGAGCATGGCCGTCGAGGCGGCGCGTTGCGCGGAAAGTCCCCACGTTGCGGCCATCAACGGCAGCAGCGGTTGTGCGTAGTAGAGGTTGGCAACAGCCACCGCGGCGGCGGCCGAAAACAGCGCGACAAGGCTCCTGGTCAATCCCGTTCCCGGTTTGGATGATAGCATTCCAACCCTCGGGACTCGTGGATGGTGTGCGCGATCATCGTCACTTGATCGACGACAGTACCGGCTGCAGCCAGGTAAAGAGAACTCGTCCGAGTTGAGGGAAATACGTGCCCGCGAATGCGATCAGCGGCAGGGCGGCGGATTGGACGGCCTGGACGAACACCGGATGATCCTTGCCTTTCGAGTCGCTGGCCAGGCTGCGGAGCGTGCGGTCGCGCGCCATGGCGCTCAGCACATAACCGGTCGAGCCCGACAGCGCGGCGAACGCAACGCCCACGTACATCTGCGAGAGGCTTTGCGAAAAGAACGGATAACAGCTCACGCTCATGCTAAGCAGAACGAAAGCCACTGAAAAGTAGGTCAACAGGTTGCGAAGCTGCAGCACGGCGTACCGGATAAATCCGAGGAAGCGGAAAGCGAGGAACTCCTCGGCGAGGGCGACCTGGGGCTCCTGTTCCTTAGGTGGATTCAACTCCGATCCGCCCCTCAACCACACCTCGTGCAGCAGGTGAGTCAAAAGGAACGAACTCGCGCGAAGCATGGCCGATTGCACCGCCACGACCTCCGCGCCGGTTTCGTGCTCGTCCGCGCCGTCGCGCACTAGCGTGGCATTCACCGAATTTTCGACGTCGCGGCGAATATCGTCGGGGACGCCGTGAATCTGGCGCAGGCAGTCGCGCGCTTTCACGAGGTAGAGATGCGAGCGCCCGCTGCTCGCCGAACTGAACAGCGCCACGCTGCCGAGGTCGCGCGGAAAACGCTCGAAAACGCGGCGGATCGGCAAGGTTTGCAGTTCGCGCAGAAAGTCGCTCAGGTGCCACCACGCCTGTAGAAACTGAACCACGCTGAGCATGGTCAGCCCGCCGGCGACGGCAAGAACCATCACCAGGAAGAGGTCGTAGTCCGCGCCCTCCACCGAAAGCGCCGATTGATAGCGCCAGGCGAGGAATCCGACAAAGGCGCTCGTGACGACAGCCGTGACGATGGCGGGAACGGTGGCGTAACGAGACAGGACGTTGCGGAGACGCTCGTAGGGACCGCCCAGGCAGCCGATCTCGGACAGGTCGAGCGGAACGAATCGCTCGGACGCGTAGATGAAGCGCTGAAAGTGGAACCAGGAACAGCACAGTATGGCCAGCGCGGCGAGCAGCAGGGGAAGCGTCGGGTTCACGCCGTTGCCGAGGTACATCGAGCGATAGGCGGCGAAGGTGGACCATGTGGCGTCGCCCCAAACCCGGCCATAAAGCAACCCCAGCATAACGGCGCTCCCGATGGTCACGATCACGCAAAGGACCGCGGAGTACCGGCGGTCGGCTCGTGACGTCGCTTCATCGAACCAGAGCAGGCACGGAGGCGGGCAGTTCATGCGAACCATCGGCCAGCAACCGGCGAGCCCAAGGAGCGCAAAGCCCGAGATGGTTCCGCTCAGCATGTAGATGTAGGAACCCAGGACCTCCGCCAGCGGGCGCGAGAGCAGCAGCAGGAGCGCAATGAGTCCTGCGACAAAACAGTAGGCGTGATAGCGGCGCGCATAAACCAGCGGAGCAGCCGGATCGAAGTAGAAATTGCAGCACCATTTTCTCGGCGCAACGGATTTCAGTCGCGCGTTCTGAGCTTCGGCCACCGCGCACAGAACAAACAGTAGCCCTGCGATGGCGGCAATCCAGATGCCGAGATAAGTCTTGGTGGGCCGCATCTCCAAACCCGATTCGCGGTTGTCAAAAACACACTTGCTGCCGGCATCCGCGCAGAGCGGCGCGATGGGCCAATAGCCGCCGATGCCGATCATGGTCAGCCAGATCGGGTTATTTGCGTTGGCCTGATCAGGTGTCAACAGGGCGCGAGCGGCCCAATACACACCCTCCGCCGATTTGGAAGGAAAGGCGACAATGTTGCGGTTGTCGCGAATGAACAACGGGTAGCGGCTGACGGCCAGGGTGCCGTGAAAGGCCGCTGCTTCGGGCCGGTGAGTGAATAAGATGTCGGGCTCGAGAACGTAGAACTGCATGTCGGGCACGCCCGCATCCATGTACTGCCTAAGGAAAACGATGTCGAGCGCGTTGGTAGCGTAGATGGTGCCGAGGTTGACGCCTGTCTCACGCAAACGCCGGCCGACCGCCTGCATGACCAGTTCCTGCGTGGCGGCGGTGGCGATCGGCGATTGCATCGGTACGGAATCGCGCCCGGGACTGATGTCTTCATGGCCCAGCGAGAGCGAAGGGTCGGAAGTTTCGCCGGGCTCCGCCGACTGCATCAGGCTGCGGCGCAATCGCTGATCCGACTCATAGGCGGCGCGCAGGACGGAGATGTCGCGGGGAAAGGTCACGTGAATCGTGGGGTCTTTGTGGTCTTCCTTTCCGGTCTTGCCGGTCTTTCCGGACGAGCCATAGGCGGTGCCGCCTTCCTCGAGCACGGCGCGTTGGCCGATTTTGACGCGGCGGTATTCGAGGTACCGGTTGAGCGCCAGAATGGCGTTCTCGTCCGGGTCGACGGTCGATTCAAAGTTGTACTTTTTGGCGAAATCATCGATATAGGTCTTCGCCGTTGCGCTGCCGCTGCGGATGCGGAGCGGGCTGCCGGTCTTGAGCTCGTCGCGCCCGGCGAGCAACTGCTTGAGTGACTCGAAACTGCCCGAAAAGCAAGGTCCGGCAATGCCCGCAAGCACAGTCGGGCGGGCGAGAGTGAGCGCAAATTGAAATTGACGCTGGTTGATGCCGCTCACCGGCGATTCGCCCACCAACAGGATGGCGAGCCGCTGTTCGTTTTCGCCGCGGAAAATGAGCACGCCGGGCCGTTCGTAATCCGGTTGAGCCGAAGCCCATGGCATCCAGTTCCGCTCAAACGTGTATTTCGACGCTTCGGCGGCCCGGTGGAGGCTCTCCATCCAGCGGTCGAAATGCAGCGCCATCCGCGTCAGCTTGGGATCGGGGATGGTGGCGATCAGAATCTTCTGCGCATCCCGCACCTGCGCTTCCGGAAACGAAGATGGTTTGCCCGGCGCGGTCGCAGCCCCCGCGAGGCTGATCGCGACGGATTCGCCGTCCTTCTGAGCCGCCGTCGGAAGAATCCGGATGCCGGTGAAAGTGGCAAATATCAGCACCCCGGCCGCAGCCAATGCGTTTCGTATTTCCACCGGTGAATATGTGCGATTCACCGGGGAAACGTTTCAAGTCCTACTGCACGGCTGAGTAGCGCACCACGCCGCCGACGATGGTGTAGAGCACACGCGCAGACCGGATTTCTTCCTCCGGAACGCGCAAAATGTCTTTCGACAGCACTGTGATGTCGGCGAGTTTCCCGGACGCGAGCGTTCCTTTTTCGCCTTCCTCGAAAGCCGCGAACGCATTGTTGACGGTGTAGGTGCGGAGCGCTTCTTCGCGCGAGAGCCGCTGCCCGCCGTAGAATACCGACCCGTCCTTGAGCCTTCGCGAGACGGTGGCGTAGAACGACGCGATGGGGTCAACGTCTTCCACCGGTGTATCGGTGCCGTTGCCCACAACCGCGCCCGAGTCCATCAGTTTGCGCCAGACATAGGCGCCTTCTTCGGCGCGCCTGGCGCCGAGCCGCGCGAGCACGTAGGGCGCATCGGAGGTGCAATGGATGCCCTGCATGGCCGCGATGACGCCGAGCTTGCCGAAGCGCGGAATATCGGCCGCGGACAGGTGCTGAGCGTGCTCTACACGCCAGCGCAGGCCCTTGCGGTCCGGGTGAGCGCGGAATGCCTGCTCGAAGATGTCGAGCGTCTCGCGATTTCCGCGGTCGCCGATGGCGTGCACGCAGAACTGAAAGCCATTGGCAATCGCGTAGGCGGCCACTTTGCGAAGGTCGTCGAGGTTGTCGGTGTTGAGGCCGCTCGAAGACGGCAAATCCGCGTAGGGTTCGAGGAGCCAGGCGCCGCGGGAGCCGAGCGCGCCGTCGATAGCGCGCTTGATGCCGCGTACGGTGAGATAGTTGTCGCCGAAGCCGATCATCCGGTACTGCGCGCCTCGCGCCTCGAGGTCGCTCAGCGGAGCGCGCAGCATCACCCAAAGCCGCAGCGGCAGTTCATGTGCGGCGGCCATCGCCTTCAGCAGGTCCACGGTCTCGAAACTCGAGCCGGCGTCCTGAAAACTGGTGATGCCTTTCGACAGGCTTTCCTCGGCCGCAAGCTTTACCTGCCTGCGCGCATGGTCGATGCGCTGCTCGCGCGTGAGGCGGCTTTCGTACTCGGCGAAAGGCTTGCGCAGAAGCCCCTGCGCGGTTTCGTTGAGCAGTCCGGTCGGCGCGCCGGTTGAGTCTTTGAGGATCTCGCCGCCCGCCGGATTCGGAGTCTTGGGCGTGATGCCCGCCAGCTTCAGCGCCGCGGCGTTCACCATCGACGCATGGCCGCTCGCGTGGGTCAGCCACACGGGATTGTTCGGCGCCGCTTTGTCGAGCTCGGCCGAAACGGGAAATCCCTGAACGTTGGGCGCCGGCGGTTGGTCCCATTTCGACTGATGCCAGCCGCGTCCAATGATCCACTCGCCGGGCTTGGCTTCGCGCGCGGCGGCGCGAACCATGGAGACGATGTCGTCCCACCTTCGCGCGTCGCGCAGGTTCAGATTCATCTTCGACTCGCCGAGCCCCATGAAGTGGCCGTGCCCTTCGATAAAGCCCGGAATGGCCAGCGCGCCTTTGAGGTCGATGATACGAGCGGCGCTGTAGCGCGCCATTTCTTCGTTTGAGCCGAGCGCGACCACGCGTCCGCCACGCACCGCCATCGCCTGAGCCTCCGGTCGCGAGGTGTCGAGCGTGACGATGCGCCCGTTCGTAAGAACGAGATCGGCGGGTTGAGCGCCAAGGCAGGCAGCGGCGAAAATTGCAAGAGCAACGCCCCGGAGGATGGTCATGGGGCTATTGTCGCGCAGCCGCGCTGCTGTTTAGAGCGGCTACCGTGCGCCGGCCGTTTCGAGATCCTCGGCCATCGCCTGTTGGAGGAGAGGCTTGGCTGCCTCGGTCAACAGATGGTCGGCCGCTTCTTCCTCGCCGAGCGTGTGCGAGAGCAATTTCGCCACGTCGAATGCGCCGAGCTGCCGGGCGAGCGAACGCACCGTGCCGTAGCCCGAGATCTCGTAATGCTCCACCTTCTGCGCAGCGGCGATGAGCGAAAGGTCGGCCGCGAGTTGTTCCTTGTCGGATCCCTCCTCGATGGCCTCCTGGGCTTCCTGAACCAGGCCCATCATGGCGCGGCACGTCTTCGGCTCGGGTTCTTCACCGAGCATCTCGAAAACCTGCTGCAGCCGCTCAACCTGATCCTCGGTCTGCGCGAGGTGTTTCTCGAAAAGCTCGCGCACCTTCGGATGATGCGCGGCTTCCATCATTTTGGGAATTGCCGCCAGCAACTGGTTTTCGGCGTGAAGCAGGTCTCGCAACTGATCAACCAGAAGTTCTTTGATATGGGACACGTCGATGCTCCTAATTCAACTCACTTAACGGTTCGTTTTCTTGGCCGGAGTCCGGACTGCGGCCTTCTTTTCGGCGCGCTTCGGGGGAGTCCGCTTCCCGGTCTCTTCGGACGCTGAACGGCCGCGGCCGTTGGCCGCCTGGGGTGATCGCGTGCCCGCTTCCGGCGAGCGCAGTTGCTGAAACGCGGGCGCGTCAACCACTACCCAGGATCCACCGTCGTTCCAGGGACCCCGAACGTCGGCCTCCCCGCGGTCGCCCACTCCCGTCGAATCGTTGAAATACTGATCGACAAGCCCCGGCGTCGGCGGAATCAGGCCGATCGAGAACGGAGGCTTGCCCATGCTCTCGAGTGCCGCGCTGAAGGCTTTCATGTGGGTGATCTCGCGCGTCATGAGAAACTGCAGCGTATCGATGGTACCGGGGTCGTCGGTGAAGTTGATGAGCCGCTCGTAGACGATCTTCGCGCGAGCCTCCGCCGCGATGTTGCTGCGTAGGTCGACATCGAGTTCGCCGGTGATCTTGAGATAGTCGGCGGTCCACGGATCGCCCATCGAGTTATACAGGTTCGCGCCACCGCCCCCGGCTATCGCGATAAGCGGGTCGGCGTGCGCCGCGTCGCGATCACTCTTGAGGGGCTTCAGGTGCATCCGGGCCAAAGTCCCCACGACCTCGAGATGACTGAGTTCCTCGGTCCCGATGTCCATCAACAGATCTTTCCGTTCCGGATCGTCGCAGTTGATGCCTTGGACGGAATATTGCATGGCGGCGGCCAGTTCGCCGTTGGCGCCGCCGAACTGCTCCAGCAACATGTTGCCGAAGCGCGGGTCCGGCGTTCCCACACGGACCGTGTACATGAGTTCCTTGACGTGGTGATACATAAGTTCGAGGCGTTCGGCCTCGAAGGGTAGATACTTGGGCGGGTCCGGCGTTTCAGCCGCGCAGAATCGTGCGTAGCGTATTTCCCACCGCTTTGGCCCAGCGTTCCTGCAAAGTGCCGAAAGGCTGATCGCTGATGAGATACGTCCAGGTTGCGCCGCGCTCAAACGGCGACGCGATCCCTCCGCGCTCGATCACGGTGTCGTCACGCAAGGCTTCGAGAACTTCGGCGTCGATGCGGCTGCGCGCATCCTCGTAGATCTCCGTGGCCCGCTTGAGAAACGTATGCAGCGGATCCTTGCCTGACCACGACACCCAGTGGATGCCGCCGCGCAATTCCGCGATGGAGGCGAGGTAGTCGCTCCAGATGTCGTCGATGATCTCGAGTGTAACCAGGCGTTCGATGTCCCGAACCCGGTCCGCGCCGATGCGGCCGGCGAGTTCCTGCCAGCGTTCCGGATCCTGCGCCTCGACACAGCCAGGCTCCGTGCCGGCGAGCACACCCTCGCGAAACTCGGCCATGGCGCGGCGATGCTGCTCGATCAGACCCTCGTATTTCCAGAGCGTGCGGCGAATTTCGAGGTTTTGCCCTTCGACAATGCGTTGTACGTGATCCACCACGGCTTGTACGTCGTCGTTCGGCGTGAGCAGCGATCGGATGTCATGACGCGCCAGCAGGTCGTCGTCGAGGCTCACGAAAAACCGCGACGATCCCGGGTCGCCCTGCCGCCCCGAGCGGCCCCGCAGCTGGTTGTCGATGCGGCGGCTCTCATGCTTGTTCATGCCGATGACGTAGAGCCCGCCGAGCGCGCGGACCTGGTCGTTTGGCAGCGGAATGTCGGTGCCGCGCCCGGCCATGTTGGTGGACAACGTGACCGCGCCGAGGTCACCCGCGCGGGCGATGATGCGCGCCTCTTCTTCGTCGTTGCGCGCATTGAGCACGTGGTGTGGAATTCCGGCCTGCCGCGCGCGTTCTGCAAGCCGCTCGGATTCTTCGACGCTCGAGGTGCCCACCAGAACCGGCTGTCCGGTGGCGTGCACTTTCGCGATCTCATTCAGAACAGCGCGCTCTTTCGAAAGGCGGTCGTCGTAGATGATGTCGGGATGGTCGGCGCGGATCATCGGACGGTGGGTGGGAATCACCACAACGTCCAGATTGTAGACCGTGAGAAACTCACCGGCCTGTGTGGCCGCCGTGCCCGTCATGCCGCAGATGCGCGGATAGAGCGCCACCAGATTCTGCAGTGTGATCGAGCCCAGAATCCGGCCCTGCTTCTTGAGCGGAACGCGCTCCTTGGCTTCAAGAGCGGTTTGCAGGCCCGCCGGCCAGCGGCGGTCCTGCGCCACGCGGCCTTTGAATTCGTCCACCAGTTCAATGGCCTCGTTGCGGACAATGTAGTCGACATCGCGGCGCAGCAGAAACGCAGCGTGGAGCGCGTGCTGCGCGGCGCCGAAGATGGTCTCGTTACGCGGTTCGAAGAGATTTCCGCATCCGAACGTAGCTTCCACCTTGCCGATACCCGGGTCGAGCAGTTGCACGTTTCGGCCATCGCGCTCGCGGAGAAAATCGACATTCTGGCGGAAACCCGAAACCAGACGCGCCATCACAACGGCCATCTGCTCGGGGACCGCGGCCTCTCCGGCGATCACCAGCGGAATGCGCGCTTCGTCGATCAGGATGGAGTCCGCTTCGTCGATGAGGGCGAATTGAAAAGGCCGGTGCACGCGGTCGCCGGCTGCGAGAACCAGTTGGTCGCGGAGATAATCAAAGCCGGCTTCATTCGCGGTTGAGTAGGTGATGTCGCAGGCCCATGCCGCGCGCCGCTCGGCAGCCGGCATTCCCTGCTGAACGAACCCGGTCCGCAAACCGAGCCATTCGTAAACCGGTCCCATCCATGCCGCATCGCGGCGGGCCAGGTAGTCATTCGCGGTCCAGACGTGCAGACCCGCGCCGGTCCGCGCGTTGGCGGAACCCGTGAGCACGGCGGCCAGCGTCTTGCCTTCACCGGTCTGCATCTCGGCGATATGACCGTCGTGCATGGCGAGCGCGCCCAGAATCTGAACATCGAACGGACGCTGCCCGATCACACGTTCTGCGGCAATCGACGCGAGCGCGAAACTCTCAACCACGCCGGCGGGGCGGCGCGAGCGGAGCGTCGAGTCCGTTTCCTTCTCCCAGGACGCGCGAAGCGTGTTGATGGCGGCCAGCGTGGGACGATAGCGGTCCACCGCCGGCGCAAGCAGGCGTGAGCGTCCCAGCCAGCCGGCGATGCGTTCGAGCATATCGAGCGAGGTGCAATTTCATTATGTATGATCGGCGGGTGTCGCCATTTGAGAGCACCTCGCGCGTTATGGCCGGCGGATTCGCCGATCCGGAGACGCTCGACAAAGGCTCAGGCGGACGCCCGTTGTGCCGATGGTGCGGGCTCGAGATCCTTCCCGGGCGCCGCCGCACATTCTGCTCCGAATGGTGCGTCAACGAGTGGAGGCTGCGCACTCAGCCCGGCTACCTGCGGGAAAAAGTCTTCGAGCGCGACCGCGGCGTGTGCGCCGTGTGCGGCATCGATTGCGAAGCCGAGTGGCGCCGCCTCAAGCGGTTGCGTGGCGCGGCGCGAACTCGCGCGTTCGCATCCTGGGGCCTCCGCGCGGGCGCTCGCCGGTCGCTCTGGGATGCCGACCATATCGTGCCGGTGGTGGAAGGCGGCGGCGAGTGCGATCTCGAGAATATGCGCACGCTGTGCCTCATATGCCACCGCCGCGCGACCGCGGATTTACGCGCCCGCCGGCGCGCCTCAAAATAACGCTTGACATTGCGAACCATTTCGTACTAACTAACTAGTAGACATGAGAACCGCAGCGTCTACTCTAACCGACCAGGAACTCGAAATCATGAAGATCGTCTGGCAACTGGAGCGGGCCACCGTGCGCGACGTCTACGAAAAGATGCTCGCGCAGCGCCGCGTGGCCTACACCACCGTCATGACGATGATGAAGATTCTCGAAAAGAAAGGCCATCTGAAAAAGACTCTGCAGGAGGACCGCGCCTACCTCTACCGTCCCGCGCAGCCGAAGAACAAGGTGATCGGCGGCATGGTTCGCGAGTTTGTCAATCGCGTCTTCAACGGCAGCGCCGAGCCGCTGCTGATGCACCTGGTCGAAGATGAAGCCCTGTCGGCGGAAGAACTGGCGGAGCTGGCGCGCATTGCGAGGAGGAAGTGATGATCGCCAATTTCGCAGCCTGGTGCGTGCAGGTGGCGGCCGTTGTGGCGCTCGGTTCGCTTGCGCCGTGGCTGTTCGGCCTGAAGAAGCCGAACGTCCGGCTCTGGTATTGGCATGTATTGCTGGCGGTCTGCCTGATTCTGCCGCTGGTCGAACCCTGGCGGCCCGCGGCGGTGGTTGTACGCGGTGAGGTGTCGGCCACCACCGGTCCCACGCGAATCATCGACGACGGGGCAACCGCGCCGCGCGAGTGGAAAGCCGAAGAGATCCTGGCCGGTCTGCTCGGCGGCGGAGCGCTGTTGCGCCTGCTATGGCTGTGCGGCGGGCTCGTCAGGCTGAGGGGAATGAGGCGGTCGGGCGAGCCCCTTCCAGCGTTGCCCGTTGATGCGGAACGTGCCATGAAGCAACTCGGCGTGAGCGCGGAGTTGCTAGTGTCGAGCGCCGTTACCAGCCCGGTTACGTTCGGCGCGAGCCACCCCGTCATTCTGCTACCGGCGGGATTCAACGATCTGCCGGCCGAAAAGTGCCAGCCGGTGATCCTGCACGAATTGCTGCACATCGCCCGGCGGGACTGGCTTTGGGCCATCGGGGAGGAATTGGTCCGATGCGCGCTGTGGTTCCATCCGGCGATCTGGTGGCTGCTCGGACGCATCCAGTTGACGCGTGAGCAGGTGGTCGATCACTCGGTTGTGGAGTGGACGCAATCCCGTCAGCAGTACGTCGATGCGTTGCTTGCGGTAGCCGCCTCGCGGCTCAAGTCCGATCTCGCCCCGGCTCCGTTGTTTTTGAAGAAGCGCCATCTGCGCCAGCGGGTGGTTTCCATATCAGAAGAGGTGACCATGTCGAAAGCAAAACTATTGCTCTCATCCTTGGCCGTGTTTTCCACGCTACCGCTGGTGGTTGGAATCGCAGCCTGGCAGTTTCCCTTGAATGCCGCCCCGCAAGAGGTCCGCGACGCGCCGGGCGTGGAGGTCAAGGGCGACGTTTACAAATTGCTGCACCGCACCGGCATCGCGTATCCGGCCGACGCGCGCGAGAAAGGGATCGGTGGCGCCGTGGTGGTGCGCGTAACGGTGGACGCCAAGGGGAAGGTCACCGACGCGCAGGTGGTGAGCGGTCCCGAAGAACTGCGCCGGGCGGTGCTCACTTCCGTGCTCGACTGGCATTTTTCCACCGAGCCGTGGCAGGTGAACGGCACCTCCCGTCCCATGCCCCAGCAGTTTGAGATCGCGGTCGGATTCGCCGCCGGCGCGCCGCCTCAGCCCAAACTCCCCGCCCCTCAGTTCAGACAGCAGGCGGAACGCGCTCCGATGACGATCGAACGCGTGGATCTGAGTTCCCTTCCCGCGCCGCTACGCGACCGTGTACAACAACTGAATCTGCCGCGCGAAGGCGATACGGTAGCGCCTGAGCGGCTTGCGCAACTCGCCGACGATCTCCGCGCGGTGGACGAGCACCTCGCATTTGCAACGCCCCAAAGAGACGGAAAGATGACCGTTCGCGTGATGCTGCGGCCAACCGGCGACGTCATGGAACCACAGCGCATCCGTGTCGGCGGCAATGTGCAAGCGGTCAATCTCGTCAAAAAGGTCACGCCCCTTTATCCGCCGGAAGCAAAGCAAGCGGGAGTTCAGGGACTGGTCCGGATGACTGCCGTGATCGACAAAGAAGGCAAGGTCAGCAGTCTCGAATCGATGGAAGGGCACCCCTTGCTCGTGGCGGCAGCCATGGAATCGGTGAAGCAGTGGGAGTACAAACCGACACTCCTCAACGGCAATCCGGTCGAAGTGACTACCACCATCGACGTGAACTTCACGCTAGTGAAATGAGCGCGTCGCCAGTCGTGCGATCCTGGCTGAGATGCGTGTCTTATTCATCGGCGGCACAGGAATCATCAGCACGGCCTGCACAAACCTCGCGGCCGGGCGGGGCATCGAGCTGACGCTCCTCACGCGGGGCAAGCGGCCGGCGAGTTTGCCCGCGGGCGTCGAAACGGTGGCGGCGGATGCCGGTGATCCCGATAGCGTCCGCCGCGCTCTTGCGGAAAGGCGATTCGATTCAGTGGTGGATTGGATCGCCTTCACCCCAGCCGACATCGAACGCGATCTCGAGTTATTCCGCGGGCGCGCCGGGCAGTTCATCTTCATCAGCTCGGCGAGTGCGTATCAAAAGCCGCCGTCCCACTACCTGATCACCGAATCCACTCCTCTCGCCAACCCTTATTGGCAGTACTCGCGCGACAAGATCGCCTGCGAGGATCGCCTCATGCGGGCCTACCGCGAAGAGCGCTTCCCGGTCACCATCGTCCGCCCATCGCTCACCTATGGCGACACGCAGATCCCGCTCGCCATGAACTCCTGGGAAAAATCCTATACGGCCATCGACCGCATGCGCCGCGGCAAACCGGTGATCGTTCCTGGCGACGGCACGTCGCTGTGGGTGATCACGCACAACACCGATTTCGCCAAAGGTCTGGTGGGCTTGCTCGGCAATCCGCAGTCCATCGGACACTCGTTCCATATCACGAGCGACGAAGTGCTCACGTGGGATCAGATTTACCGGATCACGGCCGAAGCCGCCGGCGCGGAAGCGAACATCGTCCACATGGCGTCGGATTACATCGCCGCCCGCATGCCGGAAAAAACCGGCAGCCTCATCGGCGACAAGGCGAACAGCGTGGTTTTCGACAATACCAAAATCAAGCGGTTTGTTCCGGACTACTGCGCCACCGTCTGCTTCGCCGAGGGCATCCGCCGCACCCTCGCCTGGTTCGACGCCGACCCTGCGCGCCGTCAGGTGGACTCAGCGCTCGACGCCGCCTACGACCATCTGATCGCCGGCTACCGCAAACCCTGAAACGGCGGAACCCGCAAATAGCGCATCACGTGGGTGCTGATCTGGGTGCGGACCGCATACGATTCGACAAACGCGCGCACCCGCGCCTGGTTCAGGAAATCCGCCAGATAGCGCGCTTCTTCGCCGCATTCGAGAGCCACCGTGACCAGTTTGGCGTCCGCTATGTCTCCCGCCTCGACCATCGCGCACTCGAACTTCGATGACTGCTCACGCCATGCCACCCGGTGGCGCGCAAAGGTGTACGGGCCCACGTTATACATCGACCAATACGGCCATCCACGGTTCTTGAAGTGTTGCCGGTAATGAGGCCGTTCGATCATTCCGGTGCGGAAATGTTCGAAATAGCCGAACGCGAGCGGATAACGATCGCCCATTTCGGATTCGGAAAACGGCTTGCCCGAGCGGGCGTGCGGCAGCAGGATGTGTCCGGAAGCGCGCGCCGCCCCGTCGCGAAGGTCGCGCCCGCGCACGAGCGGATGAACGAGGTCGCGCTCCACCTCCGCGGTGACTTCAGGCCAGCGGTTTTTTCCCGCTCCGGCGCGATTGCGAACCAGCAGCGTCGAGCCGCGATCTTCAAGGATGTCGATCCAGTAGACGCCCGCCGCTCCGCCCGTGTGCGCGCCGACGCGCGCGCGATACGATGACGATCCCCGCAAATCCGCAAACGAGTCGGGGGCGCGCTGCGGCGTGATCACCCATGGCGCTCCGGCTTCGGCTGCAACCGGCGCCGCCTGGCAATCCTCATCGCCGCGCCGGTAAGGCACCGGATAAACCGTCTCCGTCCGGCTCTTCTCAAACACCGCGATCACGGCGCGCACCGACGCTCCGGCGAACGCGCGTGCGGACCCGGTCTCTTCAACCGTCGCCACGCGCAGGAACAATCCGCCCGGGAGCGCGAGCCGTCGAAACGCTGCGCCGCCCCCCGCTGTTTGAAACAGAGCGGCGGGCAGCAGAAACGCAAGACGCCCGCCGAGAGCCAGATGACGGTCAGCGCACACGAACGTCATGAGCGCGCTCAAGTCGTCCATCGCGCCGCCAAGCCGCGCCCGCAGTCCCGTTTCCGCGAACAATCCATAGCGGGCCCACAGATCCTTCGTGCGCGCGCGAAAATTCGCCGGAAGGTTCCGCCAGTTCACCCACGGCGGATTCCCGGCGATCAACTCGAACCGTTGAGGCGGGCCATCGAGAGCATCCGCGCGTTCGACCCTGGCAAGCGGGCACGCGCGACGCGCCATGCTGACGGCCATGGGATGAATGTCCCAACCGGTGGCGTTCGCGCCGCAGGGCGCCAGAAACGCTCCTGCGCCGCATGCCGGGTCGAGCATTCGTTGATTTTCGTGTCCCGCGCGGTCGAGCACCTGAGCGACGAGTTCGGGCGGCGTGTAGTATTCGCCGAGCAACCTGCGGACCGACGGAGGCACGCGACGCGCATATAGATCCGGCGTAACCGGATCGGGAAGCGTGCGGTGCACTTCATACAGCGAGCGCCCGGCTGCATCTCCGTAGAGCGGCTCGTAAACCGCGCGCCATTCGCTAAATCGCATACCCGAACTCAATGATACTGTGTAACCGTATGGCCACCGCCCGAGTTGAGGAACTCCACCGCAGACACGCCGCAGCCGCCGCGGGCGGAGGCGAAGCGCGCCGGGAACGTCAGCACGCCGAAGGCAAGCTCAGCGCGCGCGAACGCGTCGAGTTGCTCCTGGACGAAGGAACGTTCGAAGAGCTCGACAAACTGGTGCGCCACCGCTGCCGCGACTTCGGAATGGACGAGCAGGTCATCGACGGCGACGGCTTCGTCACCGGCTATGGACGCATCTCAGGGCGCCTCGTTTACGTCTTCGCCCAGGACTTCACCGTGTTCGGCGGTTCGCTCTCTGAGGCCAATGCGCAGAAAATCTGCAAGGTGATGGACCTCGCCTTGAAGATGGGCGCGCCCGTCATCGGGCTCAACGACTCCGGCGGCGCGCGCATTCAGGAAGGCGTGCTCTCGCTCGGCGGCTATGCCGACATCTTCCTTCGCAACACGATTTCAAGCGGCGTGATTCCGCAGATCTCCGCCGTGATGGGGCCCTGCGCGGGCGGCGCCGTCTACTCCCCCGCCCTCACCGACTTCATCTTCATGGTGGACAAGACGAGCCACATGTTCGTCACCGGGCCCGATGTGATCAAAACCGTGACCCATGAAGACGTCACCAAAGAAAAGCTGGGCGGCGCCCTCACTCACAACTCCGTCAGCGGCGTGGCGCACTTCATGGCTCCCGACGACGCCGAGTGCCTGCGCATGATCCGCGAACTGCTGAGCTACCTGCCTCAGAATAATCTCGAGGACCCGCCGCGCCGGCCGACCAACGATCCGGCCGACCGCCACGATGCCAAGCTCGACTCCATCGTCCCGCCCGAATCCAACGTGCCCTACGACATCAAGGACATCATCACGCGCGTGGTGGACGATGGGGTTTTCTTCGAAGTCCAGGAACACTGGGCCCGCAACATCGTCGTCGGATTTGCCCGCTTCGACGGTCGCAGCGTGGGCGTGGTCGCCAATCAACCCGCCTATCTCGCCGGCTGTCTCGATATCGACTCGTCCACAAAGGGCGCGCGCTTTGTGCGGTTCTGCGATGCGTTCAACATCCCCATCGTCACCTTTGAAGACGTGCCGGGCTTTCTGCCGGGCACCGCGCAGGAGTTCGGCGGCATCATCCGTCATGGCGCAAAACTGCTGTTCGCCTACGCCGAAGCAACGGTGCCGAAAATCACCGTGATCACGCGCAAAGCCTACGGCGGCGCCTATTGCGTGATGGGCTCAAAGCACCTTCGCACCGATGTGAACTTCGCCTACCCGACCGCCGAGATTGCGGTGATGGGAGCCGAAGGCGCGGTCAATATCGTCTATCGCCGCGAAATCGCCTCCGCCGCCGATCCGGACGCGGCTCGCAAGGAGAAGATCGCCGAATTCAACGAGCGCTTCGCCAGCCCGTTCGTCGCCGCCGAGCGCGGCTTTATCGACGACGTCATCGAACCTCGCGAAACCCGGCCGCGTATCATCCGCGCCCTGCGGATGCTCGAAACCAAGGTGGACACCCTTCCCAAGAAGAAGCACTGCAATCTGCCGCTCTGATTCGATATGCTGATCGGCATGACTCGCCGATCCCTGCTCGCGGCGGCCCTCGCCGGCCCCATGTTCGCGAAGAAGATGACCGGGTTCTCCCGTCCGCTGGGCGCCGAACTCTACACAGTACGCAACATTCTGCCCAACGATCCCAACGGCACGCTCAAAACCATCGCCGCCATCGGCTACAAAGAAGTGGAGTGCTCGACGGCGGATCTCGTCAAATTCGCGCCGCTCTACAAGGACTTCGGCTTAACCGCCACCGCCATTCACGCCGACACGCCGCTCATTCTCAAAGGCGAGATCGGTCCCATCATTGAAGCGGCCAAGTCCCATGGCGTGAAATACGTCGTGATGCCCTACGTCGCGCCGAACCTGCGCGGCAGCGCGGACGGCTACCGGCAGATCGCGGCCCAGATGAACAAGGCGGGCGAAGAATGTTCCAAGGCCGGTCTTCGATTCTGCTATCACAACCACGCCTTCGAGTTCGACGGCACCCCCGGCCAGCGCGCCTGGGACATCTTCCTTCAGAATTGGGACAAGAAACTTGTCGCTCTCGAGCTCGATGTTTTCTGGCTCGCTGTTGCCGGCAACATCCCGTCCGACGTTATCCGCGAGCATGCCGGGCGCGTGCCGCTCGTTCACCTGAAGGACCGCGCGTTCGGAATGAAGGTGCAGTACAACGAGAAAGTGAACCCGTCGGACTTCCGCGCCGTCGGCACAGGGACGCTCGATTTCCCCTCCATTCTCAAGGCTTGCGAAAAGGCGGGCGTGGAGCACTACTACGTCGAGCAGGATCAGACCCCCGGTCCGCCGCTCGACAGCCTGAAGCTCAGCTACAACACGATTCGCAAGATGTCGCTGAAGTAGCCTCAGAGGTTCCGCAAGAGTGCCGCGGGCGAAATCGCTGCGGCTCTCGTTACAGGCCGCCACGCTGCCGCGCATAGCATCAGCGCCACTCCGGCCCCCGACAGTCCGAGTACCGCCGGATCGAACGGAGCGGTCTTGTAGAGTTGTGTTTCGAGCGCGAGCGCGCCTGCGTACGCGAGCCATGTCCCAAGCACCAGACCGGCGACGACCGGCAAGGCGAAGTCGCGCCCGAGCTGCCGGCCCACTTCTCCCCTTCCCGCGCCGATTGCAAAGCGAATCGCAAATTCGCGCGCGCGAAGGCTGAGCGAGTAGCGGACCAATCCGTACACGCCCACTGCGGTCAGCAACGCCGCAAGCACGGCGAATCCGGCAATCATCTCAAGCGCGAAGCGTCGCAGGGCCACCGATTCGGCGATCATGTCCTCGAGCGGCCCGTTGATTCGCACCACCGCGTCGGGAGTCGCAGCGCGCAATGCTGCCCGCACGTCGGAGGGCGCCACGGCTCCACGCAACAGTAGAGTCATGCGCGAAGACACGCCCAGTGAATAGATGGTCGGCTCAGGCGTAGTGTCGAGCGCAAGATCGCGCACGTCGCGGGCGACGCCCACCACCTCGCCTTTATCCGGTTTCTGCTGAAGCACATTCAGCAAAATCGTCGCTCCAACCGGATTGCGTCCTCCGAAATACCGCCGCGCCATGGCTTCGTTGATGATGTAGACCGGGTGCCCAAAGTCATGCTCGGCGAATGCACGGCCTCCTACGATCCGAATGCGGAGCGTTGGGAAGTAGTCCGGAGTAATCCAGCGCAGTTGCGCCAACGGATGTGGGTCGCCGGTGTGAGACTGCCCCGGCAATCCGAAACGAGTTGTAAAACGTGTGCTCTCCGAACGGCGAATAGCCATGGGCGCCGTATTGACCGCGGCAACATGATCGACTCCAGGCAACGCTCGCAGCGACGGTTCTAGGCGGTCTCGGTAGGTTTTCGCGGCTCCGTCCCAACTCTGCGCGAGCATCGACCATTCAATCGACATCACCTCTCGCGCATCGATGCCGGTATCCTCAGACATCAACCTGGCGAAGCTGCGGTAAAGAGTCGCCGCGCTCGCAATCACTCCAAGTGCGAGCGCGATCTCCACGCCAAGAATCAGCCGCGCTACCGACAATCGCCCCCTAGAGGTCTGACGCACGGAGCCCGCGCGGCGCACTTTTGCAATCGCCGGTACGATGGTGAACACAGCGCATGCGAACGTCGCCGCTACACTAAAGATCATTACCTGCGGAGATAGCGAAATAACAGCGAGGTGTTGAATCCGGCTCTCGGCAACTAGCCGAATGGCCGGCATTGCCAGCGCTGCGGAGAACAGCCCCAACAGTCCGCCGGCAACGGCGATGACGAAGTTTTCCATCAGCAGTAGAGACGCAAGGCGCGCGGCGCCCGCTCCGAGCGCGGACCGGATCGCCAACTCGCCCGAACGGTTCATGGTCCGCACCAGAAGCAGATGCGCGATGTTGGCGCATGCGAGCAGCAGAACGAGCACCACCGCCGACCACGCGATGAGCAGTGCCGGGCGAACTTCCGCATTCATCCAGGAGGCAAGCGGGACAACGGTGACACCGGCTCTCGCGTTGGTTGAAGGGTACGCTTCCGCCATCCCCGCGGCAAGCGTGGACATTTCCGATTGCGCCTGTTCTACCGTGACGCCCGGCTTCAACCGCCCGATCACTTCGAGTGGGTGAAAGCGTCGGCTTGATGTGAGAGCGGCGTCCAGGAAGCCGAGTCCCATCCATACATCGGCCCACGAGGGCTGTGCCGTGCCCCGCGCGACAACCCCAATGACGGTGACCGGCCAATCCACAAGGCGGATTTGGCGGCCGATGATGTTCCGATCCGCGTGATAACGGCGCCGCCACAGCGTCTCGCTGATCAGCACCACCGGTTGCTTGAGTCGTTCTTCTTCTTCGTTGTAAGAACGGCCGATCAGTGGCTCTACGCCGAGCATCGGGAATAGGGAAGCTGACGCCTGCACCACCTGAACCTCTTCCGGGTCACCGTCGCCGCGGATGTTCCATTTGTTCATCGCTTGGAACGTGTAAGCGGACAGACCCGAAAAGCTCGTCGCATCGCGCTGCCAGTCAAAGAAGTCCGGAGCCGTGGCCTGCATCGACGGAATGTCCGGGTGCGTCTGCGCAAGGTGAACCAGTCGCTGCGGATCTCGGAACGGCAGCGGGTCGAGCAGCACCACATGCACGACGCTGAACACCGCGGTATTAACGCCGATCCCGAGCGCCAGCGTAAGCACCGCTGCCGTGGTAAACGCGGGCGCGCGGCCAAGCGAGCGCACCGCCCGGCGCAGTTCATCCAGCATGGGATTTGGACGCTATTCCACCAGAACGGTTACAGCATTCGGGCTGCTCACGCCGCCGATGGTCACCACCAGCGGTTGCACGCCCGACGGCACTCCGGCCGCCACCTCGATGTTGAGTTGCAGCGCGCCCGCCACGAACCCCGGCGCCGAACCCGCGTAAAGCACCCGGCAGTCCACACCGCCGATTGTCGCGGTCACGCGACCCTGCACCTGCGGCAGCCCCGCGGAAAAATCGGTTTCCCCGTCCCCGACGCTCGGGCTGAGCGCGCCGCCGCCGGTCGCATAAACGAGCAGTACGCCGCCGTGTCGAGCCTTGTTCGAATCGGAGATCACTTGATAATTCGAGTCGAGCACCGCGCCCGGTCCACGCCCCGAGGCGTCGAGCGCGAAAACAGCCGGCTTCGCCGCCACAACCGGAATCAGGTAAGCATTCGACTTCAGCCCTTGATATTCATACTGCACGCTGATGCTCTGCTTGCCTTGCACGCTGAACGGAATCACCGCGCTCGCCTGATTCACCTTCGCGTACAAAATCGGCGCCGGAACACCATCGAACAACATTCTGACTCCGGAAACACGCGTGTCCAAACGCGAACCGGAGAGGCTGCCCGTCTGCAGGTCCGCAGGGCCGAAATTGGCGCCATAGAGCGTAACAATTTCTCCCGGTGCGACGCTTCCGCCGGCGTAGCTTGCCGCGTCCACCAGTCCCGCCGCCGTAATGACGGGCGGCGCCGAGGCGAGAGCGTCGCGCATGGCCGTATAGGCGGGCTTCGGCTGATAAGAGGCGTCAAACGGCAGTGCCGCCCCGAAGCCCGCGAATGTCGACGGGATCCACGAGTATTTGTCCGTAAGCCCCCATGTCTGGATCGCCGAACACAGCGGATATTTCAGGCAAATAACCGCCAGGTCGTGATAAATCTGCGCTTGCACGGTAAGCGCCGCCGCCGTCGCGTTGCCCGCGGAATCGATCGGCAGCCGCACGTCGAACTCCGTGAACTGTACCTGCAAACCCAGGTCGGTGAGGCGTTTGATGTTGGCGTCGATTCCGTTGAGCGCCGAGTTGCCCTGCGTGAAGTGCGCCTGCAAGCCGATGCCGTGAATCGGCACGCCGCGGCTGAGCAGATCTTTCGCCATGGCGTAAATCGCGTCCGACTTTACGCCCGTTCCCTCGGCGCTGTAGTCGTTATAAAACAACAGAGCGTTCGGGTCGGCATCATGCGCCCACTGGAATGCCTTCGCAATGTAGTCCGGAATGTCGGACCATAGAGTCGTGCGAGGCGTTCCGTTGTCGTTCATCGCCTCGTTCACCACATCCCAGGCGTAGATGCGCCCCTTGTACCGCCCCACCACGGTTTGAATGTGCGATTGAAGGATCGCGGCTTTCTCGTCCGGACTGAAATTTCCGCTTGTCAGCCACGTCGGATTCTGGTTGTGCCAGACCAGAGTGTGTCCGCGAACCGCCATTCCGTGGTCAGATCCGAATTTCACAATCTGGTCCGGCTGCGTGAAGTTATAGGTGTCGCGCCCCGGATGAATGGGACCGAATTTCGTGGCGTTTTCCGGTTCGATCTGATTAAACTCCCGGGCCAGCGTATCGGCATAAGCGGCCTCGCCGAAACGGCTCGGATCCACCGCCGCGCCCACCTTCAACGCCCGCTGATCCGCGAGTTGTCTCCAGGATTGCCCCGCGCAGGGAAGACCCGCGATCACCAGAAGGGCCAAAAGGGCTCGAATTCGCATTTTGATGTAGCATACTACCAAATGAAAATTGTCGACATCCGCCCGACCACGGTGTCGGTCCCGCTCGAAGCGCCGCTTCGCCACGCCAACGGCTGTCATTGGGGCCGTTTCGTGCGGACCATCGTCGAAGTGGAAGCCGACAACGGCCTCATCGGACTCGGCGAGATGGGCGGCGGCGGCGAATCAGCCGAAGCGGTGTTCCGTTCGATGAAATCCTATCTCGCCGGACACGACCCCGCCCGCATCGAACAGATGCGTTTTCTCATCGCCAACCCGACCGCGTCGCTTTACAACAACCGCACCCAGGTGCTCGCCGCGCTCGAGTTTGCCTGCCTCGATTTGTTGGGACAGCAATGGGGCGTTCCCGTCTGCGACATTCTTGGCGGGCGTCTGCGCGACCGCGTGCCTTTCGCCTCGTACTGCTTCTACCGTTATCCCAATCCGCGCACCGGCGAGGGCGAGGTGCGCACCGCCGAACAGGTCATCGCCAACGCCCACTCGCTAAAACATAAATACGGCTTCACGTCGCACAAGATGAAAGCCGGGCTCTTCCATCCCGACTACGAACTCGAGGTCTACCGGGCGCTCGCCGCCGAGTTTCCCGGCGACCGCGTACGGTTCGACTGCAACGGCGTCTGGTCCACCGAACAGGCGATTCGCTTTGGCCAGGGCATTGAAGGCTTGCGCAACGACTATCTCGAAGATCCCGTTTTCGGGCTCGCCGGCATGCGCCGCGTTCGCGAGTTCGTGCGCGTTCCGCTCGCCACCAATACGGTCGTCGTCAACTTCGAGCAGTTGGCGGCGAACGCCCTCGACACGGCTTGCGACGTGATTCTGCTCGACACCACCTTCTGGGGAGGCATTCGAGCCTGCGTCAAAGCGGCGGGCGTCTGTGAAACGTTCCAGCTCGGCGTCGCCGTGCACTCCTCAGGCGAGCTCGGCATTCAACTCGCTTCCATGCTCCATTTGGGCGCCGTGATCCCGAACCTCTCGTTCGCCGCGGACGCGCATTATCATCACCTCGCCGACGACATCATCGAGGGCGGCTTGATGCGCTACGAACACGGCGCCATCGCCGTCCCCAACGCGCCGGGACTCGGCGTCCGCCTCGACCGCGAAAAACTCCGGCACTATAGCGAAGAGTACAAGCGGCTCGGCGCATACCCGTACGACCAGGACCCCGCGCGCCCCGGTTGGACGCCCGTTATCCCGAACGACCGCTGGGCCGACCCGAACGACGCCCGCCCGGTGAAAATACCCTTCTGATGAACTCGCTATTCGATCTGACCGGACGCGTCGCGGTCGTCGCCGGTGGAACCTCCGGGCTCGGCCAGAGCATCGCCCGCGCGCTTGCCTCTCACGGCGCGACCGTTGCGGCAGCCGGACGCCGGTCCGCCGATTACCCGGTCGACGTGAGCAGCCGCGCCTCGATCGACGATCTGAAACATCGCGTTCTTGAGGCTCACGGACGCGTCGATATTCTCGTCTACGCGGCAGGCATCACGGTCAACCGCCCGACGCTCGAAGTTACCGAAGACGAGTGGCGCTCCATCCTCGACACCAACACCACCGGCGCGCTTCGCGCCTGCCAGTCTTTCTACGAGCCCCTCAAGGCGAGCGGGCGCGGGCGCATCATCCTCATCGCCTCGCTCTCCTCCTACGTCGCCTTCCAACGGGTGTCGGCGTACTGCGCCTCCAAATCCGCCCTGCTTTCGCTCACCCGCAGCCTCGCGGTCGAATGGGCGCGGGACGGCATCAATGTCAATGCGATTGCGCCCGGCGTGTTTCCCACCGAGTTGAACCGCAGCCTGGTTTCCGGCACTCCGCGCGGAGCAGAGCTGCTCGCCCGAATTCCGATGGCGCGTTTTGGAAATGCGGACGAGCTCAGCGGAGCCGCCTTGCTGCTCGCTTCCGGCGGCGCGAGTTATATGACCGGACAATGCATCGTCGTCGACGGCGGCTTTCTGTCCTCGGGAGTGAACTGTTGACAATGAGACGCCTCCTTCTGTTTGTCTGCCTCGTCGCTTGTCCCGCTCCGGGCGAAACGGGCTACGATGCGTGGCTGCGTTACGCTCCACTCGATGCGAGCCTCGTTGAAGCCCGACTCCGCGCATTTCCCGCAGCGATTACCGTTCTCGGCGATTCTCCGATCCTGTCGAACGCGCGCGATGAGATGATCCGCGGAGTGCGCGGCATGATGGGACGAACGCTGCGAATCGAGCCTGCCGTCCCGAAAGAGCGCGCCATTCTCCTCGGCACACTCGACCGCGTTCGCGCGCTGAACCTGGGCGCTTCCCTTCCTTCGCACCTGCCTGAAGACGGTTTCCTGATCCAGTCAGGCCCTCTGCACGTCATCGTCGCCGGCGCCAACGAGCGGGCCGTTCTCTACGGCGCCTTCGCGCTGCTTCGGTCGCTCGCGCTCGGTGAGCCCTTCGAAAGCGGCGTCAGAGCGCCCTACGCGCCGCTGCGCTGGATCAATTCGTGGGACAACCTCGACGGCACCATCGAACGAGGCTACGGCGGACGCTCCATCTTCTGGGAGGACGGCCATGCGCGCGCCGACCTGTCGCGCGTGCGCGACTATGCCCGCATGCTCGCCTCGCTCGGCATCAACGCATGCTCCATTAACAACGTCAATGCAAACCCGCGTGCGATTGCCTCCGATTTTTTACCCGAGATCGCGCACATCGCTGAAATATTCCGCGGCTGGGGGATTCGGATCGCCCTCTCGGTTGACTTCGGCAGCCCGAAGCGCGTCGGCAATCTCGAAACCTTCGACCCCGCCAATCCCGAGGTGGCCGCCTGGTGGCGATCGAAAATCGACGAGATCTATCGCGCCGTCCCCGACCTGGCGGGCGTCGTGATGAAAGCCGACTCCGAAGGCCGAGTGGGGCCGTCCGCCTACGGCCGCACTCACGCCGACGCCGCCAATACCGTCGCACGCGCGTTGAAACCCCACGGGGGCCTCATCTTCTACCGCGCCTTCGTCTACGATCACAACCTCGACTGGCGCAATCTCAAGAACGACCGTGCCCGCGCCGCCTACGACAACTTCCAACCCCTCGACGGGCGCTTTGACGACAACGTCGTCATCCAAATCAAAAACGGCCCCATCGATTTTCAAGTGCGCGAACCCGCTTCGCCTTTGTTCGGCGCGCTTGAGAAAACCAATCAGGCCATCGAGCTACAGATCACCCAGGAGTACTTCGGACAGGCGCGCCACAACGTCTTTCTGGTCCCTTACTGGAAAGACACGCTCGATTTCGACCTGCGCGCGGCCGCCGGTGCGGCACCGGTGAAAGCGCTCGCCGCCGGCAAGGTGTTCCACCGGCCAACCGGAGGTTTCGTGGGCGTGTCGAACGTCGGACTCGACGAAAACTGGTTCGGCAATCATCTCTCGCAGGCCAATCTCTACGGCTACGGCCGGCTGGCCTGGGATCCCGGTCTCACCAGCGCCCGTATCCTCGACGAGTGGACCCGCCTCACCTTCGGCAATCATCCGCTAGTGGTCCAAACCATACGCTCCATGCAACTCGAATCCTGGCGCGCGTACGAGAACTACACTGGACCTCTGGGCCTGCAAACCCTGACGGCGATCGCGGGAACTCATTACGGTCCCGAGGTCGAGTCCTCCGAGCGGAACGGCTGGGGGCAGTGGCACCGTTCCGATGCCCGCGGTTCGGGCATGGACCGGACGGCCGCGACCGGCACTGGTTTTATCGCGCAGTATCGCCCACCCATTGCGCGGGCTTGGGAATCGCTTGAAACATGCCCCGACGATCTTGTTTTGTTCCTGCACCACGTCCCCTACACTCACAAGCTTCACTCCGGCAAGACGGTCATCCAGACCATCTACGATCTGCACTACGCCGGAGCAGAGACCGTCGCCTCCTGGGTCGCCCGCTGGACCGCGCTCGCCGGACACATCGACGCCCAGCGTTATCAAGCGGTGCTCGAGCAGCTTCGCTATCAGGCGGGAGCGGCGGTGCTGTGGCGCGACGCCATCAACAACTGGTTCCACAAAACCTCCGGCATCGCCGACGCCAAGGGCCGGGTCGGCCATCATCCCGGGCGCATAGAAGCCGAGAGTATGCACCTCAACGGCTACCGCATCATCGACGTTGTACCCTTCGAAGCGGCCTCCGGGTTCAAAGCCGTCGAATGCAAAACCGCCGCGTGTTCAGCCGAATACCGGTTCGACGGAAAAGCGGGATGGTACCGGCTCAGCGTTCGCTACTTCGACCAACAGAACGGCGTCTCGCGATTCACCCTGTTCGTCGGCCCGCAGAAGGTCGACGAATGGCGCGCCGCCGACCATTTCCCGTCCCGCAAAATCGATTCGGCATCCTCCACGCTGCGAACCATCTCCGGAGTCGCCCTCCGCCCCGGCGACATCATCCGGATCGAGGGCGTCCCCGACGGTCCGGAGCCCGCGGCACTCGACTACCTGGAAATTGCGCCCGAAGCGCGATAGGGCGATCTCACCCTGGGGCAATATCCACATTCGGGAACCGTGGTGTTGGATTTTCAGTCAGTTAACAGTGGTAAGCGAATTGCACCACTAAGACCGAACTCGCATTTAAGGAGGTTCGGGATGCTCACCCGCGTCATTATTGGATTGTTCGCCCTGGTTGTCGCATTCGCCATTCTGGGAGCCGACCAACCCACCATCAAGAAGATCCCCCCATCGCCCACGTCACCGGCTTCGGGAAAGGATATGTTCAACACCTATTGCGCCGTCTGTCACGGCAAAGATGCCAAGGGTGGCGGACCGGCCGTCGCGGCGCTCAAGATGCCGCCGCCGGACCTGACGACCTTAACCGTGCGAAACGACAACAAATTCCCCGAGCTCCGCGTATACGGAACCATTCACGGCGATGTTGAAGTCACCGCCCACGGCAGCAAGGACATGCCGGTTTGGGGTTCAGTGTTCCAGTCGATGTCCCGCGACAACGGCGCGGGCACGCAGATGCGCATCGCGAACCTGACGGCTTATATCAAATCCCTACAAGCGAAATAGACAACTCTTAACACGACAGCTTGAACATTGAACGCCGGGCTCATACCTCCGAGTGAGTCCGGCGTATTTTTTGTGGACTAGAGGGATTCCCGTACCGGTTTGGCCGGTTTGCCCTATGGTTTTTTGACCCAGGGTCCGGCCAAACTATAGATAGTGCTCGAAACGATGCAAGTGTCGCGCGACCATCGGGCGGAGAGTCGATTCGTCTGCCAGGGGGACGTGCATTTGCGCGTAGGAACCGTCGAGTTCACCGGAGAAATGCTCGACGTCAGCCAGAATGGGTTCCGCGCGGCGCACCGCTGCCCGGACCTCAGACCCGGTCATGAGGTTCATTTCCAGCACAAATTCTTCGTCGGCACCGCGCGCGTCGCCTGGACCGCCGACATCGCCGGACGAACCGAGAGCGGGTTCCAGGTCCTGCGCGGCTAATTGAGCGTTAAGACTCTTCGATCGATACGCTCGTCAGCGTGTCGCCTTGCTGTACGGCGTTCACCACTTCCTGGCCACTGCGCACCTGTCCGAAAACCGTGTGCTTGCCGTCCAGCCAGTTGGTGACGATATGGGTGATGAAGAATTGGCTGCCGTTGGTGTTGGGTCCGGCATTCGCCATCGAAAGCGATCCCACCTTGTGGCGGTTCGGGTTGTCGCGAACCTCGTCCTCGAAACGGTAGCCCGGGCCGCCGCGTCCCGTGCCTTCCGGGTCGCCACCCTGGATCATGAAATCCGCAATCACGCGGTGAAACTTGGTCCCGTCGTAGAACTTTTCGCGGGCCAGAAACACGAAGTTGTTCACCGTCTTGGGCGCGTCCTTGGCGAACAGGTCGCAGACGATGACGCCCTTTGAGGTATTGAACGTGGCCGTGTATGACTTGCTCGGGTCGATGGTCATCGCCGGCGGCGAGGAGTATTGCTTAGGCATGGATACCAGTGTACAGCGCCGGTATCCGCGCGTCCTTCCAGTACTGGCGCGGCGCCAAAACTAGCCCAGCAGCGTGTAAGCCCGCTGGTCGGGCCCCAGCAGGCGGCGGACGGCCCGTTCAGGCTTTTCGGTTTCGAACAAACAAGTTCTTCCACCTGCCCGCCCTTGGACACGCACCGATGTCTCCTGCCGGCTCACCCGATACGCCATCTGGGCGCCGTGGTGCACTCGAAGGGACTCCATCGGCCAGTCACTGCCGGTGACGATACGGATCCCTCCGGTCGGACTGATCAGAATGGTGGTCTCGGAGATTTCGTGGCCGGCCCGGACCGCCGCTTCAGCGGCTTCGAAGATGTTCGCGGCGTTGTCGATGAACCGGCTCACAATTTCCATATCGCTTGCCGCCGCCGAAATTTGAACTAAAATCGAACAATGCCGGCCTGGCCTGCGCTCCTGCTGGCGCTTCACCTCGTGGATCAGGATGTCGCCGACCTCGCGAGGCGCGTCCGGCTGCTCGCCGCCAAGGAAGCCGGGGCTCCCCGAACCGCCACCCTGCGCCGCCTCGAAGAACTTCTCGGTGGGAAACCTTATTTACCGCCCCCGGTCCGCCTGACGCCCGCCGATGCCCCCGCCCTGCTCGACAAACTCGAGCACGACACCGAGGACCCCGCCGGCTACGACCAGCTCGCCGCCTTCGTCAACGCCACCGGCTCGTCCCTCGGCACCGACAACCCCAGCGTGCGCTCGCGCCTCGCTCTCGCCGAGTTGGCGCAGCTGCTCCGCGCCGACTACGACTCCGCCCTGCCCGCCCTCGCTCAATTCCGCGACCGCCCGGTCGTGATCCTGTTCTGGGCCACCTGGTGCGCTCCCTGCCAGGCCGAGCTGCCTCAAGCCGAAAAGCTGTTCCGCGAAGGCACGGCCATCCTCGCCGTCACCGATGAGCCCGAACCGGTGGTGCGCGAATTCATGCGGCGCCGCGGCTACGCTTTCACGGTCGCCCTCGACCCGGACCGCCGCGCGTTCGAGCGGTTCAAAGTGGACGCCATGCCCGCCACCCGCGTGCTCGACCGGAAAGGGCGCCTCAAGATTCAGGCCGGCGCCCTCGAAGAAGTGCTGCCCCTTCTCTAAAGGGCAAACTTCCGCGCCCCGCCCGGCATCTTAAAAAGTGGACTTCAAACGTGTATGCTTTTACTTATACGTTAACTACGGACCAGGAGAAGCTCGAAACCTTCCTCGCCGAGAGGACTGAGCAATCCTTCTGTCTCCTTTGCGACTCGGTCGCGCCCCGCCTGCTGCGCTACTTCCGCGCCCGTTCCTGTGACGAGGTGACCGCCGAGGAATTGACCCAGGACGTCCTGTTCACGCTCTATCGAAAAGCCGAGAGCATCCGCGACCCGCGCCTGTTTTCATCCTGGCTGTTCCGCGTGGCTCATAACGCGCTCCTACAAGGGTTGCGGAGCCGCCGCCGCAGAATCCAAACCGTCGGCGAGAGCGAATGGCCGGCCTGGGAGCTAGCCGCCGCCGAAGCCGTCGAAGAAGAGACCTCCCTCGACGTCGCCCTCGGGTCGCTCCCGCCCGCCGACCGCGAAATCCTGCTGCTGCGTTTTGCCGACGGACTCGCCTACCAGGAAATCGCCGCGCTGCTCCAGATCCCGGTCGGAACAGCGAAATGGCGCGTGTTCAACGGCAAACTCAAACTCGCGGCCGAACTGCGCAACGGAGTCGGAAAATGAGCCAGGGCCAGCACGGCTATTCCGCAGGGCAGTGGGTCGATTTCCTCGAAGGAACGCTCGACCACGCAACCGCGCTCGTCATGCGCAATCACCTTGCCGGCTGCGCCGAATGCAGGGAAATTCACGCCGACCTCCAAGCCGTCCGCTCCCGCCTCGCCGCTTTGAGCGCCCGAGTCCCCGGCGCGGACAGCGCCGCCGCAAGGGTGCGCTCGGCCGTGCTCGCGCGGATCCGCATGGAACAATCGGCTCGCCAGGGACAGTCGACCGGAGTCGACGAGTTGCGCCGGATCCTAATTCCCATCTGCGGCCCCGCGGCCACCGAAAGCGCGCTCCGCCACGCCGCCCGCCGTTCGGCAACCGAGTGGCTGCCCTTCGTCGAACAACTCCGGTCGATCGTCGAAGCCCTCTGCGGCGCGAGCGTTGCCGAGTGGATTTCCGAGACCGCCCACGGAATCCGCTGGAGGACCGAACCGGGATGCTGAACCGGCTTTCCCCCACCGCCATCTGGACCAGCGCCGCCGCCGTGACTCTGGCCGCGTTAACGCTGATGACCGGCTCTGAAACGGGCTGGTGGCATTTCGGCCCGAGCGCGGCCCGCCTGGTTTTTTCGTCCCTCGATGCTGTGGCCTACGCCGCCGGCCTGGTTCTCTGCCTCCGCATCGCGGCCGACCACGGCGAGTCGTCGCTCATGCGGCGGGCGTGGCTCTTCCTCGCCGCGAGCGCCGCGTTAAGTCTGCTGCGGCATCTCGCGCTTGCGGCGCTCTCGCTGCCGCTGTCCGACCAGCCCGACAGCCTCGCGGGCTACCTACTGACACAAAGCTTCAGTCTTTTGTCGATGATCTGCCTGGCCGCCGGGTTGTTCCTGATTGGCCGCACATTCGCCCGGCTCGACCTCCGGTTCGCCCCGCACTACACCGATTGGCTGCTGTTCCTGCTGTTGCTCACCGTCGTCCCGCCCATTCTGCTCTCCCGCGGGTTTACCCCGCCCGTTCCGAATCACCCGCTGGTGGCGGCATTCCAAATGGCAGGCGCCCTGTTGCTCCCCCTGACCACGGCGATGGGAATTCAGTTGCACCGCGTGGCCGCTTGCATGGGCGGCGGGGCGATGGCCCGGGCGCTGCGGACCCTCGCCATTTTCACCGGCCTCCGCCTGCTCATGATGCTGCTGAATTCGGTTGAGCTGTTCCGGTCAACGCACTCCGTCTTCATCCTCAGCCAGTCCATCATGCAGGGCGCGCCTTTCCTGTTCACCCTCGCCGCGGCCTACCGCTGGCGCATCGCCGAACAGGCGCGGTCCGCCGTGGCTGCCCGCGCGTGGCTCGCTGCTGTGCCTACCAGATAAACTTCAGCGCCAGTTGGATGACCCGGCCCGGCGCGTTGTTGGCCTGCTGCAACAATCCGAAATTCGAGTTGTAAGCGGTGGCCAGGTAAGCTTCGCGCGTCCCCGGCGTGTAGGCGCCTACCTTGCCCGGCAGGTACGGCAGCGGACCGGCAAGCGAAACCCCGTTGAGCGTCAGCGGCAGGCTGCCGGTGAACAGGTTTACGCTGCTGTTCTGATTCAACTGGAAGAAGGTGTGGTTGAACACGTTGAAGAACTCGGCGCGCAGTTGCAGATAGCGGGCCCGGTTCTCAAACGGCCGGAATTCCTTGAACATCGACATGTTGTTGCTCTGGGTCCAGGGAAATCGCAGGTAATCGAGCGTCCGGCCCGCGTTGCCCAGCCTTCCGAACGCCGGGCGCGCGAACGCCTGAGGGTTGATGTACGGCACCGTGTTGGCCACGCTCTTGTTCCACAGCGGGTTGATGAGCGGAACGCCCGGCACCATGTCGGGGAAAATCTCCTGCGGGCGGACGTTGCCGCCCGGAATCCCGTTGTTGTCGCCCAGGTAAGGCGCAAAGGGGATGCCGCTGAAGTAGGTCGCCAGCGCGTTCACCGACCAGTCGGCGAGCAACAGGTTGTTGATCCGCTTGTTGTGCAGCGCAAACCGGCCCGTGCCGAGCGGCAGGCTGAGATTCGCGGTCAGGTTAAAGCGGTGGCGCGTGTCGTAGAACGAAACCGACCGGTTCGCTTTCAGGTCGTAAGAGTTCTGAAAACGGCCGAACGTCCAAGCCTGGCTGTCCGTGGCGCCGCTCGAACTGTTGTCGATCGACTTCGACCACGTATAGTTGAAGCGGAACCCGTAGAACCCTTTGAACCGCCGCTCGATCTCCGTGATGCCCGCATGGTAGGTCGAATTGCTGTTGGTCGCGCCAACCACGGTAATATCGCCGAGCGTCGGAAATGGCCGCATCAAATCCTGCAGCGTGACGTTCCGCAGATTGCCCGCCGAATCGAGACGCCCGTAAGGGTCCGGCACCGATTGTGAAGGGTCGCCGCCCTGATTGAGCAGCGTCTGGTATTTCAACAGATCGGGGTTGTTCAGGTTGAAAAGCCCGGAATAGAGATGCGTGCCCTTCTGGCCCATGTAGCTCATCGTGAGCACGTAGCTCTTCGGCAACCCGCGCTGCAGCGTGAGGTTCCAGGTTTGGATGTAAGACGCCGCGTTGTCCTTCAGAAACGCGACGAGGTTGCCGCTCGGCACGCGCGGATCCACCGGAGTGCAACCCGCGCACAGTATTCCGGTTGACGGAATCTGCGCGATTCTCGGGTCGGCAATGACGGTCGGCGCGTTGCGGCCGATGCCGATCAGGTACTGCGGATTCTGCGATTGCGTAGTGGGCTGAGCGCCATTGCCGGTCCACTGCACGTAGTTCCAGGTGCCGCCGCTCCCCGCGCCGAAATCGGGCAGCGGGTCGCGCCCGCGTCCGGTTTGCGGCAGATGGCTGATTCCGTAGCCTCCGCGCACGACAAATCCCGCCGCAGCGCCCATCTTGGGCGCCCATGCAAACCCGAAGCGCGGTTCGAAGTTCGATTTGTGTACCGGCTCGAGGTAGTTCGAGCCGCTGAACCCCGCGTACTGATAGTTGAGCGTGTAGCCGACGTTCCGCCCCTGCGTGTCGGTCAGCGGAACCGGATGATCGATGTCGATGCTCGCCTGCCGGTTGTATTTTTCTGCCCGAGGGCTCGTGTACTGCCAGCGGAGCCCGATATTCAGGGTCAACGTCGGCGTCGCTTTGAAGTCGTCCTGAACGAAAGCCGCTCCGGCGCGCCAGCGGTAGTAATACGGCACCAGAACCCCGCGCAGCGACACTCCGCTCGGAATTCCGAGCAGGAACGACGCAAACGAGTTGCCGCCCGCACCGGTCGGGATATTCGCATTGCCGGACTGCGTGACGTTCGCCTGGAACGTGTAATTGCCGCAGCAGGCATCGCCCAGGCCGCCGGCTTTCACGTTGCTCTGCATGAAGCGCCAATCCGTGCCGGTGATGATGGTGTGACGCCCGAACGTGATGGTGACGTCGTCGGCCCACTGCGCCTGCTGCTCGAGATAGGTTCCGAGCAGTTGGTTGTTTCCCATGCCGATGCTCGGCTGCAGGAAATTCGTGCCGCTGAAAGAGAATCGCGGATAACCCCAGTTGGTGATGTTCGGCAGCCCGAACTGCTGAGTGTAATTCTGCGTCCCGAGGTCCCCGGGAGCGATGGAGCTGTAATCCGAAAAAGTGTAATTGCCGCGGAATTCGTTCACCACGCGCGAACTGATGATGTGCGTGTCACTCAGATAGCCCTGCCGCGTGAAACTGCTGTCCGATGGATAGCTGCCGAACGAAAAATCGCCGGGGCGGAACAGGAACCGCTCGCTGAAGTTCGGAATGTGCGTGTAGCGCACCGTCAGGCGGTTGGCCGACCCGAAATTATGGTCAACCTTCAGATTCCAGCGGTTGTCCTTGCCGATGACGCCGCGCTGCCCGAAATAGTTGTTGCCCTGCGGGTCGTACGGCATGTTCGGCAGCGGAACGTTCTGGAGCAGTTTCTGCGCCAGCGGGTCGAGATACTGCTTCGGAATCACCAGCCCTTCCGCGCCCGCGATGCCCTGGCTGAACAGCGGGTAGACGGTCGTATTCGTGGCCCGGTTGATGCGCGACAACTGCCCGCACGAACTGTCGGCGCATTGCACCTGTTGATAGATGAGCGGAATCGTCTGCCCGGGCGCCACCCACATATTGCGGAAGTCGCCGTTGCGCTCCTCAGCGGTCGGAACGCGGATGTAGTTCACCGCGCCGTCGCGCCAGCGCTTCGGCTCGTAGGAGAAAAAGAAGAACGTCTTGTTGCGGCCGTTATAAATCTTCGGAAGCCATACGGGGCCGCCCACCGTCACGCCGCCCTCGTTGCGCCGGAATGGCGGCGGAATCGGGCTGTTGAACTGGCGCGCGGCGATGGTCGGGTTGCGCTGGTAGTAAAACGCGCTGCCGTGAAGCTGGTTGCTTCCGCTCTTTGAAATCGTGCTCACGATGCCGCCGCCCGACACTCCGTACTGCGCCGAGAACGACGACGTGATCACCTTGAACTCCTGAATCGTATCCGAGGAGAACGTCACCGTTTGCCTTCCGAGCGTCACCGAGGTCGCGCTCGCGCCGTCCGCCATGAACGCCGAACTCGCCGTGCGGCCGCCGCTGATGACAAGGTTCGCGCCGGCCGAAGGCGTGGTCTGGTAGATGCCGCCCTCGTCCGAGCCCACATCGCCCGCGATGCCGGGTACCGTCAGCGCGAGAGCCAGCGAGTTGCGGCCGTCGAGCGGCATGGTCTCGATTTCCTTGGTGCTCACCGTGGTTCCGGTCATCCCGTGCTGCGTCTCAACCGACGAAACCTGGGCTACCACGTCCACCGATTGCTGCACGCCCGAGGGCCGCAGCGACAGGTCGACGCGCGCGATATCCGTCGTGTCGAGTTTGAACTCGGGCGACACCGCGGCCTCGAATCCAGCGAATTCGGCGGAAACGGTATAGCGGATCGGCGGGAGCGACGGCACCGTATAGTAGCCGTCCTCATTGGCGGTGGTCGCAAACCGGACCCCGGTTTCAACGGCCTTCACCGTGACCTTCGCGCCCGGCAGCGCGGCTTTCGAGAGGTCGGTAATCTGTCCGGTAATCGTGGAACTGCTCTGGGCCCACAAGGCAGCGGCGGAAACGGCAAACAACAGATAGTAGCGAGACATGGCTGATCTAGTGACGTAAGATGCCGCCGGAGTCACGATAGTTTGTCCGGCCGGCAAATTTCCTGTAACATACCAACTTCGGCCGGCGATCCTGCATCCTCACCTACAGATGAAGCGTATCTTTTTGCTGGCGGCCGCATTCGCATCGCTTTCCGCGGCGGCGGACCGCAAACTCTCGGCCGTCATCGTCGACGGCGTCAACAACCACGATTGGGCGGCGGCTACCCGGGCCATCCGTTCCATCCTCGAGGGTACGGGGCGATTTCAGGTGGAAGTTGCCACCTACCCGAACCTGCCCGATTTCAGCCGCTTCGACGTCGTCGTCAGTAATTTTAACAGCGGGCACACCAACGGCAGTCCCCGCTGGCCCTCCTCCGCGGAACGGGCGCTCGAGGCCTACGTGCGCGGCGGCGGAGGACTCGTCGTGTTTCACGCCGCCAACAATTCGTTCCCCGAATGGCCGGAGTACAACCGGATGATCGGGCTCGGCTGGCGTCCGCCGTCCTTCGGCGAAGGTCTGGCCGTAGAGGCGAAGAAGACCCGGCGAATCCCCAAGGGCGAAGGACTCCCGCCCGGTCACGGCCCACGGCATGATTTCGAGGTTTATGTTCTCGACGCGGGCCATCCCATCACCCGCGGACTCCCGCCCCACTGGACCCAACCCGCCGAGCAACTCACCCACGGCCAGCATGGACCCGCCGAGGGCCTCACCGTGCTGACCTACGCGTTTTCCGAAATCTCGCAACAGGGTGAGCCGATGGATTGGATCAGCCAATACGGCAAAGGCCGCGTCTACACCACCATGCTCGGCCATACCTGGAAGAACGAACTGAACCCGAACCTCGATCAACCGCAGTTCCAGTCTGTGCTTGCGCGCGGCGTCGAGTGGGCGGCAAGCGGCGCCGTGACGTTGCCCGCCGATCTCGGCTGGAAACCCCTGTTCAACGGCAAGAACCTCGACGGTTGGGAAATCCGCGGCTCGGGCGAGTGGAACGTCATGCCCGGCGGAGTGCTGGCCGGACATCGCGCTCCGCCGCCGGCGACACCCTTCGGCCCGTGGCCGGCTCAACAAAAAGACTACCGGCAGTGGTTCAACCTCCACTCCTGGCTCTACACCACCGCCGAGTTCGACGAGTTCGACCTTCACGTCGAATACTGGATTCCCAAGGGCGGCAACAGCGGCGTCTCCATCCGCGACCGCTCGCGCGCTCACTCCGCCGTCGGCGAAGCCGACGCCATCCGCCCCGACCTCGCCGGGTATCCCAAGACCACCCCTGCCCACATCGGCTACGAAATTCAGATCATCGACGGGCGCGAAGAGAAATTCGAAACCGGCAGCGTCTACTCCCTCGTCCCCGCGCCCACCGGCTTGCAGCATAGCGGCGAGTGGAACAGCCTCGACATCGAATCGCGGCGGAACCTCATCCGTGTCCGCGTAAACGGCCAACTCGCGGCGGAATCTCCGGGCGACCCGGCTCGCTCGCTCACCGGCCCCATCGGTCTGCAGCTTCACGATCAGTTCACGGTGGCCATGTTCCGCAACATCCGAATTCGCGAGATTGCGGGCCGCTGATGCGTTCCGCTCTACCGCTGGCCGCTCTCCTGACTTTTCCAATATCGGCCCAGACCGCGGCCTGCGAGGCGTACTCGAACCTCGACGATCAGGCGTTGTGCCGCGCCAACTCGTTTTATCCCACGCCCGCCCTCGCGGTTCGCGTGAGCGGTACACCGGACGGCCCAAACCAGCCGATTGTCACCTTGCCGGCATTCGGCGCGGCGCAAGTGTACGCGAGGGCGATCGGCAACTCGGCGCTCAACGCCGTCGCCTACGACTGGCGGCAGGTGAAGCCCGCCGTCAACAGCTTCGCCACAGCCGGCACGGCCACTTTTTCATCCGCGCAATCCACCGGGCCACAGGTCACCATCCTGCTGCCCTCCCCCGGCGTTTATCAGTTCCAGGCCATCGCGACCACGCGCGACGGCAACCAGTTCAGCGCTTATTTCTGGGTGAACGCGTGGGAGAACAGGACGGCCATCGGGCCCGGCAACATCGGCCGCAATCCAGGCGTTGCGCCGCCCACTTCGGTTCGCATGCTCACGGCGGATCCCGGTCCGTTCCAGCATCCGCGCCTGTTGTTCACCAAGGGCGACTGGCACACTCTGCGGGCGAACGCCAACCCGTCGGGCGGGTTGCCCGAAACCCGCGCGGCCATCGCTGTGTTGACCAACGCGCTCAACAGTGGCTTCGACAAAGCCGGCACACCGCTCAACCGCTTGGCTCAAGCGCTCACCGCTTACGCCGCGGACGGCTTCTCAGACGCAGGTTACGCCGCCATCTGCGATGCGAACGGATTTCAGCCCGCGGCCGGTTCGCCCACCGTGCCGTCGATCTTCAGGGGCACAGTGCTCGGCAACTATCCGGACTCGCAGTTTTCAGACGCCCTGGCTGCCGCCGCCTATCTCGCCTGGATTTCGATCGACCCCGGCACTCCTCCGCACTCCGGCGCGGCCTACGATCGGATGACGGAGTTGGCCACCCTGACCGCCGCCGAAGCCCGGTTTCTTCTCGCCGCCGAGTTGCAGAACCCGCCGGCGTTCACCGGTCCCAATTCCGGCAACCTGGCCAACTACAGCCTCGCCCTCGCCTACGACCTCACCTACGACTACATGACCGAGGACCAGCGCACCGCCACGCGCACCTACCTGTTCACCATCGGCAACCTCTACAACTACTGCTGCGGCGGTATCACGCTCACCCCGAATAAGACAGTGCCCGCGGGCAGTTCTCAAAATGGAGTGGATTTTCCGAACCTCGCCGACGGCATCATCCAACCGGCGATGGTGATCGAAGGCGAAGAGTCCACCGTGTGGCCCGAAGTGCTGAGCCGCTCCGACGTGTTCGGCGCCTACACGGCTGCCGGCGACTGGCCATACGCGAGCCAGGTATCGGTCCGAAATCTGGCGCGCCAGATCCGCGCCAATTCCGAGTACATCCTCACGCCCTGGGGCTTCTATCAAAACATGGAAGCCTATTTCCAACTCGGGCAGAACATCGCATCGCCCGGCGCTCTCGCCTTTGCGCGGCGCGGGGAGAATCAGTGGGTGACGACCAATCTCTATCAGGCGATGCTCCACCCGCTCTATCACGTCGCGCCCCGCGAAGCCGGACCACCGATGGCGATTCTCGACCCCCACGACGGCGCAGGCTTCGCCGGAGGAGACGGCCAGAGAAACTTCTACTACCTCGCCAAGTACATGTACCCGGACGACCCGCTGATCGACTTTGTCTACCGGCAGGCAACCGCCGGCTGGACTCGCAACGCCCTGGCAAAGGCGATCTTCGGCGCTCCGCTCGGCAGCAGCAGCATGAGCGAGGTAGCGCAGGCCAAGCAGTTGGGTTTGACCAAGTTCGATCCGCTGGTGGGCTTCGCGATTTCCCGCAACGGTTGGAAGGAAAGCGATCTCGCGCTGGTGATGAACAACTTCACGTGGGGCGGCGGGCACTATCACGCGGAAGCCAACTCGTTCGCGCTGTTCGCGCAAGGGCGCGTTTGGGTGAACCCGCCCGGCTATCACGTGGTGCCCGGCGACGCTCAAGCGCAGGTGCTGATTCAAATGCACCCGAATGCGGCGGACGCCTCGGAAGGCTACATCGGGCAGGGTCCGGGATCCTACGATTACGCAACCAGCGTCTACAACGGGAGCAGCAATCCCGGTGGTCCTTTTCACGGCGTGCTGCTCGAGGTGAGGGAAGATCCGGGGGGCGCGTTCACCTGGTTTTCCGGCGATGCGGGTCCGGCATACGGCTACGTGAGCGGAACGCCCGTTTCCGCCACCGGGCAGGTTGCGGTTCCGGTCGACACGGGGCTCTCAACGGCCAATTTCCTGATCCCCGGGTTGACCGGCGCGCTGATTCCATCCGACGCACAGGGACTGACGGCTTCGACGCGATACAGCAAGGCGGCGCCGTACAATCCGGTGCGGTACGCATGGCGCGGTATCCTCACCGTGCGCGGGGCGACCCCCTACGTGCTGGTGATCGACGATATCAATAAGGATGGCGCCAATCCTTACAACTACCGCTGGTCGGTGAATAATTCCATCGACTTCGGACCGCCGAACGGAATTTTCCTCGATGCCCGGGGAAATTCCATCTACTCGTCGCTCGAAATCAAGCCCGGAGCTACCGCGACTGACGCGATCCTCTATCACGATATGGATTCAGCGGATTCGCCCGGAGCGCCTCGCCTCCTCGTGCGCGATTTATCGGAGAACGATAACGGCACCCAACCCGCCATCCGCATTGAGGATCGTCCGATCCCCGCCGCGGGTGCGACCATCGGCACGAACCTGACCTACGGCTACGACAACAATTCGCGGAAGTTCACTTTCTTCAACACTAGACGCCTGTTTATCGAACGGCGAAACGTGGTGGAGCCGAAGTACAAAGTGCTCCTGTTCCCGCACGGTTCAGGCGACGCACTGCCCGTCACTTCGTGGGACAGCACAAAGTCCGCGCTGACTATCGTTATCGGTAATCAGGCAGATACCATCACCTTCGACACCACCCAAGCCGACCGCCGAACGCGCCTCAAGTCGTTCGAGAGGAAACTGGGTTCGTTTCGTTAATCGACACGGTTACGCCCCAGAGTCTCGCCTCCCAACCTGATATACTTGGCCGCCATCTGGAGGCAAGTGCACATGGGAAAACTAGCTGGTTTTTTGTACGGCATGTTCGCGTATGCCGTATTCCTTGCATCCTTCCTGTACGCAATCGGGTTCGTGGGCAACCTGTTCGTACCAAAATCGATAGACTCCGGGTCCGCGGGAGCCACCTCAACGGCTCTGCTGATCGACGCTGCCCTGCTCGGGATGTTCGCGGTGCAACACAGCGGCATGGCCCGGCAGGGATTCAAACGCTGGTGGACCAGAATCATTCCCCCCGCCCTGGAGCGCAGCACCTACGTGCTGGTCGCCAGTTTGCTGCTATGTCTGCTGTATTGGCAGTGGCAGCCGATCCCGTCGGCAATCTGGACGGTTGAAAACCAAGTGCTTTCGGTTGCTCTGTTGGGAATCTCCGCACTGGGCTGGCTCACGGTGTTGTTGAGCACCTTTCTCATCAACCACTTCGATCTCTTCGGCCTACGGCAGGTTTACCTGAACCTGCGGAGCGAGCCGAATACGCCGATCGGGTTCCGCACGCCCTTGTGGTACCAGTTCGTGCGCCACCCCATTTATCTGGGGTTCCTCATGGCTTTCTGGGCGACTCCGAAGATGACCGCCGGCCACCTGCTTTTCGCCATCGCAACCACCGGCTACATTTTCGTGGGCATCCTGTTTGAAGAGCGGGACCTGGTAGGATTGCACGGCAAGTCATACCTGGAATACAAGGCGAGAGTGCCGATGATCATACCGATCCCCGGCCATTCAGCCCAAGCCGAGGAGATTGAAGGAACCAGAGAAGCCGGCGCCTGAGTCCACAATTAATTGCGGCTTCCCGGCAGCCTATAAAACGTTGCCCAGACTTGCATCGCGGCGGGGGCGCGGTTCAGGAAGGCGTAATAGGGGATCAGGATCAGGTCGACGGGCTTGCCCGGTTTGCCGTCGTCGGCGGAGAGCGGGGCGTACAACGGTCGGGACGCGGCGGGCTTCGCCGGGAGTGCGCCGCGATGGCGGAGGATGGTCACGCCGCCTAAAAGATCCGGCCGGAATTCGGGCGTAAAGTCGCGGGTCGGGTCGGCCGAGAGACGGAAGCCGGCTTCGAGGACGGGTACGCCTGCGGGCTGGTCCGTCTGTTCGAGAGCATAGACGAGAGGTCCGCGCTTGACGGCGGCGCGGCCCTGGTTGTCTACCACGCGCGGGTCCGAGACGAGCACCTGCGGTTTCATGTCGAAGACGAGCCGGATCTTCTCGCCCGGGGTCCACTGTCGGCGGATGGGAAGATATTCGCCGGGCTTGGGATTCGCGTCGAGGCGCTTGCCTCCAACCGACACTTGCGAGGACTGGCTCCACGCCGGAATCCGCACGAACACGGTGAAGTCGCGGGATGCGGCGGGCGTCACCGTCAGTTCCACCGTGCCGTCCCACGGGTACTTCGTCGATTGCTCGATGCGAATCGGTGTTCCGTCCTCGAGTTTCCACTTCAGCTCGCTGTTGTCGTAGAGGTGGACGTAGACGCCTTCGCGGCTGGTCCCGTAGAAGTACGCGGGCAGTGAGGCAAAGATGCGCTCGAGATTGGGCGGGCAACAGGTGGTGCTGTACCAGGGATTGCGGATTCGCCTGGCGGCATCCTCGGTCAGTTCGAGCGGGTTGCGGTAACAGTACAAGGTGCCTTCGAGCGACATGCCGGAGTTCACGGAATTGTAGAGCGCCGTTTCGAGAACGTCGGTGTAGCGCGCGTCGGCGGTAGCGGCGAGCATGCGCCAGTTCCACATCATGTTGGCGATGGCGGCGCAGCTTTCGGTGTAAGCCTTCGCGTTGGGGAGTTCGTAGGCATCGCCAAACGCCTCGCCCGCGGAGCGCGAACCGATGCCGCCGGTGAGGTACATCTTGCTCGAAACCATGTCGTTCCAGAGCCGCTCGAGAGTGGCTTTGTAGGCGGGGTCGCCGGTCTCGAGGTAGTAATCGGCCGCTCCGGAGCAGGCGTAGCCGGCGCGCACGGCGTGTCCTTCAAGGATAGTGCGCTCGGTAAACGGCTTGCCGCTGAACATGTATGTGTACTGGGGCGGGCGCAGTTTCAGACGTTCGCCGTCGCCATGCAGAATGTATCCGGCGAGGTCGAGGTATTTTTTCTCACCCGTGGTCCGGTAGAGTTCGATCAGCGCGAGTTCGATTTCCGGGTGACCGGAGAGCAGCGGTCGTTTGTCCGGACCGAAATCGCGGGCAAGGAAATCGGCAAAGCGGATGCCGGCGTCGAGCAGGGTGCGCTTTCCGGTTGCGCGGTAGTAGGCGATGGCGGCTTGCAGCATGTGGCCGAGGCAGTAGAGTTCATGGCCGCGGTCCATTTCGGTGAAGCGCAGGTTTTTGCGCTCGTCCTGGTAGTAGGTGTTCAGATAACCGGAGGGTTCCTGGGCTGCAACGATCTCACCGGCAAGACGATCGAAGGTGGCTTCGAGATCGGGGCGCTTGTCGGTGGCGACCACGTAGGCCGCGGCTTCCATCCATTTATATATGTCCGAGTCGGTGTAGAGGGGTCCCTGGCGGGCGGCGTCCTTGCGCCCGGTGAGCCGGCGGAAGTTGTCGACCACGCCGTGTTCCTCGAGCAGTTCGAGCATGGTGGGCAGGCTCTTGCCGGCGCTGGTGGCGCGGCGCGAGGACCAGAACCCGTCGCGAATCGTGACCGCGGAAACCGGCACGTTGTGGATGCGGGCGTAGGGCGACCGGTTCAGATTCAGGACGAACGTATCGGCGTCCCCCGCCCTGGACGAAGAAATCATCGCGAAAATCGCGAACGAGGAAAGCAGAAGCCGGTGCATCGTTCTGGATGATATCAGGCGCTTCGTGATAGTTTTGAGGCTTCGTGAAACTGACCGACGACAAGCGCGTGGTTCTGACGCTCGACGCAGGGCGGACGGGCCTGAAGTTCTCGGCCATCCAGGGCGGACGGCTGTTGCTCGGGCCGGAGACGCGGCCGACCGAGGCCGGCGATCGCGAGCGATGCCTGGCCAATATCGTGGCCGGGTTCCGGGATATTGCCGGGCGGCTGGAGGAGCCGCCGGCAGCGATCAGCTTTGCGTTTCCCGGACCCGCGGACTATCCGGCCGGCATCATCGCGGGGCTCAAGAACTTTCCCGCGTTCAGCGAAACCGTGGCGCTGGGCCCGCTGCTCGAACATCAATTTGGAATTCCGGTGTTCATCAACAACGACGGCGACCTGTTCGTGTACGGCGAGGCGATTGCGGGCTTTCTTCCGCACGTGAACCGGCTGCTCGCGGAAGCCGGAAATCCGAAGCGCTATCACAATCTTTTCGGGCTGACGCTCGGCACGGGGCTGGGCGGAGGCATCGTGCGCAACGGCGAACTGTTCATCGGCGACAACTCGGCGGGAGGCGAAGCCTGGCTGCTCCGCAACAAGCTGGATGGATCCGTGAACGCCGAGGAGGGCGCGTCGATTCGGGGCGTCGAGAGCGCGTACGCAAAACTGTGCGGGATTCGTTTGGAGGATGCGCCCGAGCCCAAGGTGATTTTCGAAATCGCGAACGGGACGGCGCCCGGCAACCGGTCCGCCGCGGTGGAGGCATTCCGGCGTTTAGGCGAGGTGGCCGGGGATGTTCTGGCACAGGCACTGACGCTGGTGGATGGACTGGCCGTGGTGGGCGGCGGCATCTCGGGAGCGTCGCCGTTGTTCCTGCCGCACATCGTGACCGCGATGAACGCTTCCTACGAAGGTTATGCGCAACCGATGCGGCGGCTGACGCCGGTGGCTTTCAATTTCGAGGAGGCGGCTGAGCGGGCGGCTTTCCTGCGCGGCGAAGTGCGCGAGGTGGAGGTTCCGGGCACAGGCCGGCGCATTCAGTACGACCCAATGTCGCGGACGGCGGTGGGGTTGAGCCGCCTGGGCACGAGCGAAGCCGTGGCGGTAGGCGCTTATGCTTTCGCGCTTCGCCGTCTCGATCGGCGGTCCGCTGCGGACCTGGCCGGCGTCCAATAACACGCAGCTGTCCGCAGGCCGTTTGCCGGCGAGGACCGGCCTTCAATCGACGATGACGGCCAACCCGCGCCACGGGCGCGAGGACGCCAAACCGGAAGCGTTGTTCCGGCATCTTCAAAGAGTGATGAACCGAACGAGTTTCCTGGCGACAGCCGCTCTGGCGGCGTGTGCGACTTTATCCGGATCGCCCGTGGTGTTCTGGCAATCCGACAGCACCGCGCCGGGCAACGTAGTGCTCCTGTGCGGCGGCGGACTCGCGAACGCCAACACCGTCAAGACCTGGAGGCTCGCTGACGACAACAGCCGGCCGGATTCGGCGGGGCGGAGGGTCACGGCACCGGCGACGGCACGCAGCATCACAACCGTTCAACCGGGCGAGCAGTCTCTGAAATTCCTGTTGCCGGTTGACTTCCAACCGGGCGTTTTTGCCGCTCAGGTTGCAGGCGCCGAACCGGTGATCCTGAATCGGCCCGAATTGTGGTTTCTGCAGCCGGCCGTGCTTCAACCCGGCCTCAAAGAGAATCAGGCGCCCGCGGGAGTTGAAGTGCAAATCATCGGCAAGGATTTTCTGCTGCCGGGCGATTTGGGTCATCCGCGCGTGGCACTACGCCGCGACGGGCGCTGGACGGAGGTCCGGGTAACCAGGGCCGAGCGGTTTTCGCTGCGGGCGATGTTACCGGCGAATCTGGGCGAGGGGCGGTACGAATTGTGGGTGCAGAACGGCTACGGCGGCGCGGCGGGATGGGGCGGTCCGCTGGGCGTGGAGATCAAACGCGCCGAGGTTTGGCCGGACCGCGTGTTCGATGTGAAGAAAGACTTCGGCGCAAAGGGAGACGACGTCACCGACGACACGGCGGCGATTGAGGCCGCACTGAGCGCCGCGCGCTCAAACGGTGGAGGAATCGTCTACTTGCCGTGGGGAATTTACCGGCTTTCGCGGACCATCGTCATTCCCCCAAAAACGATTGTACGGGGCGAGCAGCGCGATGCAACCGTGCTGATGTGGCCGGTGGATGAGCCGAAATCCGCCGGCGAGTTCACGCAAGCCGCGGTGTTCGCGCAAGCGCCGTACGCGATTGAGGATCTGAGCATCATCGCCCGCAAGGTGAACTACCTGGTGGAGGACGTGAGCTTCGGCCAGGGGGTTCCAGCGGAGTTGAAAGCGGGCCATGGCGAGGGCGAGGAGCACGATGTTTTCATCCGGCGCGTCAATCTCCAGCACTGGATCGTGGCCGGGCGCAACACGCCGGCGGATGCGGCGCTCGCCAAGAAATACGGCATCGACGGTGTGAACACGTTCGGCATTCAGGGCGTCACGAATTTCGAGTGGAGCGATGTCCAGACGCAAGGCGGAAGCGTGCATATCCGCGGGATCCGCAACGCGCGCGAAACGGGCAGCTTTTTCGGGAATTCGATGGGGTACTGCTGGGCCGAAATGGGCGGCGGCGCGCACTACGTGGTTTCGGAGAGCAACGAAATCCGGGCCTCATCCTCGTGGGGCTACGGCCACATCGCGATGAAGTACGTCTACTCGGCGCACAATCGAACGTACAACTTCGTCCGGGGCGAGCGCGAAGCCATGACGCTCGACATCAGCGCGCTGCCCACGGCGAAGCCCGGGCGCAACATCGCCTGGTTCGGCAGGGCAGCGAAGGTTGCCGGAACGAAATTCACGATCGAGGGAATCAAGGCGCAGCCCGACGAGTTCGCGGGGCTGCACATCATGGTGCTCGACGGACCGGGCAAAGGGCAGTTCCGCGAGATCAGGACGAACACGCCTTCGGAGTTTCAAGTGGAGCGCGCGTGGGATGTGCAGCCGGACGAAACTTCGACGCTCGGCTTGTGGTCGGTGATGCAGCACATGATCGTGTACAAGAGTGAAGGCTATGATTGCAGCGCCTTCGCGCAGCTTTGGGGCAGCTTTTACGATTACATCGTCGACAGCAATGTTGTGGAGCGCAATCAGGGGATTTGGGGGCAGAACGGCTGGTTCGTGCAGTTCCGCTACAACGACGTACGCTTTGCGAACACGTATCATCCGGGCATCGGTCCGGGCGGCGGTCCTACGCCGGAAAGGACGGTTCCGTTCGGTTTTGTGGGATTGACGGGCGGCGGGCTGCGGGTCACAAAATTCGGATCGTCGCAATACGACCGTCAGTTGGTGATGGTGGACGACGTCGCCGGCGGGCGGGTTCCGGGAACCATGGGCGCCATCGTCAAGGGGAACACGTTGCGCTATAACCAGCGCGTGGCGTTCCCTCCGGCGGCCCAACCCGCGCCGCAGGGGAACGCCGATGCCCGGATGTACGACATTGTGGTGGACAGCAACGTGGTGCAACATTCGCCGGTGGGCATTCAGATTGGAGCTCAGACGCGGGGCGTTGTGCTAAGCGGAAATCGCTTCGACGACGTCGCGATGCCTTACGCCGTCGCGAACCGGGAGCAGGTGAGGGTTCTCGAACCGGGCAAGTGAAGTTGCCCGGATGCGGTTAATCCTGCAGAACAACCGGGGATTCGTTCTTCCACCCGATTTTCACAAACGACAGCAGCCACGTCCGGCCTTTGTCGTTATTGCCCTGGAAGAACAGATAGGTCTGCCCGTCGTCGTCGACGAACGCACCCGGGTGTCCGGATTCCGACGAGTTCCACTCGCCCGGTTGGCCGTTGGCGAGCAGCGGTTGCTGCGAAATCCGCTCCCAATGAATGCCGTCCTTGCTTTTGGCGCAGCCGATTTGCTGGGGTGCGTTGTTGTAGGCGCCCGCATAGAACATGAATAGAGTGTCGCGGCGAACGACGACAGACGGAGCCTCGATACAGTCCTGCTCCCACGGCAATTCCGGCTTGAGCAGCGGCCTGTCGGCGAGCATTCTCCACGCATCCCGCCCGAACCCTTTGTCCGGGTACGCTACAGCACCGATCACCATCTGGACCTTCATGGCGGGGTCGCGGGTAGCGGCGTAGAGCAGCCAGCGTCCCTGGAACTCGACCACCTCGGCGTCGATGGCGCGCCCGGCGTTCCAATCGCCGGTTGGATTGAAGATGGGGTTGGTCGGATCCTTGATGAAGCGGACTCCGTCTTCCGAAGTCGCGTGGCAGATGGCGTCCTTCTCGCGATTCCCGTAGGTCTGATAAAAGAGGTGGACTTTGCCCCCGATGACCTTGGCGAATGGGGCGCACAGCCCCTTGCTCTCGCAGGGCTGTTCGGGCAGAACCTCGGCGATCTTGCGCCACTCGATCAGGTTGCGGCTCTCGGCGATACCGACCGCCCAGCCCTGCATGGTGACGCCGTCAGCCGCGCCCGGCATCGAGTAATACAGCAGGTACCGCCCTTTGAAACGAATGACTGACGGGTCTTTCGAGAAGGGCCGGCCGAGCCGGGAAGAATCGCCCCACAGCATGCGGCGAGGTCCTTGGCCGAGGGCAGCCGGGAGACACGCGATCACTTGGATCGCAGCCCGCCGCGTGCATGCGGGGCTAATGGATCGGGAACCGGTCTCGCCGGCTTCTGGAGATAAGATCATGAGCGTGCCGGCTCCATTTTCGCAGGATTAGAACCTACAGCGAAACGCGGAACGCGACGGCATGCTCGCAGGGCTTTTCCGGCGGGAGTTCCACCACGAGCCCGGATGGCCGCTGTTTCCATTTGAGCTTGCCGCGATGTCCCAGCAGCGTGATATTGCGGACGTGGGTCTGCTTGCCGGAAGCCAACTCGGGGAAGGTTGCCGATTGGCCGCCCCAACCCATGGCGAACGCGTAAAGTACGCCGCCCTTTTTGGTGTAGCGGACGTCGCCGGCGGTCAGGTCCTTCCGGCCCCGCTCGTTGAAAGCCGCGGTGTTGTGGAACTCGCCCATACCCTTGGCGGCGTTTGCTCCGGAGCCGTCCGTCGAGGGTCCGCTGCCGAACGTGTTCCAGGGCCTTGTCCCATAGATCGCTTCGCTGTTCACGGCCATCCAGCGCGTGATCTCGTCGAGGATCTTGAGCTCTTCCGGGTCGAGCATGCCGTTGGATGGGAGGGGGAAATTCAGCAACAGGTTGCCGTTGCGGCTGACGATATCCACGAGCATGTCGATGACGATTTTGGGCGACTTGTACTTGGCCTGTCTGTTGTAGTGCCAGTTGCCGATGCAGGTATCGGTCTGCCACGGCTCGTCCCAGACTTTGTCGACGACGCCGCGCTCGAGGTCGAGCAAACAGATGCCGCCATGGCAGTCGGTCTTGCTCTTGTTGGCGTAAACTCCCTCGACCTTTCCGCCGGCGCGCGCCGCGCTCTTGTTGTAGTGGTGGGCGGCGAGACCAAGTCCCCACTGTTCGAAAAAGATCGGGCCGTCGGTATAGAGCAGGTCGGGCTCGTACTGATCGAGCAAGTCCTTGATGCGGTCAAAATAATGCTGCTTCCAGCGAAGCGGCACGTTCTCCGGGGACCATGGGCCGGCTTTGGGGACCTCGTGGGCTTCGTGGTAATACTCGGCGTACTTCGGATCGGCGCCATCGTAGGCGACACCGGCGAGAGCGCCGTTTTTGTCCGCGCCGTGGCTGGTCTGGAACCAGTGGTAGCTGACCGCGAGATGCTCGCTCACGCCGAATCGAAGCCCCTCGCGCCGCGCTGCATCGCGGAAGGCGCCCACGATGTCGCGCTTGGGGCCCATGTTGACGGCGTTCCAGCGATTGTGGCGGGAGTTCCACAGGTCGAAGTTATCGTGATGGACTCCCATGCTGACGAAGTACTTCGCACCGGCCTTTTTGTAGAGCGACATCAGGTAGGCGGGGTCGAACTTCTCGGCCTTCCAGGTTGGGATCACGTCCTTGAAGCCGAACTTTGAAGGGTGGCCGTACTTCTCGACGTGATACTTGTACTGGCGGCTGCCTTCCATGTACATATTGCGTGCGTACCAGTCGCCCCACTCGGGAGCCGACTGCGGACCCCAATGGGCCCAGATGCCGAACTTCGCGTCGCGAAACCAGTCGGGGACACGATAGGCGCTCAGAGATTCGCGGGTAGCGGAGAAAGGCCCGGCGGCAAACTTAGGGCCGGACTCGGCCGCCTTTGCGAGGCGCAGGGCGGGCGCTGCCGCCAGGGCGGCCAGGGCAGTTCTTCTGGTGATCTTCATGCGAGTTCCTCATCGAAACAGACAGCAACCTTGCCGCAGCGGCCCGAACTCATGAGCGAGTAAGCTTCGCTGACGTTGTCGAGCGGGAAGCGATGGGTGATCAGGTCCGCCGGATGCAGGTTCCAGCGAACCAGGCGCTCGACGAGTTCGTCCATGAGCCAGGTGGAGGTGACCCAGGAACCGTAGATGGTCTTCTGGTCGTGGATGATGTCGGGCGAAGGGTTGAACTCCACGCGCCCGCCTTCGCCGAGGAATACGATTTTGCCCCACTTGCGCGTGGCGCGGATAGCGGTGGCGCGGGCGGAATCGTTGGCTGAACAATCGACCGCGCGTTCCACTCCGAGCCCGCCGGTGAGGTCGCGGACCTGGCTGACATTCTCGGGCCCGGCTTTGAAAACGACATCGCAGAGATTCAGCTGTTTGGCCAGATCGAGACGTTCCGGCACGACGTCGCTGCCGAAGATGCGCTGCGCTCCCATTTTCCGGCAGAGAGCGGCGGTGGCGAGGCCGACCGGTCCGAGTCCGGTGATCAGGACGTCGTGATCGCCGCAGATCCCGATTTTCTGGAGGCCTTCGTAGACGGTTCCGAAGCCGCACGCCACTTGCGCGCCATCGGCGTAGGTTAACTGGTCCGGCAGCGCGATCAGGTCCTTTTCTTCGGCGAGGAGATAATCGGCCATGCCGCCGTCGCGCTGCCATCCATAGGCGCGGCGGTATTTTTCGCTCGTGCAGGAGATCATGTAGCCGCGCCGGCAATCGTTGCAGACTCCGCAGCCGGAGATGTGGTAAACGATGACGCGGTCGCCCTCACGAAAGCGGCGGCAACCCGGACCGAGCTTGACGATCTGTCCGGCGGGTTCGTGTCCGGCGATGAGCCCTTGATAGCCTTCCGGCCCTTTGCCGAGGTGCTCATGATAGATACAGCGGATATCGGAGCCGCAGATGGTGGAGGCTTTCATCCGCAGCAAGACTTCGCCGTGCCCGACCTCGGGGACGGCCACTTCGCGCAATTCGACGGTGCTGTTGCCCGGCAGGTATGCGCCTTTCATCATCTGTGCCATGCTTCTCTCCTCTTCAGGGAGGCGTGATCTCGCCGTTCAAATCCCAAAGTGCTTCCCAACTCTGCCCCGGCTTCCAAAGGAAAACCTGCCCTTTCACGAGGCGGCAATTCCGATCGATGCCGGCGATGCGCCGCATTTCCTCGCCGGTCAGAGGGTCGGCGCACACTGCCTGGAGGTTGGCGGTATATTTGTCGCGTTTGGTCGACATCGGGATGGGCACCTGTCCCCGCTGAACGGCCCATTTGAGACAGACCGCGGCCGGATGGACGCCGTGAGCCCGGGCGATGTCGACAATCACCGGATCTTCCATGTCGACCGTGTCGTCCGGCGTCTTGTCCCGCTCGGGGCGATTCGGCGAACCGAGAGGACAGTACCCCACCGGCACGATTCCGTTGGCGACGACGAAGTCAAACAGTTCGGGCTGCTGCAGGTGCGGGTGCAATTCCATTTCATTCACCGCAGGCTTGATTCGAGCGTCGCGAAGGAGAAGGCGAAGTTTCGGCACGGTCATGTTGGAGGTGCCGATGTGCCGCGTGAGCCCCAAGTCGACCAGGCGTTCCATCTGGCGCCAGGTTTTCATGAATTCATCGTGGATGTAGGAGCGCGCGTCGGCGGAACGCGAATCGACGGTGCAGCCCGGCGGGTGCCAGTTGGGGAATGGCCAGTGGACCAGGTAGAGATCGAGGCACTCCAGTTGAAGGTCGGCCAGGGATTTGCGGCAGGATTCCTCGACACGCCCATGCATGTCATTCCACAGCTTCGAGGTGACCCACAGCTCATCGCGCTTTACACCCGAATCGAGCATTCTTCGGAACACGTTTCCGATCGCGTCCTCATTGCCGTAGACGGCGGCGCAATCGAAGTGGCGGTAGCCGGCGTCGAAGGCGCCCTGAACGGCCTCGGCCACCGCATCCGGAGCGGCATGATCGGAACCGAAGGTGCCGAGCCCGATGGCCGGCATGCGGGCGCCCGTATAGAGCCGGCGGTATGGCACGGACCCGCTCAAGACCACAGATATCTCCGTTGCATATCGTTACAGTTACCGATACAGTATCAGCGGGAGGTAGCCTTGTCAACGCGGGGCAACAAGTCGATCGCGTCCCGGGAGTTGGCCTGACGATATGGCGATTCGGATGAAGGATATCGCGAAGGAACTTGGCGTGGCGACGATCACCGTTTCCAAAGCCCTCCGCGATCACCCCGATATCAGCGCGGAGACGAAAGAGAGAATCCGCCGCCGCGTCGCCGAACTGAATTATCAGCCGAATTCGAGCGCCCGAGCCCTGGTTACCGGGAAGACCTCGACGGTGGGCCTGGTTGTGCCCGACCTGATTCATCCGTTCTTCGGCGAAGTCGCCAAGGGCTTGGCCGACGTCCTGCGAGACAAGGATTACAACATCGTCATTGCGTCCTCGGAAGAGGACCCGGAGAAGGAATCGAGAGGGGTGGAGCAACTGATGTCGCGGCGCGTGGACGCGCTGGTCATCGCGTCGGCGCAGCGGGGCGGAAAGTGGTTTGACCGCGTGTGTGCCCGCGAGGTGCCGCTCGTGCTGATCGATCGCCGGATTGCCGGCCGCCGCGCCAATTTCGTAGGCGTGGACGATGAAAAGGCCGGCGTTCTGGCAACCGGGCATCTCGTTGCGGCGGGCTGCAAACGGATTGCGCATATCCGGGGTCCGAAGGTCAGCACGGCGGCAGGGCGCGCGAAGGGATACCGAAAAGCGCTGCTCGACCACGAACTCGCAGCGCCCGCCGAGTACGTTGCCGTTGAGGAGAAAGGCGACGAGTCGGGCGACATCAGCGGATATCAGGCCATGCAGCAGCTTCTCCGGCTCACTCCGCGGCCGGACGGGGTGTTCTGCTACAACGACCCCTCGGCGATGGGCGCCATGCAGGCGGTTCTCGATGCGGGACTCCGGGTGCCTGGCGACATCGCCATCGTCGGATGCGGCAATGTACGGTACGCGCGGTTCCTGCGGGTCCCGCTGACGTCGGTGGACCAGAAAAGCGGTGAGATCGGCGCGCGAGCCGGCCGTCTGGCGCTGGCTTTGATCGGCGCCAAGTCCGGGTCCGAGCCGGTCATGGAACTTCTAGAACCGGAGTTGATTCCTCGCGCATCAACGGCCAGAACCCCCGGGACACGCTGAACAGCCCCGTTCAGCATCAACCCTTCGTCCGGACCTCTCTCTTTGCTTGAAATGTTTTTCAAGTCCCGCCATTAGCGAACCGAAAGAGCTTGACCATGACCACGAGAAACCTCCTCATCGCCTGCCTGCTGGCCTCGGTTTGCACCGCGGGATCGCGCGTCCGGGAAGCCGTCAACGACAACCAACGTGTCGCCCTGCGCGGACACGTTCACGCCCTCGCGACGCTGGCCAACGATCAGGGCGCAGTAGAGCCGGGCTCTCCGATGGAGCACATGCTGTTGCTGCTGAAGCGGAGCCCCGAACAGCAGGAGGCGCTCGACCTGCTGCTCGAACAGCAACAGGATGCGGACTCGCCCAATTACCAGCGCTGGCTGAGCGCCGAGGAATTCGGCAAGCGTTTCGGCGCCGAGGACAGCGACATTCAGGCGTTGACGTCGTGGCTTTTGTCCCACGGTTTCGATGTCAAGCCGGTGAGCGTGTCTAAATCGAGCATCGAATTCTCCGGAACGGCTGCTCAATTGGAAGAAGCCTTTCACGTGCACATGCACCGCTATGCCGTGAACGGACGGATGCACATGGCCAACAACAACGATCCCGAGATACCGGCGGCGCTTGCGCCGGTGGTGGACGGCTTCGCGAGCCTCAACAACTTTGCCCTGCAGTCCCATTCGCACATCGATCCGAAGGTGACTTACACCGACGGCGACCACGCGCTCGCGCCCGCTGATTTTGCGTCGATTTACAACCTGAACCCGCTCTACGGCAAAGGGATCAACGGGCGCGGCGTCAACATCGCCGTCATCGGGCGCACAGACGTCAACCTTCAGGACATCGCGGATTTTCGCAAAAAATTTGACCTGCCGTCCAACCTGCCGCGGAAGGTTCTCGTGCCCGGTTCCGGTGATCCGGGAACGACGGATGATCTGGATGAAGCCATTCTGGACCTGACCTGGAGCGGCGCCGTTGCTCCGAACGCGACCATCCAATACGTCTATGCCGCTTCCACGTGGACCACGGACGGCATCATGACCGCGGCCAGATATGCGGTGGACCAGAATCTGGCGGAAATCGCCTCGGTCAGCTATGGCTCCTGCGAGACGACGGCCGCCAACGCTTCGTTCTTCTATTCGCTAACGCAGCAAGCCGCGGCGCAGGGAATGACTTTCGTGGTCTCGACCGGCGATGAAGGATCGGCCGGATGCGACAATGCGAACCGGCAAAAGACAGCCACCCACGGCCTGGCGGTCAACTACCTGGCTTCGTCGCCGTTTGTCGTCGCGGTGGGCGGCACGCAATTCAATGAGGGCTCCGATGCGGGCAGGTTCTGGAACGCCGACAGCGGTTCCGGTTATGGTTCAGCCAAGGGCTACATTCCCGAGCGGGTGTGGAATGAAAGTTGCGCGGCGGGAGAATCCGGTTGTACGAATCCGAACATCTGGGCCGGCAGCGGCGGGGCGAGCAAGCTGTACAAAAAGCCGTCCTGGCAGGCAGGCGTCAACGGAATCCCCAACGACGGGCATCGCGATCTGCCGGATGTTTCGCTGGCCGCCTCGGGCACCCATGATCCCTACCTGATCTGCATCAAGGGGGACTGCTCAAAGAGTGATTGGGGCGTCTCGGAGATCGGCGGAACTTCTGCTGCCGCTCCCGCGTTTGCCGGCATTCTGGCGCTGGCAAGCCAGAGCATCGGCGGCCGCCTCGGCGTGGCCAACACGGTGCTCTATTCGCTCGCGGCCCGGCAGCCGGGCGTGTTCCACGACATCACGGTGGGCAACAACGCGGTTCCTGGCGAAGCCGGGTACGGAACCTCGGACGCGACCTATCCCGCGAGGACCGGCTACGACCTCGCGACCGGCCTTGGCTCGGTGGATGCCGATCAACTGGTCAGCAATTGGAAGACGCCTTCGGCCAAATACTCTCCGACGTCGACCACGCTGAAGCTCGGGACGAACGACATTCCGGAAGGCGGTTCGGCCAGCTTTACGGTGACGGTGTCCGCGCTCACGGGTACGGCAACGCCCACCGGCAAGGTTTCGATTTCGGCCCACGGCAGTGCTCTGGCCGCGGTTGACCTGAGCAGCGGGTACGCCACCGGCAACCTGAGCGATCTCCCGGCCGGCGTATATGAAATCACGGCGACCTATAACGGGGATGGACGGTTCGCTCCGAGCACGTCCTCCACGGCGACGCTGACCGTGCGCGCAACGCAATCCCAGAAGCCGGCGATCACGTCGGTCACGCCGGGGGTGGTTCGCGCGGGCGCCAATGTGACACTGGTGGTCAGTGGCAGCGGATTCGCCAAAGGCCTCGCGGCTTACATCTGGGTGGACGGCACCTACTACCCGATGGGTTCGACGGTCACCGGCAACCAGGTTCGGGTGCCCGTCACCATGAGCGGCCCCGGACCGTATGACGCGGCGGTGGTTGTCGTGAATCCGAACGGGCTGTCCGATTTTGCGTGGTTCACGGTGACCAACTAACGGCTCACCGGCAGCGGTGAGGATCCAGCGGGCTTGCCGAAGTGGCGAGCCCGCTTTTTTTTCGCGAGCGTCCTAGCGGAACTCGCCCTGCAAGGTGAACGCAGCCCAAAATGCAGGATCTTCGAAACCCTTCCTGCCTGAGAGCGCCAGTTGAGCGGAGCGCAAGGCAGCAGCGGGGGGTAGAGCCTGCGGGCCGAGCATGGCGGCGTAGAAAAGCTTCATCAGTTCGGCCGTTGCGCGGTCGTCGACTTTCCACAGACTCGCAAGCACCCGGGGGGCGCCCGCGTACATGAAACCCCGTGCGAGGCCGACCAAACCTTCGCCTTGAATATCCTTGCCAAGAGCGGTCTGGCAGGCGCTCAACACGACAAGATCCGTCGAAAGCTTCATGTTGTACACCTCATGAAGCCGGATGAAGCCGTCCTGCGGCTTGCCGTTGCGGTCAATCAGCGAGAGCGCGACGCCGGACAATTCGGGATGTTCGGTATTCAGCAGCCCGTGGGTGGCGAGATGGAGAATCCGGTACTGGCCGATTTCGGGCGAACTCAGCGTGGCGCGGCTGGCGTCGAAATCAAGCGCCTGCTTGCGATTGGACTCCGGAATGAGAGCCGCGATGCCGGCGGCCTCACGGCGCGTACCTGGAAGACGGGCCAGACGCAATCCTGAGGTTGCATCCGGCACCGGCGCTCGTTTGCCGGCCGGCGCGGCGGATCTGTTGAACCGGGTATCATCCCGGCTGAAGACGGGATCGGCCAGGATGGCGACCGCCTTCGGGGCAGCCGGGCGGCCTGCAAATTCCCGGCGCAGCACGGCGAGAGTCGATGCGGACGGAACGTTCACGATTTCATGCCGCGCGATGAGCGGACCGCCGGAGGACGGATCAGGCAGCGACGCAAACGGAACGTACTGCAGCGCGCCGTCGGCGACAATCAGCAGGCGCTTGTTGCCGAGGTCGCGAGCCAGGCCGCCGAGAACCATTCGGCCGAGTTCGGCCCCCGCCTCCGCCCGGTCCGCCGAGCCCGAAGCCAGAGCGTCGTGAAAGCGGCGCGCGGCATCCTCCACAACTTTGCGCCTGGGAAGGACCGAGGGTACGACGTCGCGGTTCGAGACGAGCCAGGCGTAGCTCCCCTCCTCGCCGAGCGCGTATTCGAGCAGCAGCGTATCGCCGTCGAGCACCTGTTGCTGTATTTCGGAGAGTGTCAGCGGCTTGGGGAATTTCAGAGCGGCGTAATGCGGGCTGCGCTCGCGGATTTGAGTGCTCAGCTCTTCATACTGGGCAGCCAGGTCCTTCACCGCTTTTTCCATCTCGCGGCTTAAAGCCGGCGTGGAGGGCGATGCGATCAGGCGAAGCCGGGCGGTTTCCTTCGCGTTCAGCTCGGTCTGCAGTTTCCGTTCGCGCTCGAGCAGCGCCGGATCGACTCCCTCGCGAATCTCGGCGCGGGATTCGCCGAGAGCTTCGAGCAGCACGCGTGCGTGCGCATGCTCGCTGGCGGTCAGGGCCGCCGCCAGGATGGACTCGGCGTTCGGGCTGCCGGCGGCCTCGGCCACGTACTGCCGCATGAGGATATCGATTTCGAGGCTGTAGCAATCGCGGACGGCGGCGAAGAAAGAGGCGCGAAGGTCCTGGCTGACGACGGTGGCGCGCAACGACTCGACGATCCCGCGGGCTTCGGTAACGTAGCTGAGCGCTTTGCCCAGGTTGCCGCGGTCGCGCTCCACACGCGCCATCTCGTACCGGGTCCAGCCGATGCCCTGACGGTAGCGGGCCAGGCCGAAGATGAACAGGGCCTGATTGAAATAGTCGATCGCCTTCTGCTTTTCTCCGAGCGACGAATAGACAACGCCGGCGCCCATGAGCGCGAAGACCTGGACGATGTAGTCGCTCGAGGAGCGTCCGATGGCGAGCGATTTCTCGTAAGCTTCGAGTCCCTTCCGCTTGCCCGCTTCTCCTTCGTCGTCCTCGGGCTTCTGCCGGAAGGCGAGATTGGAGTAAATGTTGGCGAGCCCGATGAGGTTCAGCGCCTCGCCGGAGCGGTCCTTAGCGGCGCGCTTGAGCGCCAGCGACCGCTCGTAAGCCTCGATGGATTGCTTCTTCTCGCCGAGGTAGAAATACACGTCTCCCATGCCCATCCAGGCGTCTGCGGTCTCGCCCGAGTTGCCTGCCGCGAGGCCGGCGGCGATGGCTTGTCGATAGTAATCGAGGGCCGTATCCTCGGCACCGAGATCACGGTAGAGGTTGCCCAGGTTGGTGAGAGCGAGGATTTCGCCGTGAAGGTCGTGGGTTTTGCGGCGAATCGCGTGCACCTGTTTGTAGGTATCGAGCACTTTCTGCTGTTCGCCGAGAACAAAGTAGACGTTGCACATATCGGCCAGCGTGTCGGCCTCGGCCCTGGCGTTTTGAGCCGCGCGATGAATCGCCAACTCGCGCCGGTAGATGTCGAGCGCGTTTTCCTCGTCACCGACTTTCCGCCACGCCAGAGCGGAGGCGTTGAACGATTTGACGGCCCCTTGCGTGTCGCCGGCGCGCTCGCTTTCCAGTCCAGTCTCGAATTGGATCTGGGCGCTGACGCGTGCGGAATCCGTATCCGTGGCGGCGCGAAGCTCAGCCAGTTCCACTTCATAGTGCACGGCGGAGCGCGACTCCAACGTGAGGCGGTGCGGTCCGGTGGTCCTGGCAACCCAGGAGATTGAACCCGACCAGACCGCCGCCGGCAGCGGGCCCTCGGGGCCCGCAAAGGAGATAGTCAGCGAACCGGCCGGCGCGCGGAGAACGATACGGGCGAATTGGCCGGGGGTCAAGCCGGTGGAGTACGAGTGGGATTCACCGGGCCGGAGGTCGCGCGCGAGAGACCGGCCCGGTTGGAGGGCGGAATCTTGAGCATTCAGTATTTGAGGTTGTCCAGCGGCGAGTCCCAGCGCCACCCAGAGAAGCCTCGACATGCATTGGAGGATAACGCAAAAACAGAAAGAGCGCCCTCGTGAGAGGGCGCTCCGGAGGTCTTAGTTGAGGCTCAGATTACATCGCGTTGATGGTGGACGGGGTGGTCAGCTGGAACTGGAGTTGCGTTTCGCTCGGGATGACCACTTCAGGACCGCGGGTCTTGAGGGTCCAAACCGTCCCGCCACCCGCTCCGACGCCGGCTCCGATTGCCGCTCCGCGTCCGCCGCCGAGCAGCCCGCCGATCAGGGCGCCCGTCGCTGCGCCGGTAGCCACTCGGGCCGCATCCTTGCCGTAGGAGGTGCCGCCGGCGGTCATGGAAGAGGTCGTATGAACATCGAGCAGGCGGCCGTCGACCATCTGGATCTGGAAGATCTGGACAGCGAGCTTGGATTGACCCGCGATCCTGCCGGCCATGTCGGACTCAACCACGCGAGCCGCAACGCGGGCGCCGCGGTCGGCAATCATCGTCTCACCGCTGTAGAGAGGCGCATCGAGGTAGCACTCAAAGGTCAGGCCAGGCTGGACCTGATTGCCATGCAGCGCCTGTCCGGTGCGAACGAAAACGGTCAAGCCGGCGGGCAACATGATCCGCGACGGGCGAGGACTCGGGGCGATCGGTTCGGGGTTGTAATCGGCGTTGGTCGCGGCTACCGGACGGGCGTTCCGGGGGGCGAAGGATTTCGGAGTCTGGACCAGCACGGGGCGTCCATCTGCCAGGTAGGCAACCTGGTAACCAGCGGGAATCTGTTGGCCAAAGCTGACGCTCAGGGTGGCGGCGGCAACGGCGGTGAGGATCATTGAGTGGCGGTTCATGGTGTTTCTCCTTTTTTCCTTTTTGGCAGCTCTTGCTGCCTTCACCGTGCTAATGGAGGGAGGAGAAAAACATTTCGCGGAATTTTTTCGGCCGGACCGGCTGTCGCCTGCCTAATGCGATGGGGCGACTGACCGGCGGCTCAAAACGAGCAGCACGCATGGAAAGATCATTCCGGCGGCCGCAATCGGCCATCCGGCGATTTGAGTGATGATGCCGATCAGAATAAAGGTCGGCACACCGATGGACGCGGCGGCGTAGGCGAGCGGCAATGACGAACGGGCTCCGAGCAGCAGCGCGACGGCCGAAACCAGCAGCGTAATGCCGGCGAGGGTCCCGAGTGTGCCTGCCACGAGGGGGTAGGTTCGGCTGTTGAGAATCCCCTGATAGATCAGTTCCTGCAGGCCGCCCGTGGTCTCAAGTGCGCCCACAACGATTGCCAAAATACTGAAAGCTCTGATTCCGAACATGCTGTCACCTCGAGAAGTTTGTTCGCGCCGAAACTACTTAATGCAATGCGGATTTGGAGCCACCGCGACCAGTACCGCCCCATAAACAGCCGCCGAAAAGATCATCGCCAGGACCACCGGCAGGGCACGCGCGCCCTGGTACGGCACGACAATGCACGCTACCTCGCGAAAAACCGCTGCCCAGGCGCGAGCCAGGCCACGCCAGGCTGCTGTTTGCCAGGCCATCTCAATATGCTCGGCAAAAACCTCAACCATCTCCGCGCCGTACTCGGCCCTGAGCTCAGGCGGATACCAGTTCAGCATCCGTTCATAGATGAAAGTGCTCGCGGATAACGCCGTCATGATTCGCGCTCGGCGGCATGCACCAACCGGTTCAGGCGGACTTGTTTCAAGACATCCGACATACGCTTGATCTCGAAGTCGAGGGTCCTGAGCCCGATTTTCGTTATGCGATAGAAACGCCGCGGCCTGCCCTGCTCTACCTGATGGTCCTGTCCGCTGGTCTCCTCAATCAGACCAAGCTTCACCAGGCGCTGGATGGTTGAGTAGAGAGTGCCCGGACCCATCGACACCAGGCCGTTTGACATCGTCTCGGTGAACTTCATGATTGCGTACCCGTGCTGTTCTTCACGGCTCAGAGCAAAGAGGACGTAAAAGACAGCCGGCGTCAGCGGGAGCAGGGCGCGGGCGTCCTCGGGCAAATCCGGTTCCGCGATCTGGCCAGGACGAGAGGGCATATACCGACAACAGATATATCAGCTATCGTTATATCTGTCAAGAGGTCTTTCCGGCAGAAAGAGGTTGACGGAGGTTTATCGGACCACGCTGAAGTAGTACTCGCCCGCGCGTGCGGACTCGGCGCCGGCGGCTTGGAGTTCGATCATGTAGTCGCCGAGCGCGAGCAGGCGCGCCGGCACCGACACGGTGACGGTGGATGGGGATCCGGTGACCAGTCCACTCCAAAGCTCCGCGCCTTCCAGGTTCTGGAGCGAGGCGCGGAAGCGGGTGGTGTTCTGCGGCGGACGAATCTCGAGCGTCAAACGGATGGACTCCGTTTCGGGGGGCACGGTCAGGCGCTTGGGCGCCTGGTCGCCCCGAACCAAGCCGGGCAGCAGGGCAAACGACAGGATGCCCCGGGCGCGATTGGGCGCGGGCGGCGGCTGTTTTTCGACCTGCTCGAGCCTGGCGCGCTCATCGGCGAGCTGCCGGTTCAGGTCGGCCACAGCGGTCTGGCTGGACCGCTGTTGGGATTCGAGCCCTGCGAGTTGGCTGCGGAGATTCGAATTCTGAACCAGAAGCCCGACCGCTCCGACAATCGCCAGGGCGGCGGTGGCGCTGGCGAGGGCGGTAGAAGACGGCAGGGCAAACAACTGCCGCCACCAAGCCTGCTTCGGAGCCGCTTCCGGCTGAAGCTGCGCCGCCTGCTCAAAGCTGCGATGGAGGATGGACTTCGCCAGCGCCACGCGGTCGCGTTCAGCCGGCGTTGTCAGAAAGCGTTTTTCGAACAGCTCGCGGTCGCGGGGCGAAAGGGCGCCTTGGGCGTAATCGTAACGGAGCTCATCTTCGAGCGCCTGCAACTGCTGGTAGGCATCTTCGTTGGTAAAGAACTGCTCTTCGAGCCGGACCTGTTCGTCCTCGCCGAGATCTCCCAGCAGGTAGCGGATCATCTGGTTAGTGGCGTCCGATTTGCTCATGGCTCGATCCTTCCGACGACATAATGACCGGAAGTGAAAAACATTTCACGCGCGTCCTTTCTGAACGCAGCGGGTGACGCAGCCTTCGAGCTCTCCCCGAATACGGAACGCCCTGATTCTCAGAGCGTTAAGAGGAATACCGAGGCGCTTGGCGAGATCGTTTCGCTGGGCCATTTTGGTTCCTCCGGTCTCGCGGTGGTACTCGGTGACGATTTCAAGTTGCTGGCGCGGCAGCGACCCGACGCAGTCGTCAAGGCAGTTAAGCCGGAGTTCGCGAACCACATGGTTCTCCTCCTGCTCGCGTTCGGCAAGCGGGTCGGTGGAGGGGCTCCGGGAGGGCGAAAGGTCATCGAGCGAGCCGACCGAGTGCTTTTCGACCTTCTTCCAGTGTTCGCGCAGGACGTTGAGGGCCACGCCGTGGAAATAAAGGTAAGGATCGCGGGCGTGGATCTCGGCTCCTTCCGCGACTTTGCGCGCCACCCGGTCGATGGTCTCGTCGACGTAGTCGTCCGGAGAGGCGCAACCGCGCCAACGGAACAGATTGGTCAGCTTGCCCCGGATGCGTTCGTAGGAGCGGCCGGCTTCGTTTCGGTCCGGGTCGAGCGCGGCGAGCAGCCGGTCAAACGACTGCTGAGTTAGTGACCAGCTTCCCGGATCGGCCATCGTTGAGCAGCGATTATAGCACCCGTCGATGAAATGTTTCCTGCGCGGCGTCATTACGGAGCCGAAGGGCGAAAAACCCGAATCCAACTGAGGAGACTGACATGTTTCAACACAATTTTCGTGACCTGATGATTGCCGCGCTGATGGCGATGGCATTGCCGGCTGCCGGCGCGCAGGCGGTGCAGCGATACAACCAGGCCGAGCAGCGGGACGGTTACGGCCGCATCACCGTGGAAGCTTCGGTGATCACGGTGGTGAACTGCAACGGCGCGGGTGAGAACGGCGGACAGTTCTACATTTATCAATACGTGAACCGGGCGGGAGTGCGGGCGATTCAGCCGCCTTACTGGGGTCAGCCGATCGGCGGCCGGGATTGGGCGACTTTCGAGCAGGCCGCGTACGCGGCTTGCGGAGCGGGCCGAAACAATCCGCCGAGCAGCGGGCTGACCGGTTCCTGGCGGTTGACAAGTTCGTGCGGCTTTACGAACCCGAACTGGACGGCGACCATCAGCCTTTCGGAAGCCGCCGACGGGTCCCTGCGGGCCACAACTTCAGCCGACGCACTGAACACGACCAATGTCGGCCCCGACCCTGCACCCGACAGTTGGGGATCGAAGATGAGGTCTCAGGTCAGCGGATCGGTATTCAACCTGGTGCTGCATCCCAAGGGCTGGGTTTCGGTTCTCGAATTGAGCGGCACGGTGAACGGCTCCCGCATCGACGGCAGGATCCACCACAATACGAACGACGACTGCAATTTCACGATGGTCCGCCAATAGGGAATGCGGCTACTCAGCGTGGATCTTTCGTTTGGCGTCGATCAGTTCGGGGATATCGGGGTCGGCATCCTTCCAAACCGTCAGGAATCGCTTGAATTCCTGACGGGCCTCCCCGATGGACCCTTTGCGTTCGAGGGTGAGGCCGAGGCGGTACAGAGCCATCGGGTAATTGGGATTGACACTCAGAACCCGCCGGTATTCGGCCGCGGCCTCATCCAAGCGTCCGAGCGAAGCGTAAGCGTCTCCGAGGCAAGTGTCGAGCGAGTCGAGCGCCCACACCAACTGCGGCTCACGGAGAGCGGCGCGAAAGTACTCGAGCGCCTCGGCGCCGCGCTCGCGCAGGTCGATCGACCCGGCCATGAAATACCAGGTACGCCGGTTGGGACGGGATCCGCGAAGCGCAAATGGCGGCGTCGGCGGCTGGAGACTCAAGCCGTGCACCGGCTCACCGCGAATCATGCTTACCCAGAGTCTCTGGTCCGCGGACGCCGGGCTCCAACGTAGTGCCTCAACCCCCTCGGCTTCAGCGCGCGCGGAGTCCCCCTTGCGCCAGTACACCCAGGAAAGGGAATGATGCCCACGGGCCCGACTGCCAGGGGAATTCGCAAGCCGGATATACTCCCGATACCCTGCCAGCGCGTCCCGATAGCGCCCCAACTGGAAATTGAGATTTGCCAGGTGAATGACCGCGATGTCGAAATCCGGCTTGCGGGCGAGCGCAGTCTCGTAGGCCTGCCTGGCTTCCGCATAACGTCCCGCGCCCTGGTGCAGCAATGCGACCGTGTCGTAGGCGTTGGCTTCGCCGTGGCTCACCTCGACGTAGCGGCGGGCGCTCGCGAGCGCGAGATCCGCCTGCCCCAGGTCGCGATACGCCGCCGAGACCATGTTGTGCATTTCGGGCATATTCCGTTCGATTTCGAGTCCACGGGTGAGAATCTCGCGAGCTTCTTCGGGGCGGCGTTCGCCGATCAATAGAGCAGCCAGCGACAAGTAGACTTCAACTTCGGTTGGATAAGCCGTGATGATGTTGCGATAGGCGCGTTCGGCGCCATCGTAATCGCGGCTGGCCATGGCGTACCAGGCATGAATAAACAGGCGATCGCGGGGTGTGAGCCGGTTGGCTAACTGGAAAGCTTTCTCGAGGTACGGCTTTCCGCGGTCCGGGTCGGCGTCGGCGATCGCGTAAGCGTGACCGATGCGGGCATGGGCCATGGCGAAATCCGGATCGATGGCAATCGCCCTCTCATACATCCCAACGCCTTCCGAGATTCGATAGGCGCGCGTACGCGCAAGACCGAGGGAGTAAAGCCGGTACGCCTCCAGGTTATTCGTCATCACCTCGGCAATGGGCGCCTGGGCAACCAACGGCGCTCCGAGGCGCGCGGCAAGTTTCGCCGACAGAGGATCGAGCCGTGAGAGCAGTTGACCAGGCTGATCGACCGTCAGGCTCTCGCCGCCGAGCAGTTGACCTCGCGCCGTGTCATAGATCTGCGCATCGACGCGCATGGTGCCGCCGAGCGATGCCACCGACCCCATAATGAAGGCGCTCGCGCCGGAAGCCCGTGCCGCGCGAATGGCGTTGTCGAGCGTGACGGCTGTTTGCGGTTGGGCCTGCATCGAGCGCTGAAGTTGTCCCGCGGTGATTACGGCGATGCGGGGCGAAGCGGCGAGGCTGGTGGAAAGCATGTCCGCGACGCCTGCGCGCAGCCAATCCGATTCGGCACTCCCGGTGCGGTTTTCAAACTGGAAGATCGCGGTGCGAATCGGGGGTTCGACCGCGGGCAGGTGTACCCGCGGCCAGGCTCGCCATCCAATAAGAGCCGCGACGGGAAGCACCGCGAGGGCGACAAGCCGCCAATTCAGGCGCGGGCGGGGCTCATCGACGATGGTTTCGGTTACCTCAACCTCGTGGTGCGTCACCTCCTCGATGAGCACGAGGTTGAGCGGTTGCGCCGGATTCTCGATGGGTCCAATGAATTGGTAGCCGAGGCGCGACGCGGTGCGGATGAAACGCGGGTTCTTCGGGTCCTCATCGAGGGCGCGGCGAATGTCGGCAATACATTGCGCGAGCGCGCCGTCGGTCACCGCGGTATCGCCCCAGAGACAACTGATCAGTTCCTCTTTGGGAACCAGCCGGTCGCGGTGCTCGATGAGGTACACGAGCAGACGGTAGGTCTTGGGGCGGAGGGAATATTCGGATCCGCCACGCCGGATCACGGCTCGGGCGGTGTCGATATGGACGTCGCCCGACACGTACACCTTGCCCGCCGGTGCCAGCATCGCGCCCCCTCTAGGGCTTTGATTCTAGCATGGCTTGCGGTGGTTTTTTGGGGTTAGCCGGGACTACGCGAGAACCGCCGGCGGGAGGTTCGGCTTTGGCCGGGACCGCCGCCAGGATGACCCGGCGCGTGACCGTTATCGAGACTTTGCGCGTCCGCTTCACAGATTGAGTCTGACACCGGGCCGTAACCGAGGTCATGACACAACCCTGCAAAAAGCGTGAAATCAGCTGCTTGCTGAAAACAATGGCGGTTCAACGCGCGCCGCGGATGAATTTCAACGCAATTTGAGAACTCCGTCATGACTTCCATCTCTCCTGAAGGCAAACTGGCTGTCAACGAAGTTCGCCGCTGAAGCGAAATGTTTTGCCCGAGACGCCATGAGGGTGTTATGGAACTGAGATTTTCACGGTTCGTACTGTTGGTATTCACAGGACTGCTCGGGCGGCTCGCTAGCCTGCGCACAGGTCGCCCGTGCGGCGACTTCGGGCGGGGTCAAGGCGGCGGCTACAGAAACGGCTTCGTTCTCCGACGCCCAACTCACGCTTGGCGCGGGCGAGGCCGGCAGACCGTGAAGGCAACCTGGCTGTCGATGCTCCGTCCCTGGCAGGCTCTTCCCCTTTTCCTATTGCTCGGCACCGCCGTACAGGCACAGCAAATAATTGGGTTGGCTGCCGCGCCGCCGAAGATCGATTCCATTACCGACGTCGGCGACAAGAAGATCACAATCAAGGCGGTTCCCAGGCAGCCGGGCGGCTTCTATTACGAGATCACAGACGGGTATTCGAACGGCGTCGGTACAGGGACAATCAGGATCGACCCACCTACGAATCTCGTTGGCAAAGACCTTGGAAACTCGCTTAGCTATCCGGGCTACGCGCAGTTCAGTGGGACGGCCACTTTCTCCGGCGACAAGTCTATATCCACTTACTGGTCGATCGGGGATGGGGACAAGTGTGACAGTTACAACGACGGCCCTTTTAAGTGCGAGATCAGCACATTGCCGGTCGAGGATGTCGGAGGGGTCCGGATGGCGTACTTCTTTGGCTACATTTACTACCACAACACCGCCACGGACTTCGGTTACTTCATTCGAGTGAAGATGTACTACGCGATCACCACGGTGGGCGACTCCGTGGCCTTCGATACGCAAGCTCTCAGCCCGAACCCGGCCACCTCGCGCCTGTATGCGACCATCCTGACCGCGCACGGCGGCGACCCGGGCGAACTCGTGGGATTCAGCGCACCCGTCGATTACCGCGTGACAACGGGCAAGGACGGCGTGCTGACACTCACGCTGTTAGATGACAAAGGCAACGTGGTAGGGCAATCGACCCGATGTTATGCAACCGATAGCCAGAAGCGCCCACTTGGCCTGCTGGCCGAGTGCAAGGTGCAAAAGACTGACTCCATTCTGAGCGCTGTCATGGTGCTCCGCCCGGAGGACTTTCCGACTGGCTTTCCTTCACCGGGCAACGGGGCGGCGGAATCGAAGTTGACCCTGAAGGTGACGCTAGACACGGGGGGGAACACCACCGTCGCCACCATCGACTATCGACTCTCGGCGAGGCCCGATACCGAGATACAGATTGGCAGGGGAGCCGACAATTTTGTTCCAGTAGACCCTTCGTCCGATGCTACGTTCACCAGTGGTTACGCATCCTACCATTTGAGCGATGACGCCCAGCGTTTCCGGGCTTCATATACGTCTCCCGACAAAGATGAGCGAGCTGCCATCTGGTATTCGGCGATTCCCGTACTCACCGACGGTTCGGAAGCGCCACTCACCAAAGACACAGTGCAGTTCGATTGGTCACCTGGGAACTACGATTTCAGTTCACCCTATTTCCTTGTGCCCGGCCCTGGCCCTTGCGTAGCGAAACTCGGCGTTTACGCCACCGTAGAGATGCGCTCAGGACAGCGCTTCAAATCCGATTCCATTCCCGTACCCGCCGACTGTCTCTATGCGGACCAAATAGACCCGCTTTCGAGTCTCTCGCAAACCATCCGGGTACCGTTACTGTGGAATATCGCAAATCCACAAACCGGTTCGATTCACCGAGTAGTCCTGGTGACCGGAATCGGCAAGGACGGAGAGAAGGTGCCTTATACCGGCCCGGATGAAGACCTGTCCTCGCCCAAGACACCTGATATTTTTCCGCTAATTCCGCCGGGAGTCGATCCGGGGTTCACCAAAGCATCTACCTTCGCCGTTCGGTACCAGATCCGGGGGTCGGCGGCGGGATCGAGGCTTGCTGAGAGGGTGGTCGAAGGAACATTCTTGGCGTCGGCCAAACTTCCGGCGGGCCAAGGCAGCGCAAATTTTCCGAATTCGAAAGTTGACTATAACTCGACAAAAGACCGGAACGTAACTCCGTCCAATCGCAAAGAGGATCCACTTCGACTTTCACTCTTTGGGGTACCGTTAGATCTCTTTTCGCACAATGGCAAGCTAAAATCGGCTGGCGCTTCCGTAGACGCCACCTCGTTTCTACCTCTTTATACGCTCTGGAACTTCGATCCGCCGATCCCTGCCGATGGCACATTCTCCGGAACGCTGACGCTGTACTATGATCCGAGCGAATTCCCAGACGACCCCAACTTCGACGAGAAGCGGATCGAGATGATTTCGCTCGATCCGGCCTCCGGATCGATCCAGCGGTTGAAATCGTCCTTGGACCTGGCTGGCCGCAGTGTCTCAGCCCCGGTCGATTCGCTGGGGCCCTATTATGCCCTGGTAGTTTGGGGTCCGTTCTCGAGAAAGACGGTCACGGCTCCGCTCGCCGGCAGCACGGTCACCATGCTTTTGAACACCGATTCATCGGACGATCCGGCGAGTGTGGTCACCTACAATCCCGCGCGCGCCGAAACCGCCGCGCCGGTGCCCGCCCGCCAACAGACGGCCCCGCCGGCCGGCGCATCGTGGCTCGCCGCTCGCACCGCTCCGAACACGATCGGGGTGCAAATCGCCGCATCGGGCGGCTTCGACACGGCCGCCATGCAGGGTTCGGGAGCGGCTGCTTCGCTGTTTCCGAACGTGGTGTACTCCGCGGATGTGACGCCGGAGTTTCAGATTGTGAATCCCGCGCCGTTCGCCGCAACCGCAACGCTAACGCTGTACGGCGGCGATGGCGCAAAGGCCGGGTCCGCGCCCCTGACGATCGGCGCGACATCGAAGTCGTCTGCCTCGGTTGCGTCGCTCTTTCCAGGTTTGGCTGTGCCGTTCACGGGGTACGCGGTTCTGTCGGCAAACGCGCGGCTGAACGCTGCCCTGTTGACTCGCTCGCGGCGGGCGATTGCGCTGGTGAACGCGCAGCCGCTCTCGGCTTCGGCGAGCCAAGCGCTCATCGGGCCGTATCTCGGTGGGGATGGAGTCTTGAGCCTGGTCAACGGCGGAACTTCGGCCGCGTCCATGACGGCGTATGCCTACGGCGCGGACGGCTCCACTGTCGTCACCGCAAACATTTCTCTGAACGCGAGGCAACAGTTCCGCTCTACTTTAGGCGACATGTTCGGGGCGCTGCCGGCTACGGGCGGATCGGTAGTGGTTCAGGGCACGAATGGGGCGGTATTCGGCGAACTGACGATCGCCGACGCTCTGTACTCGCACTTCTCGTCGATGCCGCTGACCGGCGCCGGCCAAGTGTCCCAAGCCGTTCCCTATGTCGTCAACGACGCGTCCAACCAGACCAATATCGTCCTGGCAAGTACGGGCGCCGCCGCGAAGGCGACGGTAGCGGCCTACCGTCCCGACGGCACTGCCGTTGGCGGCACAGCCGTGCCCGTCGCGGCAAACGGCCGGGTATCGATCGCGCTCTCGAAGCTGATCGCCGCGGCCGGAAAACTTGGGACTGGATACCTGCGGATCGATTCGGACCAACCGGTGATTGCGTATGCGGAAGTGACTCCAGGCGGATCGTCCGACTTCGGAATCGTCGCGGGACAGCCATCGGCTCCCGGCCCACCGGTACAAATTCCGGCCATTTCTATTTCGCCGGGGAATCTGGCCTTCGGGAACGTGGCGGTTGGGCAAACGTCCGACCTGTCGGTATTCATCACCAATACAGGAACGGGTACGCTCACCGTTCAGTCCGTGACGGTGACGGGCAAAGGGTTCAGTCTTGTCAACCCTGCCCAGACTCCGTTCAACATTGGCGACGCGGCGACGCCGGTTAAGGTCCGGTTCGCCCCGACCGCGGCGGGCAATGGACTGGCTGGAACACTCACCATCGTGAGCAACGGCTCAACGTCGCCCACTGTCGTCAACCTGACCGGCAACGCGACGGGAAGCGGCGGCACGCCGGCGGTGTTCGTCACTCCGGCGAGCGTCGATTTCGGAAATGTGCCGGTTACGCAGGCGCCTCCGGCCACAGCCGTTGTATCGGTGTCGAACAAAGGCGGCGGACAGTTGGTGATCAACAACGCGACGGTGGGGAGCAACTACAACTTAGTCAATCCGCCGGCGTTTCCGGTCACCGTCGGAAACACACCCGTGCAACTGACGGTCGCTTTCGCGCCGTTTGCAGCGGGCAATGCTCTGCAGGGCAACCTGGTGATCACGACCAATGATCCCACGCAGCCCACGGTGACGATACCGCTCACCGGGAACGCGACCTCGTCGACTGGCGGGGGTGGCGGAACGGGCGGCGCATGCATCGACATCAAGGCCGATACCAGTAATGGCCCGTTCAATCTCACCACGGAAGGCAGCGCCGACTGGTACCAAATGGGCATGAACTACACGCCCACGGGCTGTACGTTTGGAACTTTCAAAGGGTCGCAGACCTGCGTCCCGGCAGTGCGCAAGTCTATCTCAAACAGGCTGATCAGCGACCTCCAACTCATTCCGCTGGCCGACTCCGCCTACTTGCACGGAACCGCGGATGCCCGGCAGGTCAGTTGGACGGATGGCACGCCTGCCGCCAGCGCATCGGGCGAGGGAAGCAGCATCACCGTCGATTACGGCGGCCTGAAATTGACGGTGCCGGCGGACCAGCAACAGCGCACGCTCATGCTCCACCTGGGCCAAGCGGGGCGTACGCCGAACAGTGTCGCGAGAGTGACCGCGCACATCGACGGGTTGCCGGACCAGGTGCTCAGCGGAAACTGGGCTGGGGATGTGAATTTCAAGATCGTTTACTCGGCGCCGCAGAGCGGGCAGATGACGGTCACCTTCCAACTCGACCAGCCCAACGATTGGTTGTTCTTCGAGGCGGCGGCTCTCAGTACACCGGTGCAGGCAACCTCATGCACCGGCGGCGGCGGAACGGGTGGCGGCGGTACCGGAGGCCAAACGCTACAGTTCTCCGGCCCTGCTGTGGATGCCACGGGACAGACCGTAACGTTTTCGCCGGTAGAAGTGAGCAAGGGATCTTACACAGCTTTGACGATCAAGAACACATCGTCCGCCGGTGTGAGCGGGACGATAGAAAGTTCCGATGAGAAGCGGTTTTCGTTTAGCCGGAATTACTTTTCGATCGCGGCTGGCGACACTCAAACGGTGACCCTGGTTTTCGTTCCCGGAACAGTAGGGCAGGCACAGGGTGTGTTGACGTTCAAGACCGATACGGATCAGAAGGTCATCGGAAAATTGAATGTCGTTGGCACTGGCTTGCCCGCTGGCGGAGGCGGGGGCGGGGGCGGCGGAACGGGCGGTGCATGCATTGACATCAAAGCCGATACCAGTAATGGCCCGTTCAATCTCACCACGGAAGGCAGCGCCGACTGGTACCAAATGGGCATGAACTACACGCCCACGGGCTGTACGTTTGGAACTTTCAAAGGGTCGCAGACCTGCGTCCCGGCAGTGCGCAAGTCTATCTCAAACAGGCTGATCAGCGACCTCCAACTCATTCCCCTGGCCGACTCCGCCTACTTGCACGGAACCGCGGATGCCCGGCAGGTCAGTTGGACGGATGGCACGCCTGCTGCCAGCGCATCGGGCGAGGGAAGCAGCATCACCGTCGATTACGGCGGCGTGAAATTGACGGTGCCGGCGGACCAGCAACAGCGCACGCTCATGCTTCACCTGGGCCAAGCGGGACGTACGCCGAACAGTGTCGCGAGAGTGACCGCGCACATCGACGGGTTGCCGGACCAGGTGCTCAGCGGAAGTTGGGCTGGGGATGTGAATTTCAAGATCGTTTACTTGGCGCCGCAGAGCGGGCAGATGACGGTCACTTTCCAACTCGACCAGCCCAACGATTGGTTGTTCTTCCAGGCGGCGGCTCTCAGTACACCGGTSCAGGCAACCTCATGCACCGGCGGCGGCGGAACGGGTGGCGGCGGTACCGGCGGCCAGGCTTTACAGTTCTCCGGGACGGGCATCGATGCGAGCGGCACACTGACGTTCACACAGCCCGGGACCTTGCCTGTTACGGCGACGAATCCGGGCACCGCGCCGGTGACGGTCAACTCCATCCAAAGTTCGAATGCGGCATTCAGTGCAAGCCCGCAGTCATTCACCGTGGCTGCCGGCGGAACCGCGCAGTTCAATGTGACGTTCGCGCCTGCAGCGCCGGGGAACCAACAAGGTGCGTTGACGTTCAATCTGGCGGGCGGCGGGACGGCGACGCTGAACGTCGCGGGGACAGCCGCGAGCGCTCCAAGCGGACCTTCGGCCAACCCGATCACCATTCCTTCGACGGCGAACATCTTCGCAGCGGGACGGTCGGTTGTACCGGCATTCCAGGGCGGCGGCGGGACAGTGCCTCCCTACTTCGCCATTCCGGCGGGTTCGGCCGGGCAGGCAGTGACGCTGACCAACGTTACGGGGACCTTCACAGGGTGTCCGACGTGCGCGACCGGCGGTCCTGACGGGTCGCCGGGCGGGACCGATATCGATCCCACGTCCGATGCCGCGCAACAGGCGCAGTTCCAGATCGGAGTCTCGGGCATCCGGCTCGATACCTTCACCGGATTCCTGGTGGGCGTGTTCACGGGTGAAGGTGTGCCTTCGCCGCCACCGCCGGCAAAACGCAACGCGACGCCTGACATCTCGGC